>OHAW01000735.1_pt1 | contig 12911 bp, 9 predicted proteins | sample 1577221 | NCBI WGS metagenome assembly OHAW01 (sample SAMEA3879583, study PRJEB24766) | human gut metagenome | biome: human-associated habitat; feature: feces | place: USA | collected 1985/1987 | reverse complement strand
CTGAACCTTGCAGCCTTCCAGGCTCATACGGCGGGCCATAATCAGGCCGATGTCGCCGCTGCCGAGGATAACAATTTTGTGACCTGGCAGATAGCCTTCCATATTAACCATGCGCTGAGCAGCACCGGCAGTGAATACGCCTGCGGGACGCTCGCCCGGAATACGGATAGCGCCACGGGTACGCTCACGGCAGCCCATGGTCAGGATAACAGTTTTGCCTTCCAGCTTCAGTAAGCCTTTTTCCGGATTAACAGCAATAACAGTTTTATTGTTTTGTACATCTAATACCATGGTATCAACCAGGGTTTCGATTTCAGGTTTATCAGCAACGAGCTCGATGCAGCGATGTGCATAGCCGGGGCCGGTCAGCTCTTCCTTGAAGTGATGCAGACCGAAGCCATTGTGAATGCACTGTTGCAGGATACCGCCGAGTTCGCGGTCACGTTCGATAACAACGATTTTTTTAGCACCATTCTGCCATGCGCTGTAAGCAGCAGACAGACCGGCAGGGCCACCGCCAACAATAATTACATCATATAATTGGTTCATTATTATTCCTCCCCGCCATCTGCAGAATATTTTTCGTAGAACATATTGGAATCAGTACGTTCTTTTAATACTTCAGGAACAGAAATGTTCAGCTCGCGTGCCAGAATCTGGGTAACACGCGGACCGCAGAAGCCACCCTGGCAACGGCCCATGCCTGCACGGGTACGGCGTTTTACACCGTCAACAGTGCGTGCGCCAACAGGAGAGTTGATTGCTTCTACAATTTCGCCCTCGGTAACAGTTTCGCAACGGCAGATTACGCGGCCGTACAGATTGTCTTCGGCAATCTTGGCAGCCTTTTCATCAGCAGTCATATAGTTGAATGCTTTATGCTTCGGCAGAGCAGCCTTGAAGTCAGCCTTCTTGGCAGCACCGCTTACACGGGCAATTTCGTTGGCAATCAGCTCACCTACAGCAGGAGCTGCAGTCAGACCGGGAGATTGCATGCCGGCAGCATTGTACAGGCCTTCAACCTTTTCGGAAGGACCGAGTACGAAGTCACCGGTGCTGGAAACAGCACGCAGGCCGGCAAATTCGGTAATAGCTGCGCCCATCGGCAGGTTCGGAATCAGCTTCTTGGCAGAAGCAATGATTTCATTCATGCCGGCAGTGGTAACAGCCTTATCTTCTTTGGAATCCTGCTCATTAGCGTTAGGACCGATGAAGGTGTTGCCGTGGGTAGTGGTGCAAACCAGAATACCCTTGGATTTTTTAGTCGGGGTGGGGAATACCACGCCGTAAACCAAGCTGCTGCAAGCAGTCTTATCAAACAGAATATATTCGCCCTTACGCGGAGTGATGGTGAAGGTATCATCACCGGCCAGCTTAGCGATTTCGTCAGCATAAACACCGGCAGCATTAACCACATATTTAGCAGCAATAGTGCCTTTATTGGTTTCTACACCGGTAATTTTGCCGTCTTCCTTAACGAAGCCCAGTACCTTGCAGTCGCGGATAACTTCTGCACCGTTTTGTACAGCGCATTGAGCGAAAGCAATAGCAGCACCGAACGGCCAGCATACGCCGGCACTCGGAGCCCACAGAGCACCCTTGACAGTGGTCAGGTTAGGCTCCTGCTCAAGAACTTCTTCTTTAGACAGGATTTGCAGGCCTTCAACGCCGTTCTTTTTACCGCGTTGCAGCAGCTCCTGCAGAGTCTGCATTTCCTCGTCGGTGGTTGCAGCAACCAGGGAACCGGTCCATTTAATATCCAGGTCCAGTTCGTTTTGCAGCTCGTGGTACAGAGCGTTGCCACGAACGTTGGTAATAGCTTTGAGGCTGCCTGTAGGAGCGTCAAAGCCAGCATGAAGAATTGCACTGTTAGCTTTAGTAGTGCCGATAGCGATGTCCGGCTCTTTTTCCAGCAGAACGCATTTCAGGTCATACTTGGAAAGCTCGCGCAATACAGCAGTACCTACAATGCCGCCACCAATAACGACTACATCAGCAGATTTTACAAATTCCATTCCGTCACTTCCTTGCTGAATTTTCTCATAAAAATACAATTAGATTTTATCACAAATCTGCAAAAAATAGAAGAGGGAAGCAAAAATAAAAAGTCCATAGTGGGACATGGTATGCCCCAAAGACATTTCCTTCATTATATACAAAAAAGCTGCTGCCATTTCAGCCTTACTATAAGCAAAACCTAAAATGGCAACAGCCTGAAATTCTATTCTCTCTTCTTCACAAACCATCTCAGCGGCAGCTTTTTCTCCAACCAGCCGATAAAGATATCCGAAAGCGGTGTCAGCAGAATCCAGCTTAAAACAAGCAGGACAAAAGAAACGGAGCCTACGAAAACATCGGTAAACCAATGCGCACCGCCCATAATACGGGGCAGTGAGAAAATAATAAATACAGCCATCGCTTTGATAAAAGCATCTTTGCCGATATATTTCCACATATACACAACAAATATCAACAGCATCATGCCATGGTCACCGGGGAAACTGCTGCCGGAGCGATCCTTGGCAGGCCAGCCGCTCAGCTGGCTAACCCAGTTTACATTATGATACAGCTGGTCAAAATAGACGGAAGCACTTACGCGGTCAATCGGCAGCAGCTTATCAAACTGCTTAATAATTACCGCGCTCACCAGCATCGCAACGCCTATACAGAACAGCCAACGCTTGCCCTCAACATTGCTTTTCGATAATAGCTGTAAAAAATCGCCAGCATCGCCACAAAGGCAACCACATCAAAGGCACGCAGATTAACAAATGCCGTAAAATACGTAAATGCCGTTCCCTGCGCCAAATGTTTGTTAAAGAAATAAAAGACACTTTGGTCCAGCGCCAGCCATGGTCCGTGATAGCCGGCGGTGGGGGTGCTTGCCAGCCAGCTTCCCAAAAGCAGTGCTCCCAGGATATTACAGATAATTATCCAAATCAGGTTATTTTTCTTCATATAATCTCCTCGTATTTCAATATCCACTGTTCCTCAGATATCACCTAAAGTTCAGTTAACAAATTTACGTAAATATGATACCATATTCTTGAGGAATATATAAGTCTTTTATGGAGATTTTTACTGTCAGCTTCCAAAGGAGTGAGAATTATGCGCAAGCTGCTTTTACTGTTAACCTGCTTACTGATGTTCTGCTACAGCGCGCTGGCGCTCGCTGCAGATAAAACTAAGGCTGCCGATGATCCGGACGCAATCAAACCGATTGCAATCATCAGTGCTGCCGAAATGAATGAACGCTTGCAGACAGGCAATAGTGACGACCTGCTATATGTAAAAATCAAGGAAGACAGGGTAGAGGTTTACCATGGTCTGGCAGCAGACCGTTCACTGCGCAAGCAGCTGATTTTAACCATGCCCAATACTGAAATGCTGCGCTTATATACCAATAACAAGGCTACCTTTGCGCAGATGAACAAAATGCTCAGCGATTACGAAAGCTCCAACGCCAACTTCAACGGCTATAAGATTATCACCGATAAGGATACGCCGAAAAAGCTGGAAAACGGCGGTAAAATCTATCGCCTGTGGTTCATGAAGATTGAACGCGAAAAGCAAAGCCGCAGAGGTGGCTGGAACTTCCCGATCGGCATAGGTATCGGCATCGGCGGCGGCCATCACCATGGTCCCTGGATTGGAGTAGGGTGGTAAAAAATATACCTTATATAATGAAGAAAAGCACGGGTATCTGCCCGTGCTTTTTTGATGTATGTAAAGCTATAGACTTTTATCTATATCAATATATCGCTACATAAATATTAAAATGCAGGCTCAATGGTTCCTTTATATTTATCGGCAATAAACTTCTTCACAGCCTCAGACTGATAAGCCTTCACAAAAGCCTTATAAGCCTCTTTATCCTTATCCTTGTTGCGGGCAGCAATAATCATTACAGCCAGCGGCTCTTCCTTAGGCTCAAGGAAGATATTCTGCTTTTTAACATCCAAGCCACCGCTCATTACATAGTTCATGGTAATAGCCGCAGCATCAACATCAGCCAGACTGCGCGGCAGCTGTGCTGCCTCCAGCTCCTTAAATTTCAGATGCTTGGGATTATCGACAACATCCTTCGGTGTAGCCTTCATGCCAACGCCATCCTTCAATTTCAACAAGCCGGCACGCTGCAACAGCAGCAGACCGCGGCCGCCGTTTGTCGGGTCGTTAGGAATAGCAATCGTTGCACCGTCAGGAATATCCTTCACATCATGCACCTTATCGCTGTAAATGCCCATGCGCATTAAAATAGCGTTGCCGATGGGCACAAGGTTAGTCTTGTTAGTCTTGTTAAAGTTATCCAGGAAGGGCTTATGCTGATAGCTTACCAAATCCAGCTCGCCATCTGCCAAAGCTTTGTCCGGTGTAACATAATCAGAGAACTCCACAACCTGTACCTTCAGGCCACTTTTAGCCGCTTCCTTGGCTGCAGCCTCCACAACCTCGGCATGGGGACCGGCGGTAGCACCAACCTTAATCGTTGTTTGAGCCTGCTTGTCACCGCCGCCGCAGCCTGCTGCCGCCAATGCCACTACAGATAATGCAATAACCAATAATTTTTTAAACATAATTCATCGTCTCCTTTGCAAAACTAAAATAAAAAAAGCCTTCGTTTATCCATACCGCATTTTCATTATGCAGTAAGGGACGAAAGCAAACTTCGTGGTACCACCCAATTTCACTGCTACCTCACGATAGCAACCTTCTCAAGTACGCCGGACTAAGCCATTAATACTTCAGCACTGTAACGGGTGCACCCGGACTACCTAAACTTACGCTTCAGCCAATCAGCTCCAAGACCATCTTCGGCAAAGTCTCCTGCACTTCCTTGCACCAAACGGAAGCTCTCTGTGGCAGTACTCCTTGCGTACTCTTCTTTTCATCGCTCGTATATGAACTTGTGAGTAAAAATATACAACTTGTCAAAGCATCTGTCAACCAAAAACAGGAAAAATTTTTTCAAAGCCTAGTATTTTAGTAGATTTGTAAACGATGTTACACAATTCACTTACTTAGACAACTGCTATTTAGACATACACAGCAGAAATATTATTTTTTATTTTACATTTCTACATTATAGCGCCCCAAAATACAACAAAAACTGTAAAATTGCCTATTGACAAGCTAGGTTTAATCGTGTAAATTATCAAGCAACATCACACAAGCATTGCTTGTTGATTTTGTTTCACGAATAAAAATTTTGACAATATCATGCTAAACAGGTGAAAAGATTCCGGAGAAGAGAAAGCACAGCACCATGCATAAAAATGCTTCCGGCATTCCAGATGAAAAATCAAGCAGCTTTTCGCCTGACCTTGAAAGGAGAAGATGACACTATGGAATTTGCAACAAAATGTATTCACGAAATCGGTGCAGCTGACGCAACCGGCAGCGTTACCCCGGCAATTTATCTTTCCTCAACCTTCGCACACCCCAAGCTGGGGGACACCACAGGCTTTAATTATACACGTGAATCCAACCCTACGCGTGCACGCCTGGAGCAGCTTTTGGCAGCATTGGAGAACGGTGTCGACGCCTTAGCCTTTTCCTCCGGCATGGCTGCAGTTGATGCGGTTATGAATCTGTTCGCACCCGGCGACCACATTATCACCGGCAACGATCTCTACGGCGGCTCCTTCCGTCTGTTCCGCAACCTCAACGCCAAAAACGGCGTAGAGTTCACCTCTGTGCATACTTCTAAACTGGAAGAAATTAAAGCTGCCATTAAGCCCAATACCAAAGCTATCTTTTTGGAAACTCCGACCAACCCCACCATGGAAATCAGTGATTTGCGTGCTATCAGCAAAATAGCCCATGAAAATAATTTTTTGGTTATCGTCGACAATACCTTCCTGACACCATATTTTCAAAGACCGCTGGACCTTGGCGCTGATATCGTTATCCATAGCGGAACCAAATATCTTTGCGGCCACAACGATGTACTCGTAGGCTTTACCGTAGCCAAGGATCCCGTTATTGCCGATAAGCTGCGTCTGATTTATAAAACAACTGGTGCCTGTCTGGGAGCACTTGATGCCTGGCTCGTTATCCGCGGTATCAAAACCCTGCCGCTGCGCATGGAGCAGCACCAGAAAAACGCTTTTGCCATTGCCAAATGGCTGCAGGAGCAACCGCGTGTACAATACGTTTTATATCCCGGTCTGGAAAATCATCCCGGTTATGAAATCAACAAAGCGCAGACCACCGGCTTCGGCGGCATGATTTCCTTTGCTGTAGACAGTGCGGAAACAGCACGCCAAATTCTTGAGGGCGTCAAGCTCATCAAATTTGCCGAAAGTCTCGGCGGTACGGAAAGCCTGATAACCTATCCGATTCGCCAGACGCATACCGACCTTCCTGCCGAAGAATGTGCCGAAAATGGGATTACGGATTGTCTGCTGCGCTTCTCTACAGGCATTAAAGCAACCCAGGATCTGATTGACGATTTGGCACAGGCCTTTGCCGCAGTAGAATAATTTGTAAGAATAAAGTTTGGTGATACGTTATGACTAAATATGATTTTGACAAGATAATCGACAGACGCAATACAGCCTGCTTAAAATATGATTTCGCCATTCAGCGTGGCCGTCCGGCAGACGTTTTACCTTTTTGGGTAGCAGATATTGATTTCCCTATTGCCCGGGAAATACAGGAAGCACTTGTTGAACGCTGCCAGCATGCCATCTTCGGCTATAGCGAAAGCACAGAAGCATATTTTCACGCTGTCCGCGACTGGTATACTAAGCATTTTAACTGGAGCCCCAAAACAGAATGGCTCACCAAAACTCCCGGCATAGTTTTTGCCCTTGCTATGGCAGTAAAGGCCTTCACCCAAAAAGGTGAGGGCGTACTTGTACAGCAGCCGGTTTACTATCCTTTCAGCGAGGTTATCGAGGATAATGAGCGCAAACTGATTAATTCACCTCTTATTCTGAAAAACGGTCATTATGAAATAAACTTTGCCGATTTGGAAGAAAAAATCGTCGCTAACAATGTTAAGCTGATGCTTTTATGCTCACCGCATAACCCCGTAGGGCGTGTTTGGACACGCGCTGAGCTGCAAAAGGTTGGCGATATCTGCCTTAAGCATGGTGTAATTACCGTAAGTGATGAAATTCACGGTGATTTCGTCTGGGGAAATAACTATCAGATAGTTTTTGCCAGTTTAGGTGAGCAGTATGAGCAAAATTGCGTAATCTGCACTTCGCCCAGCAAAACCTTCAATATTGCCGGTCTGCAGGTATCCAATATCTTCATTCCCAACAAAAATTTACGTCGCCGCTTCCGCAAGCAGGTAGCGGCAGCAGGCTATAGCCAGGTAAATACCTTAGGCCTTGTAGCCTGCCAGGCAGCCTACACTTATGGCGATGATTGGCTGCAGCAGGCGAAGGCTTATATCGACGATAACATTAACTTCGTTGATGCTTATCTGAAGCAGAACCTGCCGCGGATTAAGCTGCTCCGGCCTGAGGGGACATATCTGATTTGGCTTGATTGCAGTGCCTTAGGCCTTACAGCTGCCGAACGTGAGCAGTGGCTCTGGCATAAAGCGCACCTCTGGCTCGATGGCGGTGGTATCTTCGGCAAAGAGGGAGAAGCCTTTGAACGTATCAACGTTGCCTGCCCTAGTGCGCTATTATTACAGGGCCTTGAGCAGCTGAAGCAAGCTGTTCAAGAATTAAATTAATTTTATTAATTTAATTCTTTCTACGATGTAACTAAAAAAAACTGCTGCCTCCTCTGTAACCAAAATGAAGGCAGCAGCTTATTTTTATTTTCGCTATACTTTTGCAGGCTCTTTATTTTATCTTGTAAATTGACGTCGATTTGTATATAATGCAGATAAGCTATTCTATGCTTGTTTGCAGCACTATCCTTATTCAATAGATAAGCATGGTAAACCAAACCTATTTTTTTAGCTGTAACAGAAAATAATAAAATATAATAAACTTGCATTTTTACGCATTTACTGTCAAGCATAGGGGTAAATAAGCAGGGAGGGAGCATTATATGAAGCGTGAACAAATAGCCAAAAATATTGTTGCCGATCTTAAGGAGCTGGCAACCTTAACCTCTGATGCAGACGGTGCACACCGCATTGCCTGGACACCTACATTCAAGAAAGCAACGGAATGGTTTGCTAAAAAGATGCAGGCCGCAGGTGCCGAGGTATGGACAGATGCCGCAGGCAACAGCTGGGCCAAATTTGTCGGCGAAAGCGAGGAGTGCATTGTTATCGGCAGCCATCTCGATTCCGTACCAGACGGAGGCTGGCTCGACGGCGCTTTAGGCGTTGTAGCAGGCATGGGTATAGGTGCCTATGGTCTGGCAGACAAAAAGCCTGCCAAAACTCTTTACGTTGTCGGTTGGGCAGATGAGGAGGGTGTAGCCTTCGGCAAAAGCTGTCTTGGCAGCAGCGCTGTCAGCGGTATTGTCACGAGCAAAAATGTGTTGCCCTTAATCCATCAGGAAAACGGCCGCAGCTTCAGCGATGTCTGGCAGGAATACGGCCTTGATGCCAACAGAATAGGGGAGGCACACACAGCCTTTGCCAAGCTGCCGGTCAAAGCTTACCTGGAGTTGCACATCGAGCAGGCACCGCTTCTGGCTTTAGCCAAAAAAAGCGTAGCCTGCGTTTACGGCGTTTGCGGCTGCAACCGCCAGTACATCACCTTCCGCGGGCAGCAGGGACACTGCGGTTCTCCGGTTGCTTTGCGTCAGGATGCCTTTATTGCGGCAGCGCAGACCACCCTTGATTTACGTGAAATTGCACTTAAATACGATTCCTATTGCACTGTAGGCAATATCGAGGTCAAGCCTGACCTGACTACTATTTCTCCGGGCTATTGCCGCATTTCGCTGGACCAGCGCAGCATTAAGCCGGAAACAATGCAAACGATAGTTGCAGAAGCCAAGGCTGCGGCGCAAAAGCATGCGCAGGAGGGCAGGCTCACTGTGGAATTCGAGCCTATCTGGCATGCTGAGCCGATTCTGTTTGATGAGCAGCTGGTAGAGGACTGCAACGCTGCCGTAGAGGAGGAAAGTGGTGCAAGACACAGCATGTATTCCGCACCGCTGCATGACGCCGTGCCTCTGAATGCTGTTGTACCTTCGGTAATGATGTTCGCTCAGTCCGATCCCGGCATTTCTCACTGCAAGGAAGAGGATACTCCGCAGCCACAGCTGGAGGAGGCTATCCGTGCCTTCATCCGTCTGGCTGAAAAAGAGCTGGGAACTAGCTTTGCAGAGTAAGCACTAAAGCCCGCTGCAACCTTGCAACAAAGTAATTTTATATATTTATACGACAAAAGCAGCTTCTGCGATGCAGAAGCTGCTTTGCTTTTTATACGGCATATTTATTTTATTAAATCCTTCAATCCGCGTATCCGCATAACCTTCCAGGTAAAGCACAGACTGCGCAGCGACTGGTCCAAAAACATCGGTACCCAGGCGCCAACAATACCCAGCTTGCAATAATAGATAAAGAAAGCCGTCATCAGAGGACGCAGAACGGTAATCAGCACAAAGGAATAGACGGCAACGGCAGTAGTCTGACCGCTGCCACGCAATATGCCTGCCGTGATAATCGTATGCCCCTGCGGTATGCAGACGGCTGCCACCCAGAACATTACCATCTCACTGAGAGCAAGTGCCTGCGTATCCTGCGAATAAACGCTGAAAATCGGCACGCGTGCGGCATACAGGATAATAAAAGAGGCAACGGAAAGTCCCAGGCCCCATTTAAAGCCTATACTGCGGCAGCGCTTCCAGTTTGCATAATCAGCGGCACCGCGCATCTGCCCGGCAAGCACCATATTAGCCTTGCCGAAGCCGAAGATAAAATCATAAGAAAAATCGCAGATATTATAGCAAATGCTGTGTACTGCATAGGGCAGAGTACCAAGACGCGCAGTCATCCAGCCATAGGCCAGCATACCAATGCGTTCCGCACCAAGCTCACTGAAAACACCGCCGAATACCGGCATAAATTCCCGCCAGAAGATTTTATCCGGCAGCAGCAGCAGTCCATCACTGAAAAAGCCCTCTTGCTTCATAATCCAGACGGTGATACCAAGAGTACACAGAGAGCCGATAATCGTGCTGATTGCCGCGCCACGCACACCCCAGCCGGCAAAGCTGCCAAAGCCTGTAATGAGAAAATAATTGCAGACAATATTCACCACATTGCCGACAATATTACTTTTCATAATAGCGCTTGTCCGGCCTACACCCAACAAGGTTCCCTGCAGCAAGAGTGACAGTGAGTTTAGCAGTACTGCAGCTACGGCAATATTGCCGTAAGCCAGCGCCAGCTCCAGATAGTCGCTCTGCGCGCCCATCAGCACTACCAGCTTCTCAAAAAAGCCATAGAAAAGCAGATGCAGCACTACAAGCAGGATACCGCTGACAGTAAAGCTCTGGCGCAGCAAAACCTTAATGGCGGAATATTGTCCGGAACCGAATTTATTTGCAGTCAGAATAGTAACAGCAGATGCCAGTGAACGTGATACTGTCAGCAGTACCAGGCGCAGCGGCAGAAAAATACTTACCGCTGCTATGGCCTTAGCACCCAATACGCCTACCATAATCAAATCAGCCGCAGCCAGAAAGGTCATAAAAATGCCCTCCAACGCAGCGGGGAGGGCAATACGCAAATATTTACCTGTTAATGAATCATTAAAGCTCTTCATTTTCTAGAAAACATATACGTTAAAACAAATAAACAAATTTATTCAGCATCCTCTTCATGATGGATTGCTGCCAGAGAAACAACCTTGTCCTCATCGTTCAAGGTCATCAGCTTAACGCCCTGGGTATTACGGCCATATTGGGAAATCTGGTCCACATCGGTACGGATAATCAGACCGGCCGCGGTAATCATCATGATTTCCTGATCCGGGTTAATAACCTTCATGCCGATTACCAGACCGGTTTTTTCGGTAATCTTCATGTTGATGATACCCTTGCCGCCACGAGTCTGCTTACGATATTCCTTAACCTCGGTACGCTTGCCCATGCCGAATTCAGTTGCCGTCAGCACCTCGGAATCCTCATCGGAAACGCTATCCATAGCTACAACCTCATCGCCGTAGTTAAGGGAAATACCCTTTACACCGTGCGCGGTGCGTCCCATGGTACGTACATCCTGCTCATCGAAGCGGATGGCAATACCGTTACGGGTTGCCAAAATAATTTCACTGTTGCCGTCAGTCAGCTCTACACCGATCAGGTCCTCATCATCGTCCAGATTAATAGCAATCATGCCGTTTTTGCGGACGCTTTCCAGATCCTTGAGGTTGATTTTCTTGACAGTACCCTTATTGGTAGCCATAAACATGTACTGCTCTTCTCTGAATTCCTTCACCGGAATAACAGCGGTAATCTTTTCACCAGGCATCAGTGCCAGCAGGTTGATAATAGCTGTGCCCTTGGCAGTGCGGCTTGCTTCGGGGATTTCATAGCCCTTCTGGCGATATACACGGCCACGGTTGGTAAAGAAGAGAATGTTATGGTGAGTAGTGGAGAGGAAGAGATGCTCTGCCGAATCATCAATCTTCTTGCCGCTGCCGCCGGTTTTGCCTACGCCACCACGTTTTTGGCTGCGGAAGTTATCCAAAGTCTGGCGTTTGATGTAGCCCTGATGGCTGATGGTTACAACGATATCCTCCTCGGCAATCAGATCCTCGATATCCATTTCGGAGCTGTCGATGGAAATTTCGGTACGACGCTCGTCACCAAAACGCTTCTTCATTTCCTGCAGGTCTTCCTTGATAATGTTCATAACCTTGTGCTCATCTGCCAATACGCTTTCCAGCCAGTCAATAGTTTCCAGCAGGTCAGCATATTCTTCGTCAATCTTCTTGCGCTCCAGGCCGGTCAGGCGCTGCAGACGCATATCAAGAATAGCCTGTGCCTGACGTTGGCTCAGCTTAAAGTTTTCCATCAAAGCAGTGCGGGCAATTTCAGCAGTTGCGCTGCCACGGATGGTGCTGATAACAGCATCAATATTATCCAGGGCAATCTTCAAGCCCTCTAAGATGTGAGCTCTGTCCTTAGCCTTGCCCAGCTCGTAGCGAGTACGTCTGGTAATAACGTCCTTCTGATGCTCCAGATAGTATTCCAGAACCTGCTTAAGGTTCAGGACACGCGGCTGACCGTTAACCAGCGCCAGCATGATGATACCAAAGGAGCTTTGCAGGGCGGTATGCTTGTACAGACGGTTCAGAACAACGTCAGGTACAGCATCACTCTTCAGCTCAACAACAATCTTCATGCCGTCTTTAAGGCTGGAGAAGTCATCAACCTTAGTAATGCCTTCGATTACGCCGTCTTTAGCCAAGTTAGCAATATCCTTAATCAGGTTAGCTTTATTAACCTGGTATGGGATTTCGGTAATAACGATATGATGCTTACCCTTGTTGGCAGGCACAATTTCAGCCTTGGCGCGGATTTTTACTACGCCACGGCCGGTATTATAAGCACTGGTAATACCTTCCTTACCCAAAATGCAGGCACCTGTCGGGAAGTCAGGGCCTTTGATAGCCGTCATCAGCTGCGGAATTTCCACATCCGGGTTATCAATCAGCATAACAAGGCCGTTAACAACCTCGCACAGATTGTGCGGTGGAATATTGGTAGCCATACCAACAGCGATACCCTGAGTACCATTTACTAAAAGATTGGGATAACGGCTTGGTAATACAGTAGGTTCCTTCTCTGTTTCATCAAAGTTCGGTACAAAATCTACTGTATTCTTGTTAATATCTGCAAGAAGTTCCATGGAAATCTTGCTTAATCTTGCTTCTGTATATCGCATGGCAGCTGCGCCATCTCCATCTACAGAGCCAAAATTACCATGTCCGTCTACCAGAGGATAACGTGTTGACCATTCCTGCGCCATA
>OHAW01000734.1_pt1 | contig 12912 bp, 8 predicted proteins | sample 1577221 | NCBI WGS metagenome assembly OHAW01 (sample SAMEA3879583, study PRJEB24766) | human gut metagenome | biome: human-associated habitat; feature: feces | place: USA | collected 1985/1987 | reverse complement strand
CCCTGCTTCCATTTCGAATATCCGCTTGCCCAATATTTTCATAGCATAAAAATACAAAATTCTGCATATTGATTGCAGGATTTTTTAATTCGTGCTACACTGTTTTTATTGTACCAATAAGCACTTATTTTATTAGGAGGTTCTGTCATGCCCGTTTTTGATTTCAGCAATTCCCCGGAAAAAGCAAAAGTTTCCGAATGTACGTATACTGTTTTCCGCACAAACGCACCGTTTACTTCTCCGGATCAGCCGATCCTAATTCTGGATACAAAAGAGAAGGCTTTCCCGCATCATCCCTGTGGTATTTTCACAAACCCATCCAAACGGACCTCGTTTGAATTTAAAAATGAAGAAGAAACCTTCATCGCCGATATTCTCCAGATTGATGCCCGTTTTGTCAGCCTTTTAAAATGGCTCGGTGAAAACCATATCAACGTCCGCCTTTCCGGCACACAAACATCCGACGGTTATGCAGTTTACAAAATCCGCGAGATCGCTTTCGGTGGCGGCGCAAAGCTTTCGGCTGAGGATGGATTTTTACAGTTTATGATTGAGCGTCTCCTCGCCAGCAATGCACCGGAAGAAGAAATTGAGGATGAGGATCAGGAGGAAACCGGTGACAGCATGAAGCTCACCAGCATCCAATCCATCACTGATTTTATGAACTGTGCTGGAAGAACGCTGCCGGACAATATCCGCCTTTGGGCTCGTCGAAACCTCGCTGTCGCCCGTTCCCACGAAGTCTCTCCCGAAGAACGTCGTCACGCACAGCGCGCCCTCTCCATGATGATGAATATTCAATGGAAAAGCAACTATTTTGAAGCCATTGATCCAGTGGAAGCACGCCGGATCCTCGATGAAGAACTGTATGGCATGGAACGCGTGAAGCAGAGAATTATCGAAACCATCATTCAGATTAACCGGACTCATACGCTGCCGGCCTATGGTCTGTTACTGATCGGTCCTGCCGGAACCGGAAAATCGCAGATTGCTTATGCCGTTGCGCGTATCTTAAAATTACCGTGGACAACACTCGATATGAGTTCGATTAATGACCCGGAACAGCTGACCGGAAGTTCCCGCATCTACGCAAACGCAAAACCGGGAATCATCATGGATGCTTTTTCCATGGCTGGTGAATCCAACCTCGTCTTTATCATCAATGAGCTCGACAAGGCTGCCTCCGGCAAAGGAAACGGAAACCCGGCAGATGTTCTGCTGACCCTTCTTGATAATCTTGGTTTTACCGACAACTATATCGAATGTATGATCCCGACCGTCGGTGTATACCCGATTGCAACCGCAAACGACAAGAACCAGATCAGTGCTCCGCTGATGTCCCGCTTCGCTGTGATTGAAATTCCGGATTACACACCGGAAGAAAAGAAAATCATTTTCTCCCGCTATGCACTTCCAAAGGTGTTAAAACGTATCGGTATGAAAGAAAAAGAATGCATTCTGACGCCGGAAGGACTCGATGCCGTAATCTCCTGCCACGAAAACACAAGCGGTATTCGTGATCTTGAGCAGGCTGCTGAGCATATCGCAGCAAATGCGTTATATCAGATAGAAGTCAACCATGTTTCCTCTGTTACCTTTGATGCAGAAATGGTACGTGAACTGCTCTTGTCCTGCTGATCTGCCTTATTTTCTATTTTGAAGGCGTATCAGGGTACGACGAAAACCAGTGACGCAACAATTCACGCTCTGTGGTGCTGAAATTTTTTGCATTATTTTAGAGTGTGCTGTAAAATAGTTTCCTGTCCCATCAGTCTGTACTTTCGGGCAGGAAACTATTTTATTTCTCCAGATATTTTCATAAAAGAAAGCCCCTGACACTTTCATGTCAGGGGCTTCCTTTCGGTCAATTCAGAAAATTTATTTCTGCGGACCAGCGGAAACAAGTGCTTTACCAGCAGCGTTTCCTTCATATTTTGCAAAGTTCTTGATGAATCTTTCAGCCAGATCCAGTGCTTTGGTCTCCCACTCGGAAGCATCAGCATAGGTATCGCGAGGATCCAGGATAGCCGGATCAACGCCCGGAAGTTCAGTCGGAACTTCGAAGTTGAAGTACGGAATAGTCTTCGTCGGAGCTTCGTTGATAGCACCGCTTAAGATTGCATCGATGATTCCACGGGTATCACGGATGGAGATACGTTTGCCTGTTCCATTCCATCCTGTGTTAACGAGGTAAGCTTTTGCTCCGCTCTGTTCCATTTTCTTAACAAGCTCTTCTGCATATTTGGTTGGGTGCAGCTCCAGGAATGCCTGGCCGAAGCATGCAGAGAAGGTAGGAGTCGGCTCGGTAATTCCGCGCTCGGTTCCTGCAAGTTTTGCAGTAAATCCGGACAGGAAATAGTACTGAGTCTGCTCTGGTGTCAGAATAGATACTGGCGGAAGTACGCCGAATGCATCTGCGGACAGGAAAATAACATTCTTAGCTGCCGGTGCAGAAGAAATCGGGCGAACGATGTTCTCAATGTGGTTGATCGGATAAGATACACGAGTATTCTCGGTTACGCTCTTATCATTGAAGTCAATTTTGCCTTCTGCATCAACAGTAACGTTCTCAAGCAGAGCGTCACGTCTGATTGCGTTGTAGATATCCGGCTCAGACTCTTTGTCCAGGTTGATAACTTTTGCATAGCAGCCGCCCTCGAAGTTGAATACTCCGTTGTCGTCCCAGCCGTGCTCGTCATCACCGATCAGAAGACGTTTCGGGTCTGTGGAAAGTGTTGTTTTTCCTGTTCCGGAAAGTCCAAAGAAGATTGCAGTGTTCTCACCGTTCAGGTCTGTGTTTGCAGAGCAGTGCATGGAAGCGATGCCCTTCAGCGGCAGATAGTAGTTCATCATGGAGAACATACCTTTCTTCATCTCTCCGCCGTACCATGTATTAACGATAACCTGCTCACGGCTTGTAATGTTGAACATTACAGCTGTCTCAGAGTTAAGTCCTAATTCTTTGTAGTTCTCAACTTTAGCCTTGGATGCGTTGTAAACAACGAAATCCGGCTCAAAGTTCTCAAGCTCCTCAGCTGTCGGCTGAATGAACATGTTTGTTACGAAGTGTGCCTGCCATGCAACCTCAACGATGAAACGGATAGCCATACGTGTGTCTTTGTTAGCTCCGCAGAATGCATCTACTACGAAAAGTTTCTTGTTGGAAAGCTCCTTCTTGGCAAGATCTTTAACTGCATTCCATGCTTCCTGAGTTGCCGGATGGTTATCGTTCTTGTACTCATCGGATGTCCACCAAACTGTGTCCTTGGAGTTCTCATCCATAACGATATATTTGTCTTTAGGGGAACGTCCTGTGTAGATACCTGTCATTACATTGACAGCACCAAGCTCACTGACCTGACCCTTCTCAAATCCTTCAAGCTCCGGTTTGGTCTCTTCCTCAAATAATGTCTCGTAGGAAGGATTATACACGATCTCAGTTGTTCCGGTAATACCATACTTTGTTAAATCGATTTTTGCCATCTTAACATTTACCTCTCTTCTTTAATAGTAATTATGATAGCCACCTACTGCTGCAGGTTTTTGTCATCCTGCCATAGGAATTGGTCATTCCAACATCCCTATCCACAATTATACATAAATTGTACGTAAAAGCAACCAAAAAAATTCATTTTCCGCAAAAAAATGATAAATCTTTAACAGTGACGTTTTGGTACTGTCAGATTTTACTCCATCTATACTTGACTTTTTCAGAATAATGGCTACAATATATCTGATTATAGTTATTATATATATTTATAATAGCAACTATATGATTTTAATATATAGAAAGAAGTGATTTCTATGTCAGATATTCTGATCAAACGTAATCATATGGAAATCCCTTGGCACAACTACGTAAGTACCAGGAACAGCCAGCCCATTACCGAAGCTTCTCTTTCCGAAAAAGCTTCCCTGATCGGCCGTACAGGCATGATGCTTCTCTCCTGTGGGACCGGTGCCTGGCGGGTACGGAGTTCCATGAATACATTGTCAGAAGCACTTGGTATCACCTGCTCCGCAGATATCGGACTGATGTCCATAAGCTACACCTGCTTTGACGGTGAGAGCAGTTTTTCCCATGCACTTAGTCTGACTACCACCGGCGTAAATACTTCCAGGCTGAACAGGCTGGAACATTTTGTCAGTGATTTTCCTGCGGAGGGTATCCATATGAGCGGTGAAGCACTGCACAGTCAGTTAGATGAGATCGAGCGGATCCACGGGCTTTATTCCCCTGCCGCCCTGGGACTGGCTTCTGCACTGGCCTGTGGTGCATTTACTTTTCTTCTGGGCGGTGGCCCGCTGGAAATGATCCTGGCTTTTGCAGGCGCAGGCATCGGAAACGCCATCCGCTGCAAGCTTGGCAAGCATCATTTTACTCTGTTTATGTGCATTGCAGTTTCTGTTTCCTCCGCCTGTCTTGTATATGCAGGCTTCCTGAAGCTGGCAGAGCTTCTGTTCCACATTTCCGTCCAGCATGAGGCCGGGTACATCTGTTACATGCTGTTTATCATTCCGGGCTTTCCGTTTATCACAAGCGGGATCGACCTTGCCAAGCTGGATATGCGTTCCGGTCTGGAACGACTGGCCTACGCCATTATTGTTGTAATGGTGGCTGCTGTCTCTGCCTGGCTGATGGCACTGCTTCTTCATCTGAAGCCTGTGGATTTCCTGCCTCTGGAGCTTTCGGCAGCTCAGAGGATCCTGTTCCGGCTTCTGGCAAGCTTCTGCGGGGTATTCGGCTTTTCGGTCATGTTCAACAGCCCTGTCCGTCTAGCCGCAGCTGCCGCATTCATCGGCGCACTGTCCAACACTTTACGTCTGGAGCTTGTTGATCTTGCCGGTTTCCCACCTGCTGCCGCGGCTTTTTTCGGAGCACTGACAGCCGGACTTCTGGCCTCCCTCATCAAAACCAAAGTGGGATATCCCAGGATTTCCATTACCGTACCATCCATTGTGATCATGGTTCCCGGACTTTATCTCTACCGGGCAATCTACAATCTGGGAATCATGTCCCTGAATGTTTCCGCCTCCTGGTTTGCAGCTGCGATTCTGATCATCGTTGCTCTTCCCCTGGGCCTTATTTTCGCCAGGATCCTTACGGACAAAATGTTCCGCTACTGCACCTAATTGGCATACAAAAAGGACTGCTTTCTGTAGCTTCCGGTCATCAGCTATCCTTCTGATAACCGGAGCAATACAAAAGCAGTCCTTTTTTGTACATTCTATTTCATTACGATCTCATCAGCGATCCCGATCATTTTTTCCAGGCGGTCCGCAAATTTATGGATGGGGAGAAAAACGCCCAGTCCGTCATAACGTTTTCCACCATCCTCCACAGAATCCTGCCCATAATACACAAAAGCTCTTGGAAGCTTCTTCTGAATTGCCATCATGATATCCCATACAGCCGCATAGGCCTGTGCCTCCGTTTCCTTTTCCCTTACGCTGTCCGGAAGCTCATACACCAGCAGCACACCGATATGTTCGCCCATTTTGTACTCTTCTACTTCCATGGTAGCTTCATCATAGGCATGTCGCTTCCGGTAGCCATACGCCAAATACATCTTTACACCCTGCTTCTCCCTGTATATCCTGCGGAACCGGTCGTAATCCCTGTCACTTACATGAATTCCCTTTTCCCGCAGAAAATTTCCTTTTTCATCTGTGAGAAACACCGGATTCTCCTGTCCATCTGCATTGAACCTGAACGGTGCCAGAAAAGAATTTCGCAGAAGATCAAACATACTGTTCTGGCAGATTGCCATAAGGAGAGCTGTCAGATCACGGTTTTTATATGCGTCCAGCAATGCATAGGCGAATTTTTCCGGAGGAAGATATCCGCATTCTATGTCTGTATCCGCATCCATGGATTCATAGAAGGTCTCCGTCAGCCGTCTGCACGCCTCCGGATCCTTCAGGATCTTTTCAAATAAAAGCTCCGCCTTTTCCTCTCTTGGGAATAATGTGCTGTTTTCCACAATTCCTCACCCTTTCTAATCTCTATGTTTACTGGAAAACATCAGAATAAAGCTGATCAGAAGCAAAACATCCGATACCCAGATTGCCGGGATCCCCAGCCTCATGGACAGATTTCCTCCGCCACCGGCTCCAATGGCAAAAAAGAAAATTATTCCGAAATAATAAAGAGCCTGCTTCAGCTGTTCCGGACGTTTTTCACGACAATACACGGACAACGCCGCCGTGCCGCTTCGTAAATTTCCGATGCACATAGTGCTTGCATAGGAATAACCGCCCACCTTCCGGAAGGTCTGTACCTGCATGGCGCAGGAAAAGGATACCAGTACGGTTGCCAGCATATCCAATTCTCCCGGCATAAATCCCACCACAAAAAGGATCAGGATCTCGATCAGCAGGATCATCTGCCTCCAGTGAAGTTTTTTTGCATATTTAAAGGTACTCTGGATCCGCTCCGCCGCTACAACACCAATGGCAAAGGCTAAAACAGGAAACAGATACCTTAAACCGTCTCCCCACTGTCCTGTCATAAAATTTTGGCTCATCAGAACCACGTTGCCTGTCTGGGCGTTGGAAAACACCTCATCTCTTGTAAAGTATGTGTAGGCATCCTGAAATCCGCCGGACATTGCCAGAAATACACTTGTGATAAAAGCTTCTGACATCTGCCGGTCTGCGCTCTGCAGCTTTCTGCCTCCTGAAACCACTCTAAATCACTCCTGTCATTGATTTTTTTCCTCGGGTGTATTATAGTTTGCTCAGAAGCAAATGTAAAAAGTATTATTAATATCGTAAACATATTAAAATCATATCACAGGATGGAGACAATACATGATCACTTACGACTACTACCGGATCTTTTATTATGTAGCCCAGTATAAGAGCTTTACCAAGGCGGCAAGAGCTCTTCACAACAACCAGCCAAATATCACCCGCTGTATGAACAACCTGGAGCAGGAGCTGAAATGTACGCTCTTTCTCCGCTCCAACAAAGGAATCGCACTTACACCGGAAGGCCGCCAGCTTTATGAACACGTTGCCCTGGCTTTTGAGCAGCTGTCCATCGGCGAGGAGGAAATCCGCCAGAACGGAGAGCTGGAGCATGGTCTGGTTTCCATCGGCGCCAGCGAAAATGCCCTGCGTCTGATCCTTCTCGAAAAGCTGGAGCTGTTCCGCGAGCAATATCCCCATGTTCGCCTGCGCCTCTTTAACCATTCTACTCCTCAGGCAGTACAGGCACTGAAAAATTATGCGGTGGATTTCGCTATTGTCACCACTCCGATCTCCATCCGCAAGCCCTTACAGAAAAAAAGTCTCCTGCGTTACCGGGAGATCCTTGTATGCGGAAGCAAATATAAGGATCTGACCACTGCCCCTATCAGCATCCATGAGCTTCAGGATCTGCCCTTTGTAGGTCTTGCGGAAGGGACCAGCACCAGAGAAATGTATATGAATTACTTTATGGAAAACCGTGTTTCTTTTCATCCTGACATCGAGGCAGCAACTACAGACCAGGTCCCCGAGCCCCTTGCCCGGGAAGTGATCAATGACGGGAAGATTTTTGCCCTTCAGCTTAAGGAGCCGCTCCCTCAGAGAGAGGTCTGCTTAGTCACAAACAGCAGTACTGCCATGAGTACTGCTGTCAAAAAAGCTATTGAATTTATTGTGTAAATCCCTGAGGCGGATCAGCCATTTACATTTATTGTTCCACTGTCCGCTCAATATGCATGGCAAGATAACCAATCTCGATAGGGTCCAGCTTTTTCCCAAGGCTTTTGCCCAGACTCTCGCAGACATCCTCTGCGATCCTGTAGGATTCCGGATATTTTTCTTCTATATATTCATTCATATCCAGCTTCAGTGTCTCCCCTGTGGAGACACGGGCTACCATATATTTGATATGGTTCATCATACGGTTGTAGGATAGAGAGATCACATCGATCTTTCTTCCTGTGGCCATCTCGATCATGGCAATGCATTCCCGTACCGTTCTTGCTGTCTGCATGGCAACAGACACCTTTTCATCTCCAAGTGCTGAGTGAATATGAAGTGCCACATATCCCACCTCATGCTCATCGATTTCAATATCCATCCGCTCCTTTAGGATCTTCTTCAATACCTCCGCCACCTTGAATTCGCTGTAAAAAAGCACCTTGATATCATCAGTCAGAGGATTGCTGATCTGCTCATGATTCCGGATACGTCCCACTGCAAAGGAAATATGATCAGCAAGGGGAAACAGGATCCTTCTGTCTATGGTATCCCCAAAGGTCTTCTCAGCTTCTCTCAATATCTCATCTGCGATCTCCAGAAATTCCGGTGCTACGCTCTTTGCCAGTTCTTTTGCTGAGCCACGTTCTGTCTCCTGAGCCAGCCTGTAAATGGTACAGTCTGCCGGAGCCTCAAAACGCTGGCTGACCTTCTTTCCAAATCCCACACCTTTTCCCAGAAGTACATATTCCTGGTTTTCTTCCATATTTATGGCAATGATGCCGTTATTGTTCAATACCTTGCTCACTCTGTACATCTTTTTCCCCACCATTTTTATATATCCTGCCGCTTTTCCACATTCCACCACTGTCTGCCCCGGATTTTCAGTCGACATTTTTGTCTGCAGCTGTTGATTTTCTTTATCGTAACAGAATCTTTCTTTTGTGTAAAGTCCTTCTGACAGACAGTTATTTTCTTTGCCACAGGAAAAGCGCGCCCGGGCATTAGGCGCGCTTTTCACAAAACCAATCCTCTATATTATTACTGAAAAATTCCCTATTCTTCCACAGTCTCTACTGCGAACAGCGGCTCTCCTGCCTTGATCTCTCCATTGGCAAGAAGGCGTACTCTCTGATTATCCTCGATCTCTGTGCAAAGAATCGGAGAACATAAGGACGGAGCGTTTTCTGTAAGATACGGGATGTCAATCTTCATCAACGGCTCGCCTTTTTTTACATGCTGTCCCTGCTCTACCAGGATCTCGAAGCCTTTTCCTTCCAGCTTTACAGTGTCAATGCCGATATGGAGGAGTATAGGAAGATCTGTATCTGTCTGGAATCCGATGGCATGCTTTGTGTCAAAAATAAACTCTACCTCGCCGTCTTCCGGAGCACAGATCACCGGGTCCTTCGGTGTGACTACAGCACCCTCTCCCATCATTCCTTCCGCAAAGCCTTCATCCGGCGCTGTGGAAAGGTCTGCAGCGATACCGGTTACCGGGCTGTAGACAATCGCTGTTCTGAGAATCTTTTTCTCCGGCTGCGTGTTGGCTTCGGATGTCGGAGCTGTGTTCTGAGCAGCCTCACCTGTACTTTCTGCTGTACGCTCTGTATCAGACTGAGCCTGATTTTCCGCATTGTCTGTTTCTTTCTCATTTGCACCTTCAAAATATTCATTCGGTGCTATCTCCAGATAATCCTCCAGCTTGGATTTGATCACAGTTACCTGCGGACCGTAGATGATCTGCACGCCCTGGCCTTTTTTCACGATTCCTCTGGAGCCTGTTGTTTTCAGAATGTCGTCGTTGACTCTTGCTGCATCATGGACGGTGATACGGAGTCTTGTTGCACAGCAGTCCACATCACTGATGTTTTTCTTTCCGCCAAGACCGGCTGTGATGGCTTCACTTACCGGATCTGCGGATGTGCTTCCTGCTGCTTCACCGGCTTTTCCGGCTTCTTTTCTCGCGTTTACATCTGCTTTTGTATAAAGCTTTGTTTCTGTGTCGTCATCCTCACGTCCCGGAGTCTTGAAGTTGAACTTTTTGATCAGGAAGGTGAAGATCACATAATAGAGAATAAAGTAAATGATACCTACCGGGATAATCCTGAGCCAGCTTGTCTTTGCATTTCCCTGAAGGATCCCGAACAGGAACAGATCAAGGAAACCGCCGGAAAAGGTAAGTCCTACTGCAATGTTCAGCATATGTGCGATCATATAAGCCGCGCCTGCAAGAACAACCTGTACCGCAAACAATGCAGGAGCTACAAACAGGAAAGAGAACTCCAGTGGCTCTGTGATTCCTGTAAGCATACATGCAAGGGCTGCGGAAAGAAGAAGTCCGCCTGCTGCTTTTTTCTTCTCAGGCTTTGCACAGCGGTACATGGCAAGAGCTGCTCCCGGAAGACCGAAGATCATGAAAATGAACTCTCCGGAAAAATATCTTGTTGCATCTGCGCTGAAATGCGCTACATTTGCGGAATCTGCAAGCTGGGCGAAAAAGATGTTCTGTCCGCCCTGTACCATCTGGCCTGCAACCTCCATAGTCCCGCCAACGGCTGTCTGCCAGAATGGCATATAAAATACGTGATGAAGTCCGAAGGGGATCAGCGCACGTTTGATAATACCGAAGATCAGAGTTCCGATATAGCCGCTGCCTGTTACAAGCCCCCCCAGAGCATAAATACCGTTCTGGACTGCCGGCCATACGAAATACATCAGGATTCCTACAAACATATATACAATGGTGGAAATGATGGGCACAAATCTGGAACCACCGAAGAAGGAAAGTGCGTTTGGAAGCACGATCTTATGAAAACGGTTGTGCAAAGCTGCAACACCAAGGCCGACGATGATACCGCCAAACACACCCATCTGTAAGGACTGAATGCCGCAGACAGAGGTTACAGTACCTTCCAGAACGCTTTTTGCGATCTGTCCGTCTGCTGTGATCTTACCATTTACTACCAGCATACCATTGATGGCTACATTCATAACGAAGTAAGCGATCAGTGCAGAAAGAGCTGCTACCTCTTTCTCTTTTTTTGCCATACCGATGGCCACACCTACTGCAAAGATCAGCGGTAGGTTATCAAATACCGCGCTTCCGACTTTGTTCATAATGATCAGGAGTGCATGCAAAATTGTTCCGTCTCCCAGAATCTTCTGAAGTCCGTAGGTTGCAATGGTTGTTTCATTTGTGAAGGAACTGCCGAATCCAAGAAGCAGGCCTGCCACAGGAAGGATTGCTATGGGAAGCATAAAGGAACGTCCCACTCGCTGCAAAACTCCGAAAATCTTGTCTTTCATATTTTCTCTCCTTTTCTTTCGACGTTTTGGAGCGGGAGTCTTTTAAGTGGGCAACAAAAAAAGACACCAACCCCCATAAACGTCAAATAATAACATTTATGACTGGTTAATGCCTGCTTATCAGTTACACACCAAATCTGAAATACACTATACGGGTTTTGTTCTTCTGTGTCAAGGAGTAATTTGATTTTTTCCCAAAAAGATATCTCCTCATATCACGATCCGCTCCGTTGCCAGCAATCCCTCGCGGAATATTACCTGCGAACAGCAGCCATATAGCTTCTATTCTCAGAAAGTATGCAGAAACGAAACAGACTGGAAATTCACTTATCTTGACTTTATTCTTACTTATGATAAGATGAACATAGAATGTCCGGCAACAATGTTTTTTGCCCAGACCACACTATACATTTCATAAAAACGGAGGTACTTTTCCGATGAATACCATCAAGAAATTCATCCACTACTACGGCCCGTACAAAGCGGTCTTTTTTATTGACCTGATCTGTGCAGCCGTTATCAGTCTGGTAGATCTTGCTTATCCCCAGATTCTTCGTACTATGACAAAAACTCTCTTTACACAGGATAAGGATATGATTCTTCATGCCCTCCCTGTGATTGCAGTTTCTCTTTTTGTTATGTACATTGTGCAGAGTCTCTGCAAATATTATGTAACCTGTCAGGGACATATGATGGGTGCAAAGATGGAACGTGATATGCGCCGGGAGCTTTTTGACCATTACCAGGAGCTGTCTTTTTCCTATTACAGCAGGAATAATTCCGGTCAGATGATGAGCAAGCTGGTCAGTGACCTTTTTGACATTTCCGAGTTTGCACATCATGGTCCTGAGAATCTTTTTATCTCTCTGGTAAAGATCGTCGGTGCTTTTATCTTCCTGTTCTTTATCAACAAGAAGCTTGCACTGCCGCTGATCCTCCTGGTGATCGTGATGTTTGTGTTTTCCTTCCGCCAGAATGCAAAAATGCAGGAAACCTTCATGGAAAACCGTCGTAAGATCGGAGATGTAAATGCCAGTCTTCAGGATACGCTTTCCGGAATCCGCGTGGTGCAGTCCTTCGCAAACGAGGACATCGAACGTGCCAAATTTAAGAAAAGCAATGAAGCGTTCCTTGTTTCCAAAAGAGATAATTATCACTGCATGGGAAGCTTCATGAGTTCCAATCTTTTCTTCCAGGGTATGATGTACCTGGTAACTCTTGTTTACGGCGGCTATCTGATCGCTCAGGGTGAAATGCAGACTGCAGATCTTGCCATGTATGCCCTGTATATCGGAATCTTTATCAGCCCCATCCAGATCCTGGTGGAACTTGTGGAAATGATGCAGAAGGGTCTTTCCGGTTTCCGCCGTTTCCTGGATGTGATGGAAACAGAATCCGAGATCAGGAATGCAGACAACGCTGCGGAGCTTACGGACGTAAAAGGACATGTGCGTTACGACCATGTTTCTTTTCATTACAGCGATGATGAAACTCCTGTGCTTTCCGATATCTCTATTGATATCCCGGCAGGAAAATCCATTGCCCTGGTGGGACCTTCCGGAAGCGGAAAAACCACGATCTGCTCTCTCCTGCCCAGATTTTATGATGTGACCGGCGGTTCCATTACTGTAGACGGAAAGGATATCCGCGGGCTGACTCTTAAGAGCCTTCGAAGCCAGATCGGTATGGTACAGCAGGATGTCTATCTTTTTGATGGAACCATCAAGGATAATATTGCCTACGGAAAGCCCGGAGCTTCCGATGAAGAAATCATCAAAGCCGCCAAATGTGCGAGTATCCATGACTTTATCATGGAGCTTCCGGATAAATACGACACTTATGTCGGAGAACGTGGCACACGCCTTTCCGGCGGACAGAAGCAGCGGATCTCCATTGCACGTGTATTCCTTA
>OHAW01000720.1_pt1 | contig 13053 bp, 12 predicted proteins | sample 1577221 | NCBI WGS metagenome assembly OHAW01 (sample SAMEA3879583, study PRJEB24766) | human gut metagenome | biome: human-associated habitat; feature: feces | place: USA | collected 1985/1987 | reverse complement strand
CAGCTGGTGTCAGCTACATCTTCGGTCTTCAACTTTAGCAAACTTCTTGCCACCGAAGATGTAGCTGACACCAGCTGTCAACATACCTGTTCCTTCAGCTTTACGGTGGCTGCTGATATTACCAAAGATAGAGGGAGCAATAGCGCCGCGAGCTTCAACATCAATAGCCCAATATTTGTTAATGTTGAATTTCAAGCCTACACCGGCAGATGCACCGATACGTGCTCTTACTTTATTTTCACCTTCGGGAACCATTGTTCCATCATTTTTGATTGTTACATTCTGTGATTTAGCTACAGAAAGCATAGGACCGGCAAAACCGTAAACTTCAAAGAAACGGCTAGGATTAGCACCTGCAAACAGAGTTGACAAGTTTACCATAGCGTCGATATTAGCTCCTACATAATTCTTGTTGTGTTGGTAGTAACTGTTATCCAAGCACAAGTGTTGTGTGATACCATTTACTTGACCACGTATTCCCCATGTGGGAGTAATTAACTTACCCAAAGAGATACTGAAGTGAGGAGCCAGTTTATTGAAACCATCGTTTTCAATAGCGTGGATACCTCCACCTACACTGACAAAAATATTGTCACTCCATTTCGGAGTATAATAATTAGTATCTTGTGCCATAACCGTAGTTGCACAAGCTCCTGCCAACAAAAGTGACAGTGTTAAGAATTTATATTTCATTTTTATTATATTTTTTGGTGAATAACTGAACAAATAACCGATAGATGATTAATTATTATCTTCCACCTGCACCACCACCTGAGTTGCTGTTATCTCCATGACCGTGATCGTGACCTGCGTGTGATTCTGAAGATTCAGAAACAACTGTTGCACCAGCTTTTCTAAGCTGTACATTAGGAATAGTATATTCTACTCCATCAACTGTTGCAGTTACAGTAACGACTGATTCAATAATTGTTGTTACAGGGCTGAATGTTACAGTAGTTTGAGCTTTGATAGTTCTTGTTTCTTTCTGCATTTCAGTTTTAATACCTGTATTGTAAGTACCGACTACTGCTTTTAAAACCTTGATAACATTTTCGTTACTCATTGCTCTTGAGTTAACAAGAGTTTCAATGTAACTGTTAATAGCATTAATATTAACAACTTCTGAACCTACTTTAGCTGCATATTCAATATCTATATTTTTGTCTACATCATAAGGTCCGTAAGTAACAGGAGTATTCTTAACTTCAGTTGTTTCAATTGTAGTTGGGTCTTCGCTTACTGTTACATTTTTAGCAGCAGAAACTATTTTCTGAGCATAGAAATTTACCGGAATAAGAGCAAACTGTCCTTTTGCTAGTTTAGGAATTGCCACAGTAATGGCTTCTACTGGCAGATATTCTGCATTGCTGAAAGAGGGGCAACTAATTTCTTTTGTAGTAGCTGCAATTGTTCCATCTGTACCTGCAGTGATTGTTTCAACAATTGCTTGGGGAGCAAGAACTTCACCCGTTGTCAAATCATATACGGTGGCAACAATCGTCGCACTAGCAGGTGATAGTTCTACCGGTTCTACATTAAATTCTTCTTTTTCGCAGCTTGTAAACACTACTGTTGTTAAAGCTACTGCAGCTAATGCTAATTTAGCACCAATACCGCTCAAAAAACTTTTCTTTTTCATCTCAATAAAATTAAAAATTTAATAATTCTGATTTAATAAAATATGGATTAAAACTATTTTGTTGCATTATATTGTCACTTGCATTACTATATGGCATTTTATAATAATATTTTTCATTTCCTGCATTATATGTTATACCCGTACCCAATGAGGTAGAAACCCTTGGTATATATTTATGTCTTTTATATTTATAAGGTGGTAATGCGACGATGAACTTAAACCCTCCATTACTATTGGCATGTTCTGCTTTTACAGCGTAGAAACCTATACTGGCATAGCGGAAGTGTCTGATCATTTCAAATCTTACCCCTTTTTCTTTTAATAAATATTGTTCAGCTCTCAATTTAAACTGTGTATTATACCTTGGCCAGTAAAAGTTTCCCCCTACAGACCAATAAGTAGTGTATTTATCATTATAGCGAAATTTAAAACCATGCCAATATCCAAATCCGACATAGCCAATTCTTCCTTCTAAAGAAAAACGTTCGTCTTTAAACGGATAAAACAAATTTAAATCTGCACCATATGTATTATAATCAAACATACCAATAGTTACTGTACTTTGTATATTATATGGTAATCTAAATTTTTGTGCTAATGTCAAATATCCTGGATGAATTTTTCCGGCTGTTTCTCCATATCCATCATTGTATACAGGAAATACAATCTGTCCGGTAAATTTCATTCCTGGCCAAAGCGACACCTCTACCGCCGGGCTAAACTCTAATAAAGCCTGATATATCTGTGTAATGATATAGTTCTTAAAGTATAGCTGCGGATATACCAATATATCTACTTTAAACAGCGAACTGTTCTTTTTCTTTTCTTTCTTCACCTTGTTCCAACTGTCACCTATATCATAACTGACTTTCCAGTCTTCACCGTTTACCACTGTTGTGTCACCGGCAAGAGGCTGATAGGTAAGTGAGACCTGAGGTATATTATAGTTGGTAACAATCAACTTACAAGATTTGTCCTTGGGTAATCCCATCGACTGTATGATATCTACAGCCTTTCTGATGCCCAACGCTTGAATTTTGTAAGCACTGTTTTCAACCACATAAACTCTTTCTTCAGGAGTATCTGTCCATCTTACATTTTCAAATCCCATTTTTACAAGACTGTCTGTTGTTAATTCTCCTGTTGATTGGCTGAAACTTTTTAATGGAATCATAACAAGCAACAATATAGCTATACAATACAACAAACATCTATATGAAACTCCTTTGGAAGAGCTCTTATTTTTCATTTTATAACAAATACTTGTTTCAATTTAACATTATGCGACCCTTACGCTAAGCCACATATTCGGTGCAAAAATAAGTACTATTTTTTAAATAGCAAATAAAATTAAACGAAATGAATCGTTTCTTTAGAAAAAACAGTTGAAAAAGCATATTTTAATCTTTATATATAAAATAGGTATGGAATAAATTTGTATTTTTGCAAACTATATGAGTAGAATATTAGCGATAGATTACGGTAAAAAGCGCACAGGTGTGGCTGTGACGGATGTTTTGCAGATTATTGCAAACGGGTTGACAACTGTTCCTACACACCAACTACTGGACTTTATTCTGAAATATGTGGAAAAAGAGCCTGTGGAACGCATCATTGTGGGGCATCCTAAGCAAATGAATAATCAGGAGTCGGAAAATATGCGTAATATTGTCCCTTTTGTCAATCAACTAAGAAAAAAAATACCGGATATACCGGTAGAGTTTGTTGACGAGCGGTTTACGTCCGTATTGGCCCACCAAGCCATGTTGGATGGAGGCTTGAAGAAAAAAGACAGGCAGAACAAAGCCTTGGTTGATGAAATCAGTGCTACGATAATCTTACAGTCTTATTTGGAGTCGAAGAAATATATTTAATAAATAAAAACAGATTAAGAAAAATGATATTACCTATTTATGTGTACGGACAACCGGTGTTGCGTAAAGAAGCAGAGGATATTACCCCGGATTACCCTAATTTGAAAGAGTTGATAGCAAATATGTTTGAAACCATGAATCGTGCAGATGGTGTGGGCTTGGCTGCTCCGCAAATAGGTCTGCCTATTCGTGTTGTAACTATTGATTTGGATGTGATGTCTGATGACTTGCCCGAATTCAAGGATTTCCGCCGTGCCTATATAAATCCTCATATTTTAGAAGTGGGTGGAGAGGAAGTCAGCATGGAAGAAGGTTGTTTGAGTTTGCCCGGTATCCATGAAACGGTGAAACGTCCGGACCGTATTCATGTGACTTATTTGGATGAGGAACTGAAAGAACATGACGAGTGGGTGGAAGGCTATTTGGCAAGGGTCATGCAGCATGAATTTGATCATCTGGACGGAAAAATGTTCATTGATCATTTGTCTGCATTACGCAAACAGATGATTAAAGGAAAGCTGGGGGCCATGCTGAAGGGCAAGGCGCGTTGCTCCTATAAGGTCAAGACTATAAAATGATAACTCCGCAATTTTGATCTATGCGCCACCAGTGGCGCATTTGTGGGAAAACCGTATTTTTATAAATACAAAATGATAAAACGGATACTCTATACATTATTAATAATGTTCCCTGTAGTGGCTTCGGCACAGATAAATACGGACAGGGTGATGGCGATAGGGCGTAATGCGCTTTATTTTGAGGATTATGTCCTTTCGATTCAATATTTCAATCAGGTGATTAATGCAAAGCCTTATTTGTCTGATCCTTATTTCTATAGAGGTCTGGCGAAGATAAATTTGGATGATTTTCAGGGGGCGGAGAGTGATTGTTCGGAAGCTATTGAGAGGAATCCGTTTGTGGTAAGTGCTTATCAGGTGCGTGGATTGGCACGGATCCAGCAGAATAATTTTGCGGGAGCTATAGAAGATTATACCAAGGCGTTGGAGTTTGATCCTGAGAACATAGGGGTATGGCATAATATGGCCCTTTGCCGTATCAGACAGGAGGATTATAAGGGGGCGAAGAATGATCTGGATAAGCTGATCGCCATTTCCCCCCGATATACAAAGGCCTATTTGATGCGTGGTGAGGTGGATTTGAAGCAGAAAGATACTTTGGCTGCCGAAAAAGACTTTGGTAAGGCGATTGAAATAGACCGTTATGATGCAGATACATGGGCCAGCCGTGCTATCCTTCGTCTGCAACAGCAGAGATATAAAGATGCGGAAGCCGATTTTGATCATGCCATCCGTCTGTCCACCCGGAATTCAGGTGTTTATATCAACCGTGCTTTGGCCCGTTACCATCAGAATAACCTGAGAGGAGCGATGAGTGACTATGATATTGCATTGGATATTGATCCCAATAATTTCATCGGCCATTATAACCGGGGCTTGTTACGTGCACAAGTAGGCGATGACAACCGGGCTATTCAAGACTTTAATTTTGTTATCGAAATGGAGCCCGACAATATGATGGCTATTTTCAACCGTGGTCTGTTGTTGGATCAGACAGGAGATTATAAAGGGGCAATTAAAGATTATTCTACGGTGATAAATGAATATCCCAATTTCTTGCTGGGATATCAGTACAGAGCGCAGGCGCGTAGGAAAATAGGGGATGTGAAAGGTGCTGATGCAGATGAATTCAAGGTGTTGAAAGCACAGCTGGATAAACAGAACGGAGTAGATCCTAATAAGCAGACTGCCGATAATACGGAGAATAATAAAACCCGTAAGAAGTCCGACAAGAACATGAACAACTATCGTAAGATAGTGGTTGCCGACAACGAAGAGGGAGAAGAAAAATATAAGAGTGACTATCGTGGACGCGTGCAGGATAAGAATGTGAATATTGTTCCCCAGCCCATGTTCGTGCTTACCTATTATGAAAAGCATGATGACGTGAAGCGACAGGTCAACTATTATAAGTTCATTGAAACATTGAATAATCAGAAAGTACTTCCCAGCCGTCTGATTATAACTAATGAGGAAGCTCCTCTGACGGAAGAACAAGCTACAAAACATTTTGCATCCATTGACGAACAGACTGCTGCCATTGTGGCTGATCCGAATGATGTGAACAAACGTTTTGCACGTTCATTGGACTTTTATCTGGTGCAGGATTTTGCAAGTGCCATTGAAGATTTGAATCAGGCTATTATTATAGAAGATCATTTCTTCCCGGTTTATTTCAACCGTGCTCTCATCCGTTATAAGCAGCTGGAATACCAGAAGATGGAAAAAGAGTATGATTTGAAAGCCGGTCCGGGAGAGAAGAGTGCAGTGAAAGCTGCGGACTATGAAATGGTAAAGCGCGATTTGGACAAGGTGATTGAGCTGGCTCCGGATTTTGTCTATGCTTATTATAATAGAGGTAATGTGCTTTCTATCTTGAAAGACTATCGTGCGGCAATTGTTGATTATGACAGAGCCATCCAGTTGGACCCTAAATTTGCGGATGCTTATTTCAATCGCGGCTTGACACATATTTTCTTGGGTAACAACAGGCAAGGTATACAGGACCTGAGTAAAGCAGGTGAGTTGGGGCTTTTCTCTGCTTACAATATCATCAAACGCTTTACGGAACGAAAAGAATAACATTTTTTTGCTAAAAAGAGGATAAGTCAAAAAGATTTCGTTATTTTTGCATCCTCAAGAAAGAATATAAATAGAAGATTATGATAAAGATAACATTCCCCGACGGCTCCGTTCGCGAATATAACGAAGGAGTTACTGGTCTGCAGATTGCAGAAAGTATCAGTTCACGGCTGGCACAAGATGTTTTAGCTTGTGGCGTGAACGGTGAAACGATTGATTTATCTCGCCCTATCAATGAAGATGCAAACTTCGTTCTTTATAAATGGGAAGACGAACAGGGCAAACATGCTTTCTGGCACACTAGTGCCCACTTGCTGGCCGAAGCATTGCAAGAACTTTATCCGGGCATTCAGTTTGGTATCGGTCCGGCCATTGAAAACGGTTTTTACTATGATGTAGACCCGGGTGAAGCAATCATTAAGGAAGCAGATCTACCCGCTATCGAGGCCAAGATGGCCGAGTTGGCTGCAAAGAAAGAGATATTGGTGCGTCAGAGCATCGCTAAAGAGGATGCGTTGAAGAAATTCGGTGAAAGAGGTGAGACTTATAAATGTGAATTGATTTCCGAACTGGAGGATGGACACATCACCACTTATACACAAGGTGCGTTTACCGACCTTTGCCGTGGTCCTCACTTGACCTCTACCGCTCCTATCAAAGCTATCAAGCTGCTTTCTGTAGCCGGTGCTTATTGGAGAGGACAGGAAGACCGCAAGCAGATGACACGTATTTATGGTATAACTTTCCCGAAGAAGAAAATGCTGGACGAATATCTGGTAATGCTGGAAGAAGCCAAGAAACGCGACCATCGTAAGATAGGTAAGGAAATGGATTTGTTCATGTTTACCGATATGGTGGGCAAGGGACTTCCCATGTGGTTGCCGAAAGGTACTGCCTTGCGTATCCGTTTGCAGGATTTCTTGCGCCGTATCCAGGCCCGTTATGATTATCAGGAAGTAATGTGTCCGCCTATTGGCAACAAGAACCTGTATATCACTTCCGGACACTACGCCAAGTACGGTAAGGACTCGTTCCAGCCTATTCATACACCCGAAGAAGGGGAAGAATATTTCCTGAAACCGATGAACTGTCCTCATCACTGTATGATTTATAAGAATTCTCCGCGTTCATATAAAGATCTGCCTTTGCGCCTGGCTGAGTTTGGTACGGTTTGTCGTTATGAACAAAGTGGTGAGTTACATGGTTTAACTCGTGTACGTAGCTTTACACAGGATGATGCGCATATTTTCTGCCGTCCGGATCAGGTGAAAGATGAGTTCATCCGCGTGATGGAGATTATCCAGATTATTTTCGGTGCATTGAATTTCGATACATTCGAGGCGCAGATTTCTTTGCGCGACCCGAACAACCGTGAGAAGTATATCGGTTCGGACGAGGTTTGGGAAGAAGCTGAAAATGCCATCATCGAAGCTTGCAAGGAGAAAGGCCTGAATGCCAAAGTAGAATATGGCGAAGCTGCATTCTACGGTCCTAAGCTCGACTTCATGGTGAAAGATGCCCTCGGACGCCGTTGGCAGTTGGGTACGATACAGGTGGACTACAACTTGCCCGAACGTTTCAAACTGGAATACACGGGCGAGGACAACCAGAAACATCGTCCGGTGATGATACATCGCGCACCGTTCGGTTCCATGGAGCGTTTCTGTGCCGTACTTATCGAGCATACGGCCGGTCATTTCCCCTTGTGGCTGACACCCGACCAGGTGGCTATCCTTCCGATTTCCGAGAAGTTCAACGATTACGCTCAAAAACTTTGCGCGTATTTTGATGAACAAGACGTGCGTGCCATTGTGGACGACCGTAATGAGAAAATCGGACGTAAGATACGTGACAACGAAATGAAGCGCATACCTTACATGCTGATTGTGGGAGAAAAAGAAGCAGCCGACGGTACGGTTTCTGTACGTAAGCAGGGCGAAGGCGACCAGGGAAGCATGAAATTCGAAGATTTTGCAAAGAAAATCAACGAAGAGGTTCGTAATATGACAAATAAATATTAAATTTGCACCCGATTTTTAAAACTTAATAGTCGTAATCGGAAAATAAAAACAGAAGAGAACAACATTTTTGAATGAAGAAAGACAATTTAAAACAGCAATATCGTATCAACGAACAGATACGTGTGCGTGAAGTCCGGATAGTGGGCGATGATGTGGAATCTACGGTTATGCCGACGGCTAAGGCACTGCAAATGGCGGAAGCACAAGGCGTAGACCTCGTGGAAATCTCCCCGAATGCAGTTCCTCCTGTTTGTCGTTTGATAGACTACAGCAAGTTCCTCTACCAGCAAAAGAAGCGCCAGAAAGAAATGAAGGCCAAACAGGTGAAGGTAGACGTAAAGGAAATCCGCTTCGGTCCCCAGACGGACGATCATGACTATAACTTCAAACTGAAGCATGCGCAAGGGTTCCTTTCAGATGGAGACAAGGTGAAAGCATACGTGTTTTTCAAGGGGCGCAGCATTCTTTTCAAGGAACAAGGTGAAGTCTTGTTGCTTCGTTTCGCCAACGATTTGGAGGAATACGGCAAGGTGGAACAGATGCCGGTGCTTGAAGGGAAGCGCATGACAATCTTCATCGCTCCGAAAAAGCAGGCGCAAGCCAAGAAACAGGCTGAGCCTGTGGCTGAGGTATCAGTGCAGAAAGCGGAACGGAGCCAGCCGAAAGCCAATGCTCCCAAAGAATACAAGGGGCCGCGCGTGGAAGGCGAAGATTGATTAAAAGGGAAGAGTAAGTGCGTTGCCACACATTGAATAATAACTTAAATATTAAACAAAATGCCAAAAGTAAAGACTAATTCCGGTGCCAAAAAGAGATTTCGTCTTACCGGAACAGGTAAAGTTAAGAGACATCACGCTTTCCACAGTCATATCTTGACAAAGAAGACTAAGAAGCAGAAAAGAAACTTGGTTCACGATGATATCGTAGTAACTGAGAACATGAAGCAGGTTCGTGACCTCCTCTGTCTGCGTTAATTAAAAGTGTAGGTCGTATTAACAAAGTTATTAACCGAATGCTTTAGCCTGAAGTTCATCCGTAAACAGACTCACAGAAGAGGGGGATGGCGCTAACATTCAAAAAGATTAAAAATTATGCCAAGATCAGTAAATCATGTTGCTTCAAGAGCAAGAAGAAAGAAAATTTTAGGTTTGACCAAAGGTTACTTTGGTGCGCGTAAGAACGTATGGACCGTAGCTAAGAACACTTGGGAGAAGGGTTTGACTTACGCTTATCGTGACCGTAAGAACAAGAAGCGTAACTTCCGTGCTTTGTGGATTCAGCGTATCAACGCAGCCGCACGTCTGGAGGGGATGTCATGGGAGCTTTGCACAAGGCCGGCATCGAAATCAACCGGAAGGTGCTTGCCGACCTGGCCATGAATCATCCTGAAGCATTCAAGGCTGTGGTAGCAAAAATAAAGTAAGAAGGGAAATCTGAACGGATTTCAAGATAAAAAGGTGTATTGTTTGTCAATACACCTTTTTTTGTTTTACTTTGTATCAATAAATATTATACTTATTCATCAGTTGAATTAAATCGCGATTTCAATGGAAAGAAGAATTAAAGATTATGCTGTTTTGACCTTAAAAGGGATGGCTATGGGGGCGGCCGATGTAGTGCCCGGAGTTTCCGGAGGGACGATTGCTTTCATTGCCGGTATTTATGATGAGCTTATCAATTCCATCAAAAGTATTAACATGCACTCCCTGAAACTGTTATTTACGGGAAAAATAGCGGCTTTCTGGAAGGCCGTAAATGGAAATTTCCTGTTTGCCTTGCTGTTGGGCATCGCTATCAGTGTGTTTTCTCTGGCCAAGCTGATTACTTATTTGTTACTTAACGAGCCGGTATTGGTGTGGTCTTTCTTTTTTGGTTTGGTGCTGGCTTCCACGTGGTTCGTCACCAAAGACATCAAGGGATGGAACTGGAAAACCGTGGCCGGTTTTGTGGGTGGTGCTGTGATAGCATACTACATCACGGTGGCCACTCCGGCAGAAACGTCCACTAATCTCATGTTTATTTTCCTTTGTGGTGCCATTGCCATTTGTGCGATGATACTTCCCGGCATATCCGGCAGCTTTATATTGGTACTGTTGGGTAAATATTTTTATGTCATGGAGGCGGTGAAGACGTTAGACCTGGTCGTTTTGGGTGTCTTTGCCTTCGGTGCGGCCTTGGGGATCACCAGTTTTTCCCGTGTTTTGTCATACGCTTTGAAGAATTTCCGTAATATTACCTTGTCTGTCCTTTCCGGTTTCATGCTGGGTTCGTTGAATAAAGTGTGGCCTTGGAAAGAAGTAGAGAAATTAGTTTCAGACGGTCATGAGGTGATGATCGAGCATAATATCGCCCCGAATACGGAGGTGGCCGAGGCTGTCGTACTGATGCTTATCGGTTTTATTTTGGTGTATGTATTGGAAAAGATTTCAGCCAAAAAGGCATAACGGATTGGATGGAGATGTATAAGAAAAGTTACTTTTGGCCGTTGGTAGCATTGTGTGTCGTATCCCTCTTTTTGTTTTTGGGACAAACGTTTTTCAATACGCGTGGAGAGCCGCGTGAAGCTGTGGTGGCTCTTTCCATGTTGCAGCAGGGAAACTGGGTGCTGCCGGTGAACAATGGGGTCGAGTTGGCATTCAAGCCTCCTTTTTTCCATTGGTGCATCGCAGCGATTTCTACGGTGGCCGGTGCGGTGAACGAATACACCTCCCGCATGCCTTCGGCTTTGGCCTTGTCGGCCATGGTGCTGGTCGGGTATGTGTTCTATGCCAAAAGGCGCGGTGCCGAAGTGGCCTTTATTGCCGCTTTGCTCACATTGACCAATTTCGAGGTACATCGTGCCGGAGTGGCCTGCCGTGTGGACATGGTGCTGACGGCGATGATGGTCATCGCGTTGTACCAGCTTTATAAATGGGGAGAGAAAGACCTGAAAGGCGTGCCTTGGGTGGCCGTGCTCTGCTTGAGTGCGGCGGCCCTGACGAAAGGGCCGGTAGGCATCGTCCTGCCTTGCCTTGTGCCTGCCGTATTCCTGTGGATCAGGGGACGGAAGTTCCTACGGATATTTTTCTCTTTCCTGATGGTGGCCGTGTTGGCCTGCGTGTTGCCGGCCGTATGGTATTGGGCGGCTTATCAGCAGGGTGGTGACCATTTCCTTGACCTTGTGTTGGAAGAGAACGTCTATCGTTTTTTGGGAAAGATGACCTATGCCTCGCATGAGAATCCGGCCTGGTACAATGTGATGACGGTGGTGGCCGGTTACGCGCCCTACACTTTACTGGGGCTTGTCTCCTTGTTCTTTTTGAGGTACCGGAAACCGCAGGGACGGGTACGTACATGGTGGTCGCGCTTCGTGGCCTATATCCGTAATATGGACGATGCCCGTCTGTATTCGTTGTTGTGCATCGTCATTATTTTCACGTTCTACTGCATTCCGAAGAGCAAACGTAGTGTCTACCTGTTGCCGATATACCCATTTATTGCTTATTTTCTGGCTGAATATATCATTTATCTGCGCCATCGTCATTTGAATGCCTTACGCGTTTTCGGCAGTATCATGGCCTCATTGGCCGTGTTGTTGCTGTTGGTTTTCGGAGCGGTCCGTATGGGATGGGTGCCCGACTCCCTGTTTGCCGGGCGGCATGCGGCGGAGAACATAGCCTACATGCACGCATTGGAGGACTTTCCCTTGACGGTATTCGCGGTCCTCGGTGTACTGGTTCCCGTGGCGGCGGCTTGTTGGTATTTCCGTGTCCAGCGGCGTAATGCGGCCGACAACGGCATCATTTACGCCTTTATTGCCGTGATATTTTCCATCTTCTTTGCGCTCGACGGGGTGTACCAGCCCGTCATTCTGAATGTGAAGTCAGACCGTGCCGTGGCGGAGGAAGTACGCCGCATCGTGCCCGAAGGCAGGTTGTATTCCTTCCGTACCGATGTGGTGGAGGGGAACCGCATGCATCCGTTCACGGTCAACTTCTATTTGGGTGACCGGATGGTGCCGTTCGATTGTTTCACGCCCCAGGCGGAAGGATACGTGTTTATGGGAGGCGAGATGGCGGCACCGTTTTTGGAACGTTACGGTGCGGAGTTCTCGTTGGAAGAAGTGTATGCCTCCAATCACCGTAGTTGCGACGACAAGCGGTATAACGTCCTTTACCGTTTCAGCCGGAAGCAGGCAGAACCTTAAAATGTCTTTATGATACAGAGAAAGAAACTCTTTGCCACGTTTGTCCGTTTCGGCATGGTCGGGGTGCTGGCCACAGCGCTCCACTACGGCCTTTATTACCTCCTGCATTTTATTATGGGGGCCAATGCGGCCTTTACGGTCGGTTATCTGCTGGGTTTCGTGGCCAACTTCTACCTGACGTCTTATTTTACCTTCGGCACGTCGCCTTCGTGGCGCAAGTTGTTCGGCATGGGAGGGGCGCACGCAGTGAACTACCTGCTGCAAATCGGGTTATTGAACTTTTTTCTCTGGACGGGGGTAGATGAGGTGTGGGCTCCTCTTCCGGTCTACGCCATAACCGTTCCTGTGAATTTCATATTGGTACGTTTCGTATTTACATCTAAAAATGAGTGAGACAATGAAATTGGTAATCGTGGTGCCTTGTTATAATGAAGAAGAGGTGTTGGCCGAGACGACCCGTCAGCTTTCTTCGGTGGTGGATGAATTGCTTTCGGACGGGAAGATAGACGAAGGGAAGATTCTCTACGTGGACGACGGTTCGCGCGACCGCACTTGGGAACTTATCCGGGGATTTTCCGAAACACATCCAAGTGTGACCGGACTGAAGCTGGCGCACAATGTCGGTCATCAGCAGGCGTTGTGGGCCGGTTTGGAGTGGGCGGCTTCCCATGCG
>OHAW01000709.1_pt1 | contig 13172 bp, 10 predicted proteins | sample 1577221 | NCBI WGS metagenome assembly OHAW01 (sample SAMEA3879583, study PRJEB24766) | human gut metagenome | biome: human-associated habitat; feature: feces | place: USA | collected 1985/1987 | reverse complement strand
GCCTCCGAAACTGCCTCCCCCGAAGCTTCCGCCGCTGAAACCGCCTCCGAAACCTCCGCCTCCGAACCCGCGATGGAACGGTCCTGCCACGGGAGGGAAACCGCCAAAGCCGGTGCCGTTGTCGAACGGTTCGTCATGGGAACGGGATACGGTATGCCCGCATTTCGGGCAGCGGTAATAGACTGTGTGATGTTCTATGCCTTGGAACCGGTCAACCCGGACCTGAGAATTCGTGCGGTGCATGGGGCTATGTCCGCATCGGGGACATGTCGGAGCATAACGCGACACCTCCAATCCGCAAGCAGGACAATGGATCAACAACGACTCTTCGGAATTATCTTTTACCTCCGGAAATAAAGTCAAATCAACCGCCGACGCACATTCATCGTTTGACAAGGATTCCTTTCGCATATTATCCTTTTTCTTCTTCAAGTGCCTCCGCCATACAAGTAACACAACTATTCCCGCAAGTGTTAACCCAAGTAAAATTTCCACAAAAGCATCCATCGTATTAAACACTTTTAGCAATTTAATTAGAAGCCTGCTTCAAGCCTAAAACACCCACTATTTCACTAAAATCACTCCTTCTTCCGCCACTCCTGCACTTCATTCTCCCGTCCGAACGGATTACGAGTCATCAACCGTCGTGTCTTCTTTATGTCGAGTTTCTCCTGATTCTCGGACAAATACGCTCCGATTTGGGAATGAACCCGATGAAATACACGCGACCGATCGTTTTTATAGGCCGCAAATAATAACTCGACATAGATAATTTCATGTTTATCGACAAATGCCTCGATAAAATTGCGGGTCGTAAAAATTTCACCCGCCATCTCCGCAATCACCTCTCCGGCATACTTGGTCATTACTTCATAAACCGATTGTTCGTTTTTCTGTTCCATAGTTTTTTCTTATTTCAGGGTTAAAAATTATAGTCGTAAAGCAGCTCGAAATCATCCAGGCAAAGGATTCTGGAGCCTGCATCACAGGCAATTATCAAATGAGTCGGTTTCCGGTCTGTTCGTAAATACTCCAGAGGAATCGTAAATTGCTGCCAATCGACATCCTCAGCCACTTGCAATTCACCGTAAGCAATCAAATCGGAACAGGATGGATCCAAGGCCTCTTCAAGATACTGATCAACAACAGGATGCTCCGGGATTTTAACGTCATGATCTGGTGCCGGAGACCATGTTCCCAATGCGATCCTAATTGTCGCCTCCTGCTCCTTCGTATCTGTACTCATCACGTTCCTGCATTGCAACCACCCCCGCAAAGCAGTCGGTGTCGCTTCGAAAAGCTGTCCGTAAATATTCCAAAGCATTGAAAGCACCCCAATAACACCACTACCAGCAGCAGGATCTACATTTATCCCAGTAAAAATATGCCCTCCATATAAATCTTTTACTATACTACCCCACTCTTCTTTCTGGAGTTTCACGGCATATTTCCCAGAACTCCCGGGGCGAATCGTCGGTTGGGGCAATCCCATCTCTGGGTAACCCCTCACGATTGAAGTTGCCCAAAACGCCCCCTCCTCCGAGAAATTCCACTCTTCAAAGTCGCCGTTCGGGAGTTTCAATGCGGGCAGCGTAGTCACGATATGAATCCGACTCTCCTCATCTCGCCAGCAGGCCATTATCTCGTAGGTCGTCTCCGGTTCGGCTTCTACATGTGCGGAAAAATCGTTGATCGAACCCGCTCCGGCAACTTCCACCCACTCTTTATCACCTTGTTTCCGATAACGGAAGCCCGCCTGCGCAACATCGGATGCACACGAGCCGGACAACCAAATCACCTGGGTCCAGACATCGGCACGTTCGAGTCTGACGTTGACAGAGCCCGAAGTAGCCTGTGTAAAACAGATACTGTCCAGTAAATTCCCCTCGGAATCCACCAGTCTAACCGTAGCCTGGCGGCTTTTCACATCGGAATTGGGGCGGAAAGAGAATACGAGCGACTCTTCTCGCTGATCGGTACGGGAGGTCTCCACTCTGATCCACGTCCGATCTTTCTCAGCAATCTCAACCGTGTAATCGATGTTCGTAATAAGCATTACTCGCAAAGAGGTGCCTTCAGCCTCGATAAGGTAGGAGTTGGCGGAAAGATCAAAAACAACATCCGATTTCGCCTTGACCTCTAAATCGATATAACGGCTTACTGTCTCGTTCCCTTCATCGGAGAGGATCACGACAATCCGCTCGTCCGTCGCAGTATCGGGCAGATAGATAACGATTTTCCCCGACCAGTGATTCGTTTCGATGACATCAACCCAATAGCCGTCCGGAGCGACAACCCTCACTCGTGCATTTTCACTCGCCCCTTCCAACGTATATCCAACCTCACAGGTTTCACCGGCAACAACCTGCAGCGGCATTGAACAGTCGAATACAATATTCAAATTCCCCGACCCTCCATCCGGTCCATCACCACTACACCCCGCCAACCATAGACAGGCGGCCAATAAAGCAAGCATTTTTTTCATAATTATAAAAGTCTGTTGCCACCCGGCTCCGACATGGCGGGTTATAATTAGGGGATAAAAAAGAAAGTGTGGAGCCGTTCGTTTATCTGATAAGAGGTTCTGACAAAACCCAAGACGAATAAACCAACACAATACCCCACACCTGCTCAGTATGGGGTGATTGGAATAATGTACACATACCGAAACAGATGATGAGTGTTGTCGTTATCCTCGTCTTGCTTGAAACTGTCAGATTTCTTATCAAGGATAAAAGCGAAACACTTTCATCAAAATATGTCTGTCGGACGAAACCGACACCACAAAACTATAAAATATTTTGTTCCGGACAACACTCGAGGGGGTATTGTCCTGCAAATTTCCAAAAACAGCCCGTTATAAATACGATTGCGGAAAAAAGAGTATTTTTGTGCACTGAAACCGACGTTTCCAATGCGTTACACGAACAAGAAAATCCTGAAAATCACCTTCCCGGTGCTGGTCTGCCTGCTGATGGAGCAGTTGATCGGACTGACAGATACGGCCTATCTGGGACGCGTCGGAGAAGCGGAGCTGGGGGCTTCGGCCCTGGCGGGTATCTTCTACCTGATGATCTTCATGCTGGGCTTCGGGTTCAGCATCGGCGCCCAGATTCTCATCGCCCGCCGCAACGGAGCCAAGGAGTATTCGCAAATCGGGCCTCTGTTCATGCAGAGCACGGCGTTTCTGCTGCTGATGGCCCTCGTGCTGTTCATCCTCTCGAAAGTCTTCGTAGCCCGCATCATGGGTACCCTGATCGAAGCTCCCGATGTACGGGAAGCCGCCGTCCGGTACCTCGATTACCGGGTTTACGGTTTCTTCTTCGCCTACGTCGGGTCGATGTTCCGGGCATTCTATGTCGGCACGACCCGCACGCGCATCCTGACGATCAACTCGATCGTCATGGTACTCACCAATGTCGTATTGAACTACCTGCTGATCTTCGGAAAATTCGGATTCCCCGAAATGGGCATCGCCGGCGCTGCGATCGCCTCTTCTATTTCGGAAGGTGTATCCGCTCTCTTCTACATACTCTACACCCGCTACCGGACCGACTGGCGCCGCTATAAATTCCGATTCACAGGATTCGACTTTTCCCTGCTGAAACAAATCCTGAGCCTTTCGGTCTGGGTGATGATCCAACAGGGCGTGGCTTTCCTCGCGTGGTTCCTCTTCTTCCTCTGCATCGAACATCTGGGCAAGCGCGACCTGGCCGCCACGAACATCGTGCGGGCCGTATCGTCGCTGATCTTCATGTTCATCAACGCCTTCGCCTCGACAGCCAGCTCCCTGGTAAGCAACCTGCTCGGCGCAGGCTATGCCGAACAGATCATGCCCCTCTGCCGGAAGATGATCCGCCTCTGTTTCTGCTTCGTCCTCCCGCTTTGCATCCTGGCGGCCGCGATTCCTTACTGGACGCTCCGCATCTATACGGACGACGTATCTCTGATCGAATACGCCATCCCTTCGCTCTGGGTAATGCTGACGACCAACATTCCCTGCACGGCCGCCTTCATCTATCAATTCAGCGTATCGGGTACGGGCAACACCCGCACGGCCCTCACGATCGTCGCCTGCACCAGCATCGTCTATGTCGCTTATACGGCGCTGCTGGTTTACGGACTGCATGCCGATGTCGCACTTTGCTGGACCGCCGACCACGTCTATTACGGCTGCACCCTCACGGCTTCCTATCTTTATATGCGTTACGGCAACTGGCGTGCCCGCAAGATCTGACACCGGACAACACCGCTTCATAAAAAATACCTCTCCCGCCGGGGAAGAGGCATAAAAAAAGAGTATCCTTTGGGGATACTCCCGTAAGTTCCGAAAAGGGAAATTACTTGGCAGCTTCAGCAGGAGCCGGAGTCTCTGCCGGAGTCTCGCAGGCCGTTGCGCAGCTATCGGCTTTCTCGCAAGCGGCAGGCTCCTCGCAGCAAGCAGGAGTCTCTACGACCTCGGTAGCCTCAACTTCAACGGTTTCAGCCTGTTTTGCCTGTTTGCCGGCGCAGCTTACCATGGCAGCGGCAGCAACGACAATCATCAGAGATAAAACTTTCTTCATAGTTTTAATTATTAAAGGTTTTTAACGCGGCAAATATATAGATTCGGGTAGAATCTATCAAATTTTTTCGTTATTTTTAATCTTTTGGAAAATTAACGAATCAGGTCGGCCACCGTGAGATCTTCACGCATTAGATAAGCCTCCGGAAACTGGCTGCGAATCTTGCCCAGCAACACGATCGCCTCCTCGGAAGTGACGCAATTTCCGGCAGAAACCTTGAAATAGGGATTTTCATAAACCAGATAGACCGGAATATCCGGGAATGCGGTTTCGAACGTCTGCTTGGCGGCAAGCGCATTGGCCCGGGCCTCCGCTCCGTTATCGAAGAAAATACCGATTCGATACCCTTTGAACCGGATGCGGTCGTTGCTCTGGCTCTCCCGGCTCACGACGCCCGCAGCATCCCCATGCTCCACTACGGTAACGGCTGCCGAACCCGCAGGCTGCGACAGACGCTCCTTGAAAGAGGCGAGCGACTGGGCCGAAACGCCACCATACAATCCGAAAACAAACAGCAATGAAACGATTATCCTATACATAGTCACTATTTTCTTAAACCAGTCGGAACTTCCCGGATACACTATTCGAACGGAAACTCCTCCCGGACAAAGATAGTGAAAGGTGAGAGCAATCGTGCGGGCTTGCACGCAAAGATTGCTGAACCGAATCCTATCTTCTGCAAAGATAGTGAAAGCCGAGAAGAAAACGGCAGGAACCTGCTCCCAGTTTCCCGAAGCGTATCTCCTATCTTCGGTAAAAATAAGGAAAGGCACACGGCAAGCCGAACCTAACGTTCTGTTTTCCTCCTCCTTGCATGGCAGAGTTTGCAAGTGTTCTTGACGCATGCTTCGAGCGTCGGTCGCTTGAGCTTATCCGAGGCGCATCCTATCTTCTGCAAAGATATTCAAAAATTCGGAAAAAGGCATCCTTTCGAAAGAAACACGGCGCCGCACGGCCCCCGCCCGCAGCGTCATCCGCACTTCGACCTCCAGCCGGGCGTAATCCCCCTCCTCCAATCGCTTCCGAAGGACCATTCCGGCGGCGGCATCGGGAAAATCGAATTTCCAGCGACTGCACACCGGGCCGCGACTCCGCCCGGGAACTTCGACAGAACCCCTCAACACGGCACGTCCCAGCGAACCCGCTCCGGTGAAAAATTCCAATTCAGCCTCCTCGAGCCGCAGCGTGCGGCGGGACGCATTTTCCACGTCAAACGTCAAATCCAGACCCACCGTACCGTACTGACGCACCGCCACCTCTTCTCCGATCCGGACCTTTCGGGCCAGGGACGCGCCGCATCCGCTCAAGAGTGCGGCGAACAACACCGGCAATACGTATTTCAACAAGGTTCTCACGCGAAGGTCCTATTTTTCTCCCGTATATATCTGCGCGATTCCCAAACTCTGGGAACGGGCCCTGCAATCCTTGAATCCCGCCTCGCGCATCATCGCCATAAAACATTCCGGAGCCGGAAATTCATCCACCGAAGCAGGCAGGTACTCGTATGCCTTGCGGTCTTTGGAGATCATCCCGCCGATAGCGGGCAACAGGCGATGGCTGTAAAGACCGTACACCCTTCGGAACAACGGATTGCGAGGGGTCGAAAACTCCAGGATAACGACCTTCCCGCCGGGCTTCAGCACCCGGGCGATCTCCCGGAGCCCCGCTCCGAGATCCCCGAAATTACGCACTCCGAAAGCCACCGTCACCACGTCCACCGACGCATCCGCCACCTCCAGGCGCTCCGCATCCCCGAGCGAAAGCACCACCCGTTCGTCCAGTCCGCAGGCCGTCGCCTTCCGGCGGGCCTCCGCAAGCATATTTTCCGAAAGATCGACGCCCAATACCTGCACGCCCCGCATGCGGCGGGCCATCGCCAGCGCCAGGTCGCCCGTACCGGTCGCCACGTCGAGAATCCGCCGGGGCTGCATCCGCCGCACGATCCGCACCACATGCCGACGCCACAATTTATCGATCTGAAACGAAAGCGTGTGGTTCAACCGGTCGTACGCCGGAGCGATGCGGTCGAACATCTCGCGCACCTGTTCTTTCTTGTCCTGCTCTGTATCGTATGGTTTCATCTTTTATGTACTTTATGAATCGTAACGGATCGCCTCCACCGGTTTGACCTGTGAAATGATCGAAGCCGGAAGCATCAGCAACGTTAAAATCACGGCCACGACTCCCGCATTGAGCGCCAACCACCACCCCACGCCGAACGCAACGGGCACCTCCGACAGCATATAACCCTCGGGATCGAGCGGGATCAGGTGGAAATAATATTGCAACAGACAGATTCCCAAACCGATCGCATTGCCCCACACGACCCCTCGCAAGATGAGCATCAAGGCCCGGTAGAGAAAAATCCGGCGCAGCGACGCACTGTTCATTCCCATCGTCTTCAACAGACCGATCATACGTGTACGCTCCAGCACGAGCGTCAGCAACGCGGTCGCCATGTTGAACACGGCCACGACGACCATGATGACCAGGATCACCGCAGCATTGACATCGTGCGTCTTGAGCCAGTCGAACACGGTCGGGAACCGCTCCTGCGCACTGCGGGCCGTCAGGTCCCAAAAAGCCTCCCGATCCGAATCCAGCAACATATCGTTCAGCCGGCGGGAGAAATCTTCCGCCTGCAAGAAATCCGCGAGCGTCACTTCGTAGCCCGACACCTCCTCGGACGACCAGTCGGCCAACCGCTGCACGTTTCTCAAATCGGTCATCGCCACGCTCCGGTCGAATTCGTCCATCCCGGTCGCATAGATACCCGACACCTTGAACCGATCGCTCCGGGAGATCAAAATCTCCTTGGTACGAATCGAATCCCCGACACGGGGCAACTCGCCCTCGAGCAGATGGTCCCGAAAAAACGACCATTCGTAACCGCCGTCCACCCCCTTGAGCATCACGCCGAGAATCGCATCGGGCGTCTTGACCACGCCCCCCTTCACGGCATAGGGAGTGAGCCGTACGACCTCGCCTGCCGAGCGGATCGCCCTCTCGAGCTGTTCGCTGCGGGGTACCGGCACCGACTCGATCGACCCGGCGCTTCGCAGATCAGCGACCTCGACCTGGGCCGAGAAGCCGGTGACACGATCCGTGATTTCCCGCTTGAAACCCATGATAACGGCCAAAGCCAGAATCATCACCGTCACGCTCAACGCCACCGCGACCACGGCGATACGAACCATCACACCCGGACGGTTGCCGGATCCGTTATGCGCGATTCTGCGCGCTATGAACAGTTCGAGATTCACCCTCTTCCGATTTTGCACGTATTTTTCATGCAAAGTAACATAAATTTTTCTTACTTTTGTTCGATAAACCGACCATTATGAAAAAACAAGCTTTAATTACAGGGGCCACTTCGGGCATCGGACACGCTACGGCGCTACGGCTCGCAGCCCTCGGATACGACATCATCGCCACAGGGCGCCGCGCCGAACGGCTGGCAGCGCTCAAATCTGCCATCGAAGCGCAGGGCGGCAGTTGCCGCACGCTCTGCTTCGACGTACGCAGCGAAGCCGAATGCAGGAAACACCTCGAACCGCTCGATCGGGTCGATCTGCTGCTCAACAACGCCGGGCTGGCCGCCGGACTCGAACACATCGACCAAGGCTCCACGGCCGACTGGGACGCCATGATCGACACGAACGTCAAGGGACTGCTCTACGTCACCCGCATCATCACACCCAAAATGATCGCCGCAGGCGGGGGACACGTAATCAACATCGGATCGATCGCCGGAACCGAGCCTTACGAAAACGGCGCCGTATATTGCGCGTCGAAACACGCCGTACACGCCATTTCGCAAGCCATGCGTGCCGACCTGCTGAGCCACCGCATCAAGGTCACGGAGATCCGTCCGGGCATGGTCGAAACCGAATTTTCGCTGGTGCGTTTCCACGGCGATCAAGAGCGAGCCGACAAGACCTATACCGGCGTCGAACCTTTGACCGGCGCGGATATTGCGGAAACGATCGCCTGGATCGTACAATTACCGGCCCACATGAACGTTAATGATATAGTACTGATGCCGGCTCAACAGGCCGGTGCATACTACACCTGCCGGAATACGAAATAACAACCCTGTCCGTCTTCGAAATCCGGGGCCGAATATGTCCGGGAAAAATCGAAGCGCAGACACTGAAATTGAAAAATTATGCTGCTGATTTTCAACCTGCTCCAAAGCGGTTATTACACCACGGAGCCCGTAGCGTCGCGGTACGACGCCGCCACGATGGGCATGTTCGTGCTGATTATCGTGATCGGCGTAATCGGCTACATCGTGCAGGCCCGCCTGCAACACGTCTTCAAAAAATACTCCGAAGTGCCTTTCCCCGGCGGACTCACCGGTGCGGAAGTCGCCGAAAAGATGTTGCGCGACAACAAGATCCACAATGTGAAGATCACCCACGTCAGCGGACAACTGACCGACCACTTCAATCCGCAGACGATGACCGTCAATTTGAGCGACGCGGTCTATTCGAGCCGCAGCGTCGCGGCGGCAGCCGTCGCCTGCCACGAATGCGGGCACGCCATCCAGCATGCACAGGGCTACGCTCCGCTGGCGTTGCGTTCGCAGCTGGTACCCATCGTGCAGTTCTCCTCGCGTATGGCAATGTTCGTCATCATCATCGGCCTGGTGATCCTGGCCTCCACGCAGAATGAACTGCTCTGCTGGATCGGCGTGGGCATGATCGGCGTATCGGCTCTCTTCTCGATCATCACCCTGCCGGTGGAATACAACGCTTCGCAGCGGGCCCTCGCCTGGCTCCAGAGCAGCCACACGCTCGAAGGCGCACAGCTCGGACAAGCCAAGGAAGCCCTCTCGTGGGCTGCCCGCACCTACCTGGTAGCGGCCTTGAGTGCCGTAGCGTCGCTGCTCTATTACGTTTTGATGATTTTAGGACGCCGTGATTGATGGCCCCGGAAAAGGACTACACACACCGGAGCTGGATCGCCGTCACCCTGCTCATCGCCGTTCTCATCGGATTGAGCCTGATACCGCCGCAAACGCTCGGCGGGGTCAGTCTGCGCAGGGCTAACATCCTGTCCGACCTCATCTCTTTCGAAGAAGACCTCGAAAAAGCCGAAAAAGCGATCGATCTGGACGATGCGGATTTCCACATCGACCTGACGCAGGTCGCCCGCCAGATCGCCGACACGGTGCCTCAACACGCCCCGACCACCTACGAATGGAACCTCCGGGAAGAGGCGGACGATACGACCGCCCATCCCCGGCTTCCGGATTCGGTCCGGCTGTCGCCGACGCTGATCCCGATCGAAGATTTCGACACGACGGGACACAGCCGCCTCACGGCCTTCTATGAAAAACTGCAGAAAGGCGACGCTCCTGTCCGTATCGCGGTCATGGGCGACTCGTTCGTCGAAGGCGACATCCTCTCCTCGGACCTGCGTGAAAAGCTGCAGCTCCGGTTCGGCGGTTCCGGGGCCGGGTTCGCTCCGATGGCTTCGCCGCTGACCGGCTTCCGGCGCACGATCAAAACCCAGTCCAAAGGTTGGGACTCCTACAACATCATGCAACGGCGAAACACCCCCGCCGCTATCAGCGACTATTATTACATCTCGGGCTGGCTCTGCCAACCTTCGGACGGAGCCTCCGTTCGCTGGGAAGGTTCATCGGACCGGGCTTGCCTGGACAGTTGCCGCACGGCCCGGATCCTGTTCGTCAGCCGTGACGACAGCCGTATCGAAGTGACCGTCAATGATCGGGACAACCGTACGTTCGACATCGAAGGTTCGCCCGCCGTGCGACAGATCGTCGTCCATGACGACATCCGTTCGTTGAGTTTCAAGGTACTGTCGGGTGCCGCAGGAGCGATCGGCTACGGTGCGATCTTCGAATCGGCGCCCGGCGTGGTGGTGGACAACTATTCGATCCGCAGCAACAACGGACAGGCGATGTTCTGGACCTCGCCCACGGTCAATGCCCAGATCAATGAAATGCTCGGCTACGACCTGGTGATCCTGCAATACGGCCTCAACATCCTGGAACCGGGCATCCGCTCCTTCGCCAAATACGGCGAACAGATCGAGAAGATGATCGCCTACATCCGGCAGTGCTTCCCTACGGCCGCCGTATTAGTGATGAGCGTCAGCGACCGCAGCGTGAAGTCGGACTCGGGATTCGTCCCAATGGATTCGGCACCCTACATGGCTGCGGCCCAACGACAGGCCGCGCAAAACAGCGGGGCAGCCTTCTGGAGCGCCTACGACGCCATGCAATCGCTCGGCGGCATGGCGCAATTCGTGGCCAACGGCTGGGCCGGAAAGGACTACACCCACATCAATTTCGCGGGCGGTCGTCGCGTAGCCTGGGCTCTGTACGACGCCATCAACCGAGGTGCCGAACAACATCCTCCCTTCACGCCCGTTGCGCATGACAACGTCATCGACACCCGGAAAATCTCGCACCTGGAAATGATGCTGCGCCAGGCAGCCAGGCCCCGTATGCAAAAACCCTAACGCCCGGACATGATCCAGACGGTGGAAAATATCGGGGAAAAGCTGGTTTCGATGCTCACGTACGACGCATCGCAGCCGTTGATCTTCAGCAGCGGGCTGTTCCTTTTCCTCTTCGCCGGATTCCTCTTCTTCTACGGATTCACCCGCCGGGCTCCGATGGCCCGCATCGTCTATGTCATCCTCTTTTCGCTCTACTTCTATTACAAGTCGAGCGGCATCTACTTCCTGCTGCTCGTCTTCGCTTCGGTGAGCGACTACTGGATCGCCCATGCCATCTACAAAGTACGGACGCAACGGGCGAAATACTGGCTCGTGGGATTGAGCGTGTTGGTCAATCTGGGCATGTTGGGCTATTTCAAGTACACGAATTTCCTGATCGAAATCGCCAACAACCTCTTCGGACAAGGGTTCCTCAACTTCCAGAACATCTTCCTGCCGGTCGGTATTTCGTTCTTCGTATTCCAGTCGATGAGCTATACGATCGACATCTGCCGGGGACAACTCAAACCCCTAAACAACTGGGCCGATTACCTGTTCTATCTCTCGTTCTTCCCACAACTGGTAGCCGGCCCGATCGTCCGGGCCAAAGACTTCATTCCCCAGATCCGACAAAATCCGCTGCGGGTCACGCGCGAAATGTTCGGCATGGGCGTATTCCTGATCCTCATCGGCTTATTCAAAAAAGCCGTCATTTCGGACTATATCTCACTCAACTTCGTCGATCGTATCTTCGACGAGCCGCTGCTCTACTCCGGGTTCGAATGCCTGATGGGAATTTACGGCTACGCCCTGCAAATCTATTGCGACTTCTCGGGTTACTCGGATATGGCCATCGGCATCGCCCTGCTGCTGGGCTTCCGCTTTCCGAAGAACTTCGACGCCCCCTACAAGTCGGCCACGATCACCGAATTCTGGCGCCGGTGGCACATCTCGCTCTCCACGTGGCTGCGCGATTATCTCTATATCTCGCTGGGCGGCAACCGCAAGGGGCGTATCCGCACCTATTTCAACCTGCTCGTCACCATGCTGCTCGGCGGTCTGTGGCACGGGGCGGCCGTGCGCTTCATCCTTTGGGGAGCGCTGCACGGCATAGCGCTGGCCCTGCACAAGCTCTGGCTGAGCGTCGTTCCCGGCTCCAAAGCCACAGGAGCCGAAATGCGGTGGTTCTGGCGTATTCCGGGCATTTTCTTCACCTTCAATCTGGTCTGCTTCGGATGGCTGATGTTCCGTGCCGAATCGATGAAAACCGTGCAGCTGATGCTCCACCAAATTTTCACGAACTTCAATCCTTCGGTCATCCCCCAGGTGCTCGAAGGTTATGCCGGCATCTTCCTGCTCGTCGGCATCGGCTACCTGCTGCACATGCTTCCCGACCGCTGCGACCGCTGGGCGCAACGATTCGTCACCTCCCTGCCGACGGTCGTACAGGTTCTCCTGGCCGCGTGCGTCATCTGGCTGGTGATGCAGGTCAAGTCGAGCGATATCCAGCCTTTCATCTACTTCCAATTCTAAACGACCTATGCACTCCTGCGACGAATCCCTGTTTCTGGCTCTCAATTTCGACGGCGGTCCCTGCCTGGACCGGATCATGACCCTCATCTCGGGCATGGCGATCTGGATTCCCTTTTACCTGCTGATACTCTGGCTGGTCTGCCGGCGCTACGGATGGCGCAACACGCTGCTTTTCCTCGCGGCGCTGGCTCTCGCCCTGGTGCTCTCGGACATGCTCTGCGGCATCTTCAAGCACTCGGGTCCCCTGAAACACCTTTGGGCCGATTTTCCTCCCCGCTGGCGCCCGATGTTCTCTCCGGCCCTCGAAGGACTCGACATTCCGGCCGACTCGCTCTTCGCCTGGCGGCATGCCGGGCTCCCCACACCGAACAGCCTCGTACACGTTCCCGCCGGAGCCGTCGCCGGGAAATACGGCACCGTATCCTCCCACGCCGCGACGATCGCGGCAGTCGTCGTAATGTCGGCCGCCGTCATCCGCCGCCGCTGGTTCACATGGCTCGGGATCGCCGCAGCGCTGCTGATCTGCTACTCGCGCATCTACCTGGCCAAACACTTCCCCGTCGATCTGTTGCTCGGCACCGGCGTAGGCATCCTGACGGG
>OHAW01000707.1_pt1 | contig 13221 bp, 10 predicted proteins | sample 1577221 | NCBI WGS metagenome assembly OHAW01 (sample SAMEA3879583, study PRJEB24766) | human gut metagenome | biome: human-associated habitat; feature: feces | place: USA | collected 1985/1987 | reverse complement strand
CTCTTATCAAAACCTATGAGGAAGGTGATGTCCGTCTGGCACTTTACCGCACAGATGCAGATAATAAGTCCGGAATCAAATGGACAGGCAAATATCCTGGAAAGGGTGACAACACACCTGACTGCAACAACATAATCGTTCTCCGTCTTTCTGAGATGTATCTGAACAGAGCTGAGGCCATTATGCGTGGAGCGACTGTTCCTGGGACCACCGCCGTAAATGACATCAATGCTGTGGCTACCCTCAGAGGAGCATCTGCTTATGGTTCAGTAGGTCAGACCGATATTGCCAAAGAGCGCCGTAGAGAGCTCGCTTGGGAAGGCCATTACATCTACGACCTCGCACGTTGGGGCCAGGGCGTATCCCGCTCAGCAGATAATTATCCTCTTTGCTCAGCCAATCTCGATGTTCCGTTCCCTGACAAGAAATGGGCACTTCCTCTTCCTAAGAGAGAGCTTGATTTGAATAAGAACCTTGTACAAAATCCTCTTTAGCGTATTGTTATGAAAAGTTTATATACATATATTGGAGCAGTTCTCGCGGCAGCGTCCATTCTTGCTTCCTGCGATAAGAACGAGCCATCCAAATTCAATGACAAAGATGCCTTCGTGGCATTTGACAAGACTTCCTTGACACTTTCAGAGGGTTCTGAAGATGTGCTTAAGATTCCTGTGACATTGGCTTCTGTTGCCGGACTGGAGGAAACCATCAAATTTGAGGTCAAGGAACCTGAAAAGAAAGCTGCAAAGCAGGGAGTGAACTTCGAAGTCCTCACCAAATCGGGTACTCTTTCTTTCAATGCGGAAAACCGCACCCGCTATATCGAAGTGAAGGCTATTCCTGATGGGGAATATACAGGTGACTTGCAGTTCTCTGTAGTTATCTACGGAACAGAGTCTATCAAGGCTGGTTCTGAAAACACTTGTACTGTGACATTGAACGATGTTGACCACCCTCTCGGCTTCATGCTCGGAGAATATACCGCTACGGGCGTCAACTTCTGGGATGGTCCTTGTACCTGGACGATGACATTCTTCAAGGATGCTGATGACGACCATAAGGTCTGGATAGACAACTTGTTCCAGAAAGACAGTTGGGCCGCCGCAGATACGCGCTATTACGGAATTGTCAATGAAGATCTTACCTCATTGAACATTCCTTTCGGTCAGAAGTCTGAATACAAGTATTCGAATGGTAACCCTGTTTCTCTTCTTGGCTTCGATGGAGAAAACGGATATGATACCGGTTCAGTAGATGTTGCGATTGTTCGTGATGGAGACAAGGTTTCTCTTGATTTCGGTACGGAATGGGGTTTTGCTGTAGTGATTGATGGTGCAGGACCCTTGAACCTTGTCAGTCCTGGTATTAAGGCCGTTAAAAAATAAAACCGACTAAGATATGAAAAAGATATTATATTCATTGTTGGCGCTTGCAGCAACTGTTGCTGCCTGCACGGACTTTGCGGAGGATGAAAAGATAGATTTCGCCGCAACCGACGCGCCTGTAGTGGCTGCGACAGTAGTGGATGACAATACTGTAAGCGTGTCAGTCACCCCGAAAGAGGGGAATGTCTATTACTCTTATGTTCTCATTGCAGGACCGGCAAAAGCACTTAAAGCCGAGACCGTCCTTAAAGGAGGCTATGAAAGCGATGCTGTTGCAAATGAAAAGAAGGAGCCTGTAGCGGCTGTCCTCAAGGCATCCGAGACCAAGTCTGTAAGTTTTCAGGTAGGAGGATTGAAGTCAAATACTGCATATACCCTATATGCAGTGGCTTCCAACTCTCAGGGCGTAGTAAGTAAATTGGCTACATCGACAGCTGTCACCACTGATGGTACAGCACCTGTTCTGAAGAAGTATGATTTCCAGTCCACAGCTACCAATCTCGATTACGTGCTGGAGTTCGATGACCCTATCGCGTTTACCGGAAAAGGCACAGTTACGGCACATTATTATGCCAGACATTCCAAAGCCGGAGCAGACGGCAATCTCGTGGAATACAAGAAAGCAGTGGTTCCTGCCGACAGCCTCGTCATTTCCGGCAAAAACCTTTACGTCAGCCTTGACGCTGCTGAAGCTATTCCGGGAGCAATTGTAGCCATCTCTTACACTGAGGGCCTCGTGGCCAATCTAGTAGGTGGCAGAGCAGAAGCGTTTACAGATGTGACAGTCAGCTCCAAACTTGAATCTAATGGCCTTGTGGCATCTTATAAGACTCAGCCTTTTGCACTTGGTCTGACTGAAGATGAGCCTAAGGAGGGAAGCGGAATAGAAGGTGGAGAGGAAGAAGAGCCAGAGGTTACATCCTTCAGTGACTGGGAAGAGCTTGATATGGTTACATATTCATACAACAAGTATCCTCTCGCAGGTGTACTCAAGGCTGCCAAACTCTCTATTGAGACAGAAGACGCGAACGGCAGGGTGGTAGCTTATACCGGTCAGCAGCTCAAGATCGCGGCTGCCAATAAGTTGAGCGTGAAGATTGACGAGGATCCTGGCTTTGGCTCTTATGTGTCATACAAGATTGCAGCCGGCTCTATAGTCGATATCTTCGGAAACACCAACTCTGAATTCACAGCCGAGAAACTTTATTTCTGCTCTTACGGTTATAAACTTGCCGACGTGCTCTGAACATATACCGTTACCGGCGTGGCTGTCAAGTATGGAGTGCCTGTTTCTTACAAACTCGTGATTGCAGAGACGGACGACGCCAAGAAAGGCGATCTGCTGATAACCAATTACCTCGGCTTTGAAGGAAAACTCTATGTGGATTTCGACCCTGACAACGGTACTGTGAAAATCTACGAGGGTGTCACGTTTAATGATAAAAACCTTGTTTCCTTCAATGGTGATGGCGATCAGCTCTTCAGCATACCTTCACCAGGAGTGCTGACATCTGATGCGTATGTCATTGTCCTGACTTATGAGGGGGCGAATGTTACCGGATTCGCTACGGATGAAAATGGTTTAGATGTCGTAGTTGCGGATTTCAGGGCAACCAGGAATTAACGATAACTGAACACTTGATTTATGGGGAGACGTTTCTTAGGAGATGTCTCCCTATTTCTGTGCACGCCAACGGATTCCCCATCGAAAAATCAAATGAATATCGTGCCGGAATTCTTGCAAAACTCGAGCAAAAATGCGTATATTTAGAAGTTTTAAAGAATACTAAAAGCGATTGAGTATGAAAAAGTTGATATTGACATTGTCTTGCCTGCTCTGGGTGGTGGCTGCGCTGTCCGCACAGGAGCCTACGACTACATATCCGTACCTGTATCCGCAGTTTACTGACGGCACTGTCGTGCTGGACGGCGGCAAGGAAGAAGCACGCAATCTGAACATCCATCTGAGGGCGGACAAACTTCATTATATCGATGGCGGCATCATCAAGGAAGCCTTCCTGAAGGATGTCAATGCCGTGAAAATCGGAAATGACGTGTTTGTCCCAGTCTATGGAAGCATGATGAAAGTCGTGGCCAAGAATGACAACGGCATGGTCGTGGTCGAAATACTTGGAGATTTCGAGGCTTCACGGGAGGCGACCGGCGCTTACGGCACGTCATCCACCTCGTCCGCCACGATGAAACTTACATCCGTGCAGACCGATGCCCAGGTGAACCAGAATTATATGAATATCCTCAATGAGAAAGACCACGGAGTCCCGCTCCGGACGGTCAGCACATATTATATCTTCACGCAGAAGCTGAAAGTGAAGGCGGCCGAGAAGGATGTCAGGGAAGCGCTTCCTGCTGACAAGGCTGACGGCTGGAAAACCTTCCTCAAAACACATAAAATCAAGTGGAAAAATCCTCAGAGCGTCCTGTCAGTTGTGGACTATCTTTCTGAGTAACCAAGTATGATTCAGTGCCTTATGAAAAAAATAATAGGATTGGCCGCAACGGCTGTATGCATCGGGGCGATAAGTTCCTGTGCCGTTTCCGGTAATGACCCTTTTGAGAAAAACGGGACATTGACCGAGAAGGAAAATGTCTTCGGAAAGGATATCCCGGAAGAAGAACTGCTTCCGAAAATGAACATCAATGTGGATGAAACTCTGGCACTCAGTCTGGAAAAGGCGACCGGGGAGAACGGGTATGTGGACCTGTCTTCATTCCCGTCGTTGAGGGAACAGGGCGTGGTGAAAATGAGAAGGCTCTTCCCGTATGCCGGTGAGTATGAGGAGCGTACGCGTGAGGCGGGACTGCACCGCTGGTATGTCCTGGAGTACAATCCGGAAAAGTCAATGACGAAGGCCGCTGACGGTCTGGTCATATCAGGGGTCAATGAAGTGGAATATTGTCCTAAACTCTCCATTGTCGGAAATCCGACAGTGGTGTCGTATGCGGATGCTTCCACAAAGGCTGCCTCAGGGTCTTATCCTTTCGATGACCCGCAGCTTTCGGCTCAGTGGCATTACTACAATAACGGAACAGTATCATCCTCTGTAAGTGGCTGTGACATAAATGTTTTCCCTGTATGGAGGAACTACTCTAACTATGCGCAGTTTACCGGAGATATCGTTGTCGGCGTGGTTGACGGCGGCATTGACTATAATCATGAAGACCTCAAGGCCAATATGTGGAAGAATCCTGAGAAGACCGGGGACAATGCATACGGCTACAATTTCGCGTCTTCCAGCTACAATATCCACGCTGAGGACCATGGTACGCATGTGGCCGGTACGATTTCCGCTGTGAACAACAATGGAAAGGGCGTCTGCGGTGTGGCTGGAGGCAATTCTAAAAAAGGTGTGAAAGGCGCCAAGTTGATGTCCTGCCAGATATTCGACGGAGAAAAGCAGGGCTCGGCAACTGAAGCCATAAAGTGGAGTGCAGACCATGGCGCTGTCATATCACAGAACAGCTGGGGATATACGGACGTGACTACCGCTCCTTCTTCACTGAAGAGCGCGGTGGACTATTTCATAAAGAATGCTGGATGTGACAAAAACGGAAAACAGAGGTCGGACTCCCCGATGAAGGGCGGCATTGTCATATTTGCGGCAGGTAATGACAGTAAGAATACATCAAGTTCCGATTACGACGGGATGGTGAGCGTATCTGCAGTAGGTGCCGACTATAAACGGGCGTATTACACAAATTACGGCTCGTGGTGCGATGTGGCGGCTCCGGGCGGAGATGCCAAGAAAGGAAATCAGGTCCTGAGCACATTGCCGGGGAACAAATACGGCAAGATGCAGGGGACATCCATGGCCTGTCCTCACGTGTCAGGCATTGCCGCGCTGATACTTGCACGTTACGGCGGACAGGGATATACGCCGGATGCCCTCAGAAAGAGGCTGGAGGAAACAGTGACCGATATCAGTGCCCAGAACGCGGGATATTATCTCGGAAAAGGCCTTGTCAATGCTTATAAGGCAGTTGCCGGCAGCGGAGGTGTGGCTCCTGAAAAGCCTATAGGACTTTCAGTCAGCGCCCAGTCGAACAATATCAAATTCAGTGTCGCTGTACCTGAAGATGCGGATGACGGCAAGCCGAGCGCGATATTCATCTACTATTCCAAGACCAATTTCACATCGACCAAGAACGTCATGTTCGGTATGTTCTATGTTGAGAACCAGAAAGTGGGCGAAGTGCTGAGCGGCTCGATTACCGGTGCTGAATTCAACACGGAGTATTATGTGGCAGCCCAGGCAGTGGACCTGGCCGGAAACAAATCTGCATTGACCGAAAGAGTGAAAGTCTCGACAGGCGGAAACAATGCTCCGGTTATCAAGGCATTGTCTCCGGTGGAGTTTACTCTCAAGCCTCACGAAACGGTGGCGGCATCCTTTGAAATCGAGGAACCGGACGGACATTTCTACAACATTGACCTGAATCCGGGTTCTGCAGGTGCGGTCCTCGACACATTGACAAGAGAAAATCCGAAGGTGAAAATCGCAGGCCCGAATACGCCTTCAGGCACATATACGGCAGAGATGACAGTTACTGATTATTACGGACTGACAGCTGCGGCTAAGGTTAAATATACCGTATTGGAAAATCATAAACCAGTGCTGGTCAAGGAGATGGAGAACCGTTTCTATACTTCCAAGGCATCCGGTACCGAGGAAGTCGATGTGGCGGACTATTTCTATGACGAGGATGGTGAGGACCTTACCTACAAATTCGAGTTCTCCAATCCGGATGTGGCCAATATGACCTATTCCGACAGGAAATTCCTGATTACCACGATGAATTACGGCACGTCTGAAATTACGGTAACGGGAACGGATGTGCGTGGAGAATCCGTGTCTGCTTCGTTCAAAGTGATGGTCACGGACGGTTCCAAGGAGCTGACTTGCTACCCTAATCCGGTGAAGAATGTGCTGAATCTGAGACTCGGCAAGGAGTGCAACTCCGTTTCTGTCAAGGTGATAGCTGCATCAGGTGCCGTGTTCTTCAAGGGCAGTTTCACAGGCGTGACGCCATTCGAGCCTGTCAAGGTGGATATGTCCGCCGCTTCAGCCGGAGCATATACCGTAGTGGTGAATGCGGACGGTAAGGAGATCAAGTCCAACATCGTAAAGCTCTGACAGTTATGAGAAAAGTATTGACTATAATGATGTTTTTTGCCGCAGTGGCTACATCTGCCCAGACCTTGCCTTCTCTGCTTGTTCCTTCTGATGCGGCCGGGCTTGGAACTGCCTCTGCCAATGTGGCTGCGACTCCTACTGCCTATCAGGTGGAAAACAATGTTGCAGGCATGTCGTTCAGTCCGTCCCGATTTTCCGCAGGCGTGTCCTACGGAATGTGGCAGCCGGCCTATGCTTCCGACAAGGTCATCAGTGCAGGTGCGATGTGGCGCAGTGAAAAGAGGCTGGCTATAGGTTTGTCATTCAAGTACTTCGCCCAGCCGTCATACGATATTACCACGGAAAGCGGCAATGCCTCGCGTGAAGGCTCCTACACTCCGAAAGAGTTCAATGCCGCAGTGGGTGTCTCTTACAGAATCGTGGATTTCCTGTCGCTCGGACTGTCTGCGAGATTGACCAAGTCGGACATTGCCCCGGAGGCTTCGTCCAATGTCTTCGGCGTGGATGCAGGCGTGTTTTTCCAGAAAAACAATATCCGTGCGGGCATTTCGGCCAATAACCTCGGCAGCAAGGTGAAATATGGCGAAAATACCTACTCCCAGCCGTCTCTCGTGAAGGCAGGAGCAGGATACACGATAGGCTTGGGGACTTCTTCGATTGCTGTCAATGCCGAGGCTGACGTCCTCTTCTCAGGTGGCTTCATGGCAGGGCTGGGCGCGGAGTATTCCTTCGATGACATGGTGTTCGTGCGTGCAGGATACCACTATGGGGATGACAAGAAAACGATTCCGAGTTACGGTTCGCTCGGCGCAGGCGTGAAGTTCTTCGGCGTGCGTCTGGATGTGGCTTATCTGGTGGGTTCCCAGGTGCTGAAAAACAGTTTGGGAGTCACATTGGGATATTCATTCTGATAATTTTGTCGGGCCATATTTTTTAGATAACTTTATGGGCTGAAAAAATCGACCCGATATATGTGTATGAAACATATTCAACTGATGTCATTGGCCTTGGGCATCGCCTTTCTGGAGGCTTCGTGCGCCAAGGTCAATGATGGTGTATCTGCGGGCAATGCTGAGGATGCATTGAAGATCATAAACACGAAATCCCCCGGCTCTACCGGGCATAATCTGTTGGTAAAGTTCTCCTCTCTTCCGTCCGAAACCGAGGTGGCGGATATGATGGAGAGTGGCGTGGTGGCATTGACACCGGTATTTCACAGCAATCCCTCACGAAAGGATCTGGAAAAGAAGTTCGGTCTGGACAGATGGTATGAGGTCTCGTATCAGAGCGGGACTGCCATGGACGAAGGCGTGAAGCTCCTGGCCGCGTCAGAGTCGGTGCAGACTGTCCAGTACAGCATCACCTATAAGAAATCCTCTGACTGTAAGGTGTTTCCGTACTTCATTAAGCCGGAGAAGGTCCTGATGGCCGCTTCCGGCAAGTTCAATGACCCTGCCCTGAAGGACCAGTGGAACTACAAGAATACCGGCGACAAGAACATTGCCACTGCCGCTTACGCGGGGGCTGATATCAATGTGGAGAATGTCTGGAAAGAGATAACTGCCGGTGACCCGTCCATTATCGTGGCCGTGGTCGATGAAGGAGTGAAATACACTCATCCGGACCTTGCGGCCAACATGTGGACCAACCCGAAGGAGAGCGCGAACGGCAATGACGATGACGGCAATGGCTATATAGACGACATTCACGGATTCAACTTCGTGAAAAACGGACCGATATCTTGGGCATCGGAGCAGGATTCCGGACACGGAACACATTGTGCCGGGATCGTGGCGGCAGTAAACAACAATGCTGAAGGCATCTGCGGTGTGGCCGGCGGAAGCGGAAACGGTGACGGCGTGCGCATCATGTCCTGTCAGATATTCGACAACAACTCCGGCGGAACCTCCCAGATGGTCGCAAATGCCATCAAGTACGCGGCCGACAACGGAGCGTCCATAATATCCTGCTCCTTCGGCTACCCTTCAGGCCGGTTCAAGTCGGATGCGGCATACAAAACCGGAAACGGAGGAAGCAATGCCCTCGAATATGACGCCATTCGCTATTTCGAGGCCGCGTCCAACAATCCTGTCCTCGACGGGAACATAGCGATTTTCGCATCAGGCAATGACTCGCAGGGCTATGCGGCCTATCCTGGTGCATTGACAGACATAATAAGTGTCTCGGCATTTGCACCGGACTTCCTTCCGGCTAACTATACGAACTACGGCCCCGGATGCAATATCTCGGCCCCGGGCGGAGAGCAAGGCCTGGCGCCCTACACATCATACAAGGCGATGATACTGTCCACCGTGCCTTCCGAACTGTTCGACGGAGCGGATTACGCATTTATGTACGGAACGTCAATGGCCTGCCCGCACGTGAGTGGCGTGGTGGCATTGGGCCTGTCCTATGCCAAGAAGCTCGGCCGGAAATTCACATTGCCGGAATTCAAGAGCCTGCTGCTGTCCTCGGTCCAGGATATCGACTCGCGCCTTACCGCGGCATCCAAGGACTATGTGGCTGGATCGGGCATCAGCAGCGTCTCGATGATTACTTACAAGGGAAAAATGGGTACCGGAGCGGTGGATGCATGGAAACTGATGATGAATATCGAGGGCACTCCTTGCATTGACGCAGTAGTCGGGAAAAACCAGGCATTGGACCTCTCGCCATATTTCGGTGGCGGCTCCAAGTCGTTGAAATACTTGTCGGTAGAAGTTTCTACCGAAGACAAAATGGCATTGGGCCTCCAGAAAAATCCTTATATCGAGCAAGGGAAACTCTGGATGCATCCGACCAGATGCGGCTCCTGCAGGATACGGATCAATGCAGTTGGCGGCGGACCCGCCATAGGAACGGACGACGCCATCGGAGGCATGTCCATGAACCGGGAAGTCTCCGTGATTGTGAAATCCCATAAAAGCGCCAACGGAGGATGGTTATGATGAAAAGATTCTTGGCCCTTTTGGCAGGATTTCTGCTGTTGGGCGTGTCCTGTAACAAGGTGGATGATGCGCCTTTGAACATTATAGGCGACTGGGAACTCTCCAGTGTGGAATTTGCCACAAGGAGCGCGATGGTCGGCAATGAAACGGTGACGATATATCTCAGGTTCAGCCAGAACGGCTCATTTGCCATGTGGCAGCAGAAAGGAGCGGGACGTTTCCAGAAGTACGAGGGAATGTGGGTGCTGAGCGGCAATGTACTGAGCGGTATCTATTCGGACGGCAAGGAATGGAGCAGCGAGTATCTCGTGGAGACCAAAGACGGACACTTGACGATGCGTACTTATCCTGACAAGAAAGATACATACATATACGAAACAAGTACAATTACAGACAATAAGATCAAATTATGAAGGTTGGTGTAAAAATTTTATTCTTGGCTGCAACGTTGGCTGCAGTCGGCTGTGCGGAAGAATATTCCGAGAACAGAGCCGATTCGCCGGCTGCCAAAGTCTTGAATCAGCCTGATGCATCAGGTGAAAATTCATTGATAGTCTATATCAGCAGCAACGTGGCTGTGCCGACGGAAATGGACAGGATCGCAGAATCGGCCGGTGCGGTCGGCTATGACAGGGTGTTCCAGAAATTGGCTTCCTCAGAAAGCGAGATCTGCCGTTTCGGACTCGACAGGTGGTACACATTGACATTCGCTCCTGAAACGGACCTCCGTCAGGCTGTGGAACTGCTCTCCAAGGAGGACGGAATCGAAAGGATACAGTACAACAACAGGCTGAAAGGACTGGACGAGATGAAATCCGCATCCTGGAAACCGGCTCCTGCGACAAAGGCCACAAGTAACATACAGATTCCTTTCAATGACCCTGCGCTCGCATCCCAGTGGCATTATCATTCCACACAGAAAGGCAAGCCGGTCGATACATCCGTACCGGGCTCGGACATCAATGTCTATGATGCATGGAAACTTACGACCGGTGATCCTTCCATCATCGTGGCAGTCGTGGACGAGGGTGTGGCTTACAATCACCCTGACCTCGCGGCCAATATGTGGAAGAATGAAAAGGAAATCCCTGGCAACGGAATCGACGATGACGGCAACGGCTATGTGGATGATGTCTATGGCTACAATTTCAGCATGGATGAGCCGCAGATCAGCTGGAACAAACTCAGATCCCCAAGTGGCGGAGTCGGCGACCAAGGACACGGCACTCATGTGGCCGGAGTCGTGGCGGCCGTGAACAACAATAACGTGGGCATAAGCGGAATTGCCGGCGGAAGCGGAAAAGGTGACGGTGTACGCATCATGTCCTGCCAGATCTATTCAGGCGGCCAGAACTGTACCGAAGAATACCTTGCCAAGGCTATCCGCTATGCGGCTGACAACGGCGCAAGCATCCTCCAGTGCTCATGGGGCTTCCAGGCAGGTGCAGTCCTCTCTGACAAGTCCTACAAGACCAGACAGCCACTTGTCTATGCGGCTATCGAATACTTCGAAAATGCTGACAGAAAGAAACTTGGCTTCGACAATCCTATCAATGGCGGTGTGGCGTTCTTCGCTGCGGGCAACGACGGCAAGGAAATGTCCGCTTATCCGGGAGCGCTCGCTGACATCATCTCCGTGACTGCCTTCGCTTCAGATTACAAGCCGACAGGTTATACCAACTATGGTCCAGGATGCAATATAGCAGCGCCTGGCGGAGAATTCTACTACACTTCTTCAGACGGTAATACATACCTCTGCGACGGTTGCGTGCTCTCCACCATGCCTGAAGGATATATCTATTCGACAGACTATGACGGAAAAGGCTACGGCTACATGCAGGGAACATCCATGGCCTGCCCGCACGTAAGCGGTGTGGCGGCACTCGGCCTGTCCTACATGAAGAAACTAGGCAAGACCTGCACGAAGGATGAGTTCAAGTCAATGTTGCTGACATCTGTCAATGACATGAATGCCCAGTGTCTCGGCATCAAGCAGACCTGTCTGTATGCAAGCGGTTATGCAATCGGCCCGCTGAGCCTTTCCAAATACAGGGGCAAGATGGGAACCGGAAGCATCGACGCTTGGAAATTCCTGATGAACATCGAGGGAACACCTTGTCTGACTGCTGTGGTAGGTCTGGAGCAGGCTGTCAGTCTTGAAAGCATATTCGGCGGCTCATATAGTTCGCTGAAATATCTGGGCGTGGACATATCTGACGAAGATTACAGGACATTGGATCTGGCGGCGATGCCGGAAATCAAGGCAGGACGCCTCGTGATATGCCCTAAGAAGTCTGGAAACGTCAAGATTACCATAAACGCGGTTGCCGGCGGACAGACTCCGGGCAATGGCGAGAACATGGGGGGGCTGACAATAAGCAAAACAGTGTCACTTGTGGCGAGAGGCGTGTCAAGTGAAAATGGCGGATGGTTGTAAAATATTGAACAATAAGAAAATAGAATATGAGAATTTGGAAATTCGCAGTCCTCATGTTGACTGCTCTTGCCCTGCTTGCGGGATGCAATAAAAAAGACAAGGACATAAATGTCGTAGGCTCCTGGAAACTGGATGACATAAGTGCTGTCACCAAGGCGGGACAGACCTACGGAATCGTTGTTTATATCGACTTCAAGGCAGACGGTACATTCGATACATGGCAGCTGATGCAGGCAGGCCGTTATCTTCATTTTACCGGAACCTGGCAGTATGTCAAGAAGGGCATAACCGGAGTCTATACCGACGGCTCTGCATGGGGCAGCTCTACGTACAATGTTGATATTGACGGTAATATGATGGTGCTTACCGCTAAGAACGGCACCGATGAAATGACCACGTATGTAAGGGCTGAAGTCCCTGCAGACGTGAAGGCAAACGCACTGGATAAATAATTATGAAGAAATTCGCTTTTTCGGTGGGCATCCTCTCATTGGTTCTGACAGGATGTTCATCATTTCTCACGAATGAAGTCTCTCCCTCAGGCAAAGGAGAGGCCAATGGAAAAATTGTAAATACAAGTCACAATGCTGACGGCAACTCCATCCTCGTCTATGTGGATGGTGATGTTTCAGATACTGCGGAACTCAGCAGGATAGCAGAGAATGCAGGAGCCGTATCTATAGCTCCGCTGTTCGAGTCATTTCCCGGAAGGGAAGCTGAGGAAAAGCGCTTCGGTCTGGACAGGTGGTATGAACTGACATTGGACGGCAAGACTGATGTGCAGAAGGTAGCTGCCAGACTTTCCTCTGAAAAGAAGGTGGCTAAAGTGCAGTACAATACATTGATGGACAGAGTGATAAGCAAGCGCGTCAGGCCTTGCCCCGAGACTATGGCCACCAAGGCAGGTGCCAGCGGTGCGGCTATGAACGACCCGCTTTTCAGCAAACAGTGGAACCTCAGCAACCAGACCAAGGACTATCCTTCCGGAGCCGTGATCGGTGAGGACGTGAATGTAAGGGATGCCTGGGCGCTTACGGGCGGCGACCCGTCCATCATTGTCGCAGTCGTGGATGAGGGCGTGGACTATACGCATCCTGACCTGAGCGCGAACATGTGGACCAATCCGTCTCCGACGAACAATGACCTGCACGGCTACAATTTCATAAAGAGCAACGGCTCGATATCCTGGCTGGAGAATGGGGATTCCGGACACGGTACACATGTGGCCGGTATCATCGCGGCGGTGAACAATAATGGTGTCGGCGTTTCAAGTGTGGCAGGCGGAACCGGCAAGGGCG
>OHAW01000685.1_pt1 | contig 13548 bp, 10 predicted proteins | sample 1577221 | NCBI WGS metagenome assembly OHAW01 (sample SAMEA3879583, study PRJEB24766) | human gut metagenome | biome: human-associated habitat; feature: feces | place: USA | collected 1985/1987 | reverse complement strand
CTCTGTAAGGATCTGAAGGCACTGCTGCTCATCCTGACATGCCAGAAGCTGCTCGATCGCTGCCTGATTCAGAAGTCCGGTCTCCAGAACACGTATCCGCGCCACCGCATAGGCATAATCTTCACCAAACATCATTCACGCCCTCCTTTTTGCGATGGTGTTTTACGCAAACAAAATCTTTCTTACCTGATCCAGAAGCTCATCCCGCTTCTCTGCGAACATGGCATCAATGGAACAGTTTTCCTCAATGCCGCCGTATATCAGGATAAAACCTCCGTCTATGTTTCGGGTTTCACCGGAAATTTCCAGCACACCACCCTTTTTCTGTGCCAGGCTCTTTATTTCCTCACGGAAACCTGCCGGCATACGTTCCAGATCCTTTTTTGAAAAACAGATCTCTCCTTCTCTTGGAAGAAGATATTTCTCAGCCATATTCTTAAGGATCCCAAAATATTTTTCTTCATCCAGATTCTTCACACGGTCACAGGCATCTGCGATCACATTTCCGATCAGCTCCTGCTTGGCTGCAAGAACTGCGGTACGCTTCTTCATATCTGCAGCGGAAGCTGTCCGCTCTTCATAGCTTTTCACCTTTGCCCTGGACTGTTCTTCTCTCTGCTGCCGGATCTTATCTGCCTTTTCTCCGGCTTCCCTGAGGATCTCTGCGGCTTTTTTCTCCGCATCACTGATCGTAACGGCTGCAGAAGCATCGGCCTCTTCAAGAATCTGGCTTACCATCTTCTCTAATCCTGTCATGCTCTGCCCTCCTGATGAATCAAACCTGAATTCCGCTGACTGCAAGAATGGAGATCAGAAGAGCCAGAATCGCATATGTCTCAACCATTGCAGGGAAAAGCATGGCTTTACCGAACTGCTCCGGTTTCTTGGCTACAATACCGATGGAAGCTACGGAAGTTTTTCCCTGATGGATCGCAGAAAGAAGACCTGCGATAGCGATCGGAAGACAAGCCACAAAGATCATAAGACCGGTTTCCAGGGAAATATCAGCAACACCGCCGCCCAGGATACCAACCTTGGAAAGTGCAAGGAATGCTACCAGCAGTCCGTAAATACCCTGCGTACCGGGAAGAAGCTGAAGAAGCAGAACCTTGGCAAATTTGTCCGGGTCTTCTGTTACAACGCCTGCTGCTGCACGGCCGGCTGTACCAACACCGATGGCGGAACCTATACCTGCAAGAGCTACGGAAATTGCTGCTCCCAATAATGCCCAAACGATACCACTCATAATATTAATCCTCCTTAATATCTACATATTTTGTATTTTCGCGGAAGGGGTGGAACTCTTTTCCTCCGCCCTCAAAGAATTTGCCGAAAAACTCTACGTACTGTAATCGGCAGGTGTGCACGTATGCACCCAGAAGATTGATCAGAAGGTTAAAGATATGACCAATCACAAATACAAGGATAAATACGATCCATCCCAGAATACTGTCTCCCAGCATACTTCCCATCTGGTTCATAACTGATGCGATAACTCCGGTGGCAAGCCCCAGGGCCAGAAGTCTGGAATAGGAAAGGATATCACTGACCCATCCCGTGATATTGTAAAGATCATAGGCTCCAAGCGCCAGCCTCAGGAATGGATTCTTCTTATCTCTTCCTGACATGAAGAGAATTCCCACCGCACCGATGATCGCCATCCATTTTCCGACCTGTATCATTGCCGGTGAAAGGTTCAGATCCATCTGAGAAATAGAACGGAACATGCTGCTTGGGATAAAGATCAGGATCAGTCCCATAAGAAGCAGGAACCAGAGTACTACGTCACAGAAAAAGTCGAGATATTTTTTGTCACGTAACAGCATGTAGCCCTTAAGACCCATTCCCAGAAACATATGAATCAGGCCAAACAGCATGGAGAACACCAGAAGTCGCATTGGCTCATTTAACGGTGCAAACCATACCGGCTTCACCGTGACCGGCCTGTGCAGATATACCTTCGAAAATACATCGATAAAATCTCCGAAATATCCGCCAAACATCACGCCCCAGAACAAAGTGGACAATCCACAGTACATAAAAAGCCGGATGGATTTCTGCATTCCGCTCTCCATCCTGGGGAACTTCAGAAGTACTCCCAGACAGACTGCAAAGACGATCAGTCCATATGCTGCGTCTGACAGCATCAGTCCGAAAAGAAATACATAGCAGGCTGTCATGATCGTGGAAGGATCGATCTCTCCCTTTCCGGGAAGACCAAATGCTGCCAGAACTCCCTCTCCTGCTGCTCCGAATTTGCCGTTCTGAAGGGCAACCGGAACATTTTCTCCCTCAGCATCTTCTGCTTCAAAAACAATATCGTACTTCTCCGTAAGCCGTTTCTCCATTGCAGAAACCTGTTTCTTCGGAAGATATCCTGTCACAAAAAAAGTGCTCTCCGACTGGCGGAGCTGTCCTAATACCTCATATTTCTGTGCACGGATCCGGAAATAATCGGACAAAAGCTGAAGAGAGCTCTTCCTGTCGTGAAGAGCACGTATCTGTTCCCGGATCTGTTCGGACTCTTCCTGAATGCGTACCACTTCATTCTTAAGGTTCTCCAGCTCCTGTGCCGGAACCTCTGATACCAGCTGTGCCGGTCTTGCAAATCCCTGCATCCGAAGCGCTTCTTCCAGTTCCTGTGCCTGTGCTTTCAAGCAGACAACCACCAGGCTCAGCTTACCGGCGTCATTTGAGATTTCCCGAATGTCAAAGGCTTCAAGCTGTGGTGCATCCGCTGCCAGCTGACTGTATACCTGATCCAGAGTTATATTTCCATCAATACTTCCCACAAGTACCGCTGCTTTCGCTGTACCGCCGAAGTTCATCGGAATATCCAGCTTCAGCCATGGAGCAAGAGCTGCTTCCTGCTGTTCTAGCTTAACTGCCGCCGCACTGTTCTCTGTAAGCTTCTTCCGGTATCCCTGAATTTCTCTGGCTGTTCTCAGGATCTCTTCCTGATCCCGGATAGCTTCTTCCTCCTGCTTCCTTCCGATCAGCGGTTTCCCTGCCAGGGATGCCAGCATGGATTGCTTTTCCTTCGAAAATTCATCCAGTATTTCGATTGCCTGATCACAAAGGGATGCGTTCTTCTCAAAGATCAGCCGGGCATTCATAGTATCCATCGTCTTAAGCTCCGGATCCAATTCCGCTGCATCGATCTCCAATACTCCAAGTGACTGCAGTTCTTCCAATATGGCCTTACGGTTCTTTTTCATTGCGCAGATACTGATTCGCTGCATCTGCAATACTGCCATTTTCGCACTCCCCCTCTCAGAACAAACTGTCCATTACTGTCTGGATCGCCTGCTCGTGCTTCGACTCCGCTTTCTTTTTCAAAGCTGCAAGCTCTTCCTCCGCCTGTCCAACGACAGTGTTCTCTGTACTGTGTGCACGTTCTTCGGCTGCTTTCATATCAGATGCCGCCTGTTCGCCGGCGGCTGTTTCCGCCTTTCTGATAATATTCTCTGCCTCTTTCTCAGCTTCGCTGATGATACTCTGTGCACGGACGGATGCATCCTTTATCTTCTGCTGTGCTTTTGCCTCCGCCTCTTTCACTGCCTTGATCGTTTCCTGGATCATCTGATCACCGCCTCTCTGCATATCCAAATTGTACCACAATCGCTTTTTCAAAACAATGTTTATTATGCAATTTAACGATAAATTTATTTGTATTGTGTCAAAAAGTCGTCATATATGTTATATTTTTGCCATTTTTTCGCACACTTTTTATTTGTTTATTCTATTCATATTTTTTATTTTTATTCAAAAAAGCCATCAGCCCGATGAAAATGTTTTTTACATCTTCATCAGACTGATGGCTTTCAATTATGAACAGACGGTGAATGCGGACTAACCTATTCACCCGACCTACAGTGGCTATCTGTTCTATTTGTTAATTGTACAGGTAATTTGCAATGTCTTCGCTTTTGATATTCTCAGCATCGATCCATATCGGATCAAGTAAAACCTTCTTATCAATCTTTGTTTCCTTCTTCGGTGCAGTAGACTGAATAGCCGCCCACATGGTCTGATATCCCATCGCATAAGGATTCTGTGAAAGCACTCCCAGTTCTTCCCCTTTCTGGATCGCTTCCTGCTGTTTGCTGGTTGCATCTACGCCTACCATAGCAACTTTATTTTCTCCTGTGTCCTTATTTACCTCCAGAAACATTTCAGAAACCTCGGCATTGGTGCAGAAAACACCATCCAGTGCCGGATATTTATCCAGAACTTCCTTCATGGCTTCCTTCATATCATCAACCTGGTCAGAATATACGGTTTCCACCACTTTAATATCCGTATAATTTGCAATATTATCCAGAAATCCCTTTACACGTTCCTGAGCGCTCTGTGTTTTCTCCTGTGCGGAAAAAACAGCCACATTTCCCATTTTTCCAATGGCGCTGCCAAGCTTATATGCTGCATATTTGCCGATCTGTGTATTGTCTGTTCCACGGAAAGCTCTGACCAGCTTTGTATCACTGACATTGGAATCAAATGCGACCACCGGAATTCCGTTCTCTTTCGCTGCTTCCAGCTGTGCCTGACAGGAATCCATATCTCCGGCAGAAAGACACACTACAGATGGATTCTCAGCGATCACTGCATCAAGAGTATTGATCTGACTTTCTACGTCCTCTTCATCATCCGGACCCTCAAAGGTCATCGTGATCTGCTTGTCTTTTTTGAAACCATACGCTTCATTTACGTCCTTGACAGCAGCTTCCATTCCTTCTTTTACTTTATTCCAGAACTCGCCTTTTTTGCTTTTGCTGACAACAGCTATTCTGGCACCTTCTTCAATAGAAAGAGTGTCATCGATCTCAGGGATCAGCGGGCTTTTTTCTTCTTCCACTTCGGTTGCTTCAGGGGTTTCCTGGACATCTGCTACAATCGGTGCAACAAGCTTTTCTACTTCTTCTTTCTGACAGCCTGTCAGCAGGGTTGCCACAGCCAACAAGGCTGCTGACGCTACTGCAGCTCTTTTCATTGTAATCTCCTCTTCCTCGCTGGTTACTGTTCTTTATCGTCTGCCTTGTCCGTCCACAGTAACTTATACTTTACAAAAATCTTACATTTGGTTACTTGCTTTTTACATTATACACTTTTTCGTATTTCCGTCCAGAGTTTTTACACTTTTTTTACAAAATCCAGAAACGCGCTTCCCTGTGGCTCTGTTTCAAACTTCATCATTTTTCCTGTTCTAGGGTGTTTGAATTCCAGACAGCTGGAACAAAGTCCCAGTGATGTACCTTTTTCTCCCGAAGGATTATATTTCCGGTCTCCGAGAAGGGGCAGTCCCTCATGAGAAAGCTGCACACGGATCTGATGATGCCGACCTGTTTCCAACCTGATCTTAAGAAGTGTCCGGGATTTTCCGTTTATCTCCTGCTGATCCAGAACTTTATAGTGAAGGATCGCTTTTTTTGCTCCCGGTGTATTGGCAGACACCACCTGAGACATGTTGGCTTTTCCATTTTTTTTCAGATAGTCTGTAAGAGTCCCTCCTGAGCTCTTTGCTTTTCCCTCTGTTACTGCCAGGTAATATTTTCCGGCGCCTCCTGCCATCATCTGTTTACTCAAATTTCCTGCTGCTTCGGATGTTTTCGCAAATACAAGAATGCCTTCTACCGGCTGATCAAGGCGATGTACTACTCCCAGATATGGGATCTTTCCCGGTGTTTTTTGTGCCAGATAATTTTTCAGAGCACTTTCCATATCCATTGTTCCTATTTTTGCTGCCTGCACCGGCATTCCTGCTGTTTTTCTGCACACAAGGATCTCTTTGTCTTCATATAAAATATTTTCTTCAATCTGATAATTCCACATATTTTCTCATCTTACTTCCTTTCTCACAGAAGTATAACTGATGATGTTTTTGATGGCAACTGATAAATATAACTGTTCGGAAAATCTCTGATCGAAAATTTTGCTCTCTGCTCGGATCATATTATTTTATCCAGGGCTTTTCGGAACGGTTATATACTTAATATATGCAATCTTATATACACAACGAGACGGTCATCACTTTTTTTACTTTTACAGTTTCCAAAAATGATGACCGTCTCAACACTCTTCGTTATTCAATTTTTCTTCCTCTTCGTTCTTTCGAATAAAGTTTTCTTGTTATATTTATTATACTTATCAATCGAAATCTTTGATTTTATATACTTTATAAAATAATTTCGATTCTCTTTATTCAATTTTGAAATTTTTCTTTTTCAGATTCTCTCTTCTTTTTTATTTCCTGCTCATAAACGACTGATATATGTAAGTATATCTCTTCGATTATTTAGAAAGTTTTATAGATCAGAAATCATTTTTTACGATGTTTGATTTCCTGTTTATCTGAAGAATTTCGGTGGTTATACTTTTTCCTGTTCACTAAACAATTCTGGACTTAACTTCTTAAATTCAAAACCATTTGTCATCTCTGTACTTTGCGATCTGCTGATTCAAATCGACCTATTGGGATTTTCTCCTCTGCAGTTCTTTAAAGTATCCTGGAAAAAAGTTCCTGCCCGATTCTTCTGTTTTTAATATCCTCTCAGATATTCTTCTGATGCAAAGCTTCAATCCATATCCTAATGGTTCTGATATGCATTTCAAAGTATCGTTCTCATCTTCACGTTTGTTCTTGGAATCTCTTCTTTCCAACGAACCGGTGAGTTGAGGGTTTTACTCTTTCGGGAAATATTTCTTTACATATTTCCTGAAATCTTTGTATCAGGTGTGTGACAGTTGTTCAATATGAGTTACCGATTCTATATTACCTGAAATACTGATTTCCTTTTGTTTCTGATTTCTTAAAATATAAGTAAGATTTAAGAGGATCTTATTTATATTTCATAAAAGAAACTTCTGTTTTCTTAAGGTGTATCATATGTGATCTGTATCAGGTCTTTCTTGCAGGAAATCCGGTTCCTGTCACTCTCATATTGATGATGGTGTTTGTTTATGTTCCCACTGGAATCACCTTTTCCTTTCTTCATCCTTCATGTGCATCTATGCTATGAATTGAATGATTTTCTTTTTTGTTTTTCTCTTGTTGTTTTTGATGGTCTTATAATAACATCGTTGCGGGTATTTGTCAATACATTTTTGTGTTTTTATGCTATTATTTTTATTTATTTGTTTTATTAGGTGTTTATATTTTATAATTTGTTTGTGTTTTTTATTATTTTCTGTTAATTTATGCTATTGTGAAGTTGTGAAGGTAGGGTATGTCGCGAACGGACGGCCGTGAAGGACAGGCGGGGCGGGTGAGGCTTCGGAGGTCTAGTGCTTCTAAGGCTGCAGGGATTCTGCTAAAACCGCTGAAAAAATCCCAGAACTCGCTAACGCTCAAACAGCTGGGATTTTTCCAGCAACGCAGCCTCCCCGCGGCCTAAGAAGTACTACGACTCCTGCAGAGTCACCCGCCCCGCCCGTCCTTCCCGCCCTGACTTTCGAACATGGAAAGTTAGTTAGAAAAGTTTCTGTGTGACTGTATTGGCCCTGCAAACATTGCAATGTTTGTACTTTACAATGTTTGCAGGGGATTGAGATAAACTTTATTCGAAAGAACGAAGAAGAAGAAAAATTGAATAACGAAGAGTGTTGAGACGGTCATCATTTGTTGAGCTTTTCTTGATATTTTTACCGGGGCTGGGATTTGTCTCTGGGAATGTCAGCGTGAGGTGTCCTGTGGGGAGCAAGGGCTTCGGAGTGAGCCTTTGGTCATACTTGGCGGCTGAGGTGACCTGTGGAAAGGTATTCTGCGGATACAGGCCGCAGAATAAGGCCCATCTGTCTGAGCCATGTACGCATCAGCGTACATGGCGAGTTATGGGCCGGCCTTTTCACAGGTTGCCTCAGACGCTTAGTATGACCAGGCGAAACGACAGCCTCTGCTCCCCACAGGACACCTCACGCGTCCGCATCGTCATAAGTATCCACAACCCTAAAAACTTCCCACAACCACACCTCTAAAAGTAAAAAAGCAGACCGGCAACCTCGATTAAAACGGTCACCAGTCTGCAAAACAACACGGAAATTCTTAAATTACTACATTCCGCTCTGCAGCATATTCATGAACACAGCTCCAACGCCTTCACGCTCTACATATGTTCAATCCCTGCATCTATTTACGATTATAATTAATCAGACAACCCTTAAGGATGATCTCTCTCTCATCATCTGTCAGCTCACCCAGAGTTACATCGAACTCCTTCAGAGCGTCACCTTCAACAGTATATCCCTTGATCACGTCTGCTTTTTCCTCAACCGCCTTGCGGATTCCCGGGAAGAACAGATAATCACCGTTCTTGAACGGAAGATCCCCGGACGGGATCAGGAATGGAAGCATACCCCAGTTGATCAGATTGGAACGATACCTCTTGGTTGCATACTCATTGGCAATGTTTGCCCAGCCGCCAAGTACCTTCTGGCAGGATGCAGCCTGCTCTCTGGCAGAGCCATCGCCCGGTTTCACTGCAAAGATGGTACTTCCTACGCCAAGGTTGGTCTTATCTACATCCGGATAAGTCTTGTTGATGGTTTTAATAACCGGTTTCAGTTCCGGAACAGCCTCTGCCGGGCAGTTACCTGCCTGGATTGCCTTCTGTGCTGCCTGGATCTCTTTTGCACGGCCAACATAAGCCGGATCCTTTCTGGACAGTGTGAACTCTGCAAGTCCAAGCGGATTGGAACGGTAGGAAGATGTCTCGCCAGACGGGATCAGCTCGTCAGTGGTAGTAACCGGATCGTGGATCTCGGAAACAACCTTCAGGATCAGGTTGTCTGCAAGTGCAGCCATCTCCGGCCAGTCTTTGATATTCGGTCCAAACTGGATCTCTACGCTTGGATCTGCCACGCCCTTGCTGTCAAATACACGGTTCTCGTAGATAGACTTATCGAAGTAGTATTTATGCTCGGAATAGCTTCCGTCAAACTCCTCTGCTGAGGTAAGGAATCCCTTGTTTGCTGCTGTAGCTGCAATGGAACGTGCATCCATAAGTGCAACCGAAGAGATCTGACCGTTCTGGATCTTGGAGCCTTCACGGTTCGGGAAGTTTCTGGTTGTATGACGGATACTGAATGCATTGTTTGCAGGTGTATCTCCGGCGCCGAAGCACGGTCCGCAGAATGCAGTTTTCACAACTGCGCCTGTTCCGATCAGTTCTGCAAGAACACCATTCTTAGCCAGTTCCATGTAGATTGGAGTACTTGCCGGATATACACTTAAGGTGAAGGCATCATGGCCGATATTTTTGCCCTTGAGGATATCTGCTGCAGCGCAGATATTCTCGAATCCACCGCCTGCACAGCCGGCGATGATTCCCTGCTCAACATAAAGCTTGCCATCAACTACCTTGTCTCTCAATGTGAACGGAATCTTTCCGTCAAGGCTTACCTGTGCTCTCTTCTCCACATCTGCAAGGATATCGTCAAGGTTTGCCTTCAGCTCATCGATGGTGTAGGTGTTACTTGGGTGGAACGGCATTGCGATCATTGGTTTGATCTCACTGAGGTCGATCTCTACACAGCCGTCATAGTATGCAACGTTGCCCGGTTTCAGTTCTTTGTAATCCTCCGGTCTTCCGTGGATCGCATAGAATTCCTCGATCTTCGCATCTGTCTGCCAGATGGAGGAAAGACATGTGGTTTCTGTTGTCATAACATCAACACCGATACGGAAATCTGCGCTTAAGCTGGCAACGCCTGGTCCAACGAACTCCATAACCTTATTCTTCACATAGCCGTTGGCAAAAACCTCGCCGATGATGGCAAGCGCAACATCCTGCGGTCCTACACCCGGACGTGGAGCACCTTTCAGATAAATAGCAACTACTCCTGGCATATTAATATCGTATGTCTGGCAGAGAAGCTGTTTTACAAGCTCCGGTCCGCCCTCTCCCATTGCCATGGTACCGAGTGCACCATAACGGGTGTGGCTGTCAGAACCAAGGATCATCTTGCCGCCGCCTGCAAGCATTTCACGGGCAAACTGGTGGATAACGGCCTGATGAGGCGGAACATAGACACCGCCGTACTTCTTCGCACAGGTCAGTCCAAACATGTGGTCATCTTCATTGATCGTACCGCCGACTGCACACAGAGAGTTATGGCAGTTGGTCAGAACATAAGGGATCGGGAATTTCTCCAGTCCGGATGCTCTTGCAGTCTGGATGATTCCGACAAAGGTAATGTCGTGCGAAGTCAGCTTGTCAAATTTGATCTGAAGCTGCTGCATATTACCGGAAGTATTATGCGCACTTAAGATCCCATAAGCCATTGTCTCTTTTGCTGCAGCTTCTTTTGTTGTCTCAATACCTGTCTTGCTTTTTACGGCAGCAAGTGCATCGGGTGCATCTGCAATTACCTCAGTACCGTGTAAAAGATAGGCACCGCCTTCGTATAATTTCACCATATCATGTCCTCCTATTTTCTGTTTTCTATAAATTTCATGTGGTCTGCGACCATCAAAGCAATCTTAAATGTCAGGGCGTCCTCAAAGACTCTGACATCCAGCCCGGTCTGTTTCTGGATCTTCTCCAGCCGGTAGACGAGCGTATTCCGGTGGACGAAAAGCTGTCTCGCTGTCTCCGAAATATTCAGGCTGTTTTCAAAAAATTTATCAACTGTGGATAAGGTTTCTTCGTCAAACTGATCAACGGTATTTCCGGCAAATACTTCTTCCAGGAACATCTCGCATAAGGAAACGGGAAGCTGGTGGATCAGCCGTCCGATACCGAGTTCGCGGTAGGATAAAATATTGCGTTCCGGATAGAAGATACGTCCCACATCCAGAGCCATGCCAGCTTCTTTGTAAGACTGTGAGACCTCTTTGAGTTCGGGAATGATGGTTCCGAAGGAAAGCCGGACATTGACCATAGCTTCGGTGTTGATCGCATTCACCAGCATATCGGCAGTCGAACGGATCGTATCATAATCATCCGTACTGTCAAGGGACTTGATCAGAATAATATGTCCCTCATCTACGGCAGTAACAAAATCACCGGTTCCCGAGGAATAAATCCCACGGATCATATCCAGGACGATCGTGTCATCCGGATTCTTCGGTTCGATCAGATAGACGACTCTGCGCTGCTCAACTGTAATACCAAGCTTTTTCGCCTGATTGTAGATATCTACGAGAAGCAGGTTATCCAGGAGCAGGTTCTGGATAAAACGGTTACGGTCAAGACGTTCGCTTCCGGATCTTAAAAGGCTCTCCAGCTGGCAGACACTTAAGCGTCCGCTGGTATGCACATCAATCTCATTATTGTGCTCGATCACGAAAATATAAGTCAGTTCATCATCATCATAAACCGGGAACAGACCATAGCATTCATCCAGGTACTCCTCCGCTACGCCGGTAACCTCCAGCTCTTTTAAAAATGAGCAGACAGCTTTTTTTACTGCAGGCTTCTCCTTACCTACAGCTGCAAGCATCACTCCGTCTGTGTTCCAGATGGAACAGTTACACTCGATGATATCCCCTATTTCATTGATTGTTCTCTGTAAAATCTGGTTGGATAACAATCCATTCACCTCTCCATTCTTTTCAATATATGACAAATGGGAGAATTGTGAAATTCCCCCATCTTCTTCTGACAATACAATCTGATATTATTTTAGCAAATGTTTCACACTTTAGCAAGCTAAAATGAAAAACGTTCTCTCTTATTCGTCTTCGTCATCGCGTCTGTCAAGCATGGCAGCAACGATTTCAAGAATTACAGCAAGACCGATGATGGATGCGGCAGCAATCTTTCCGGCAGTGCCGGTTGCAGCCTGTGCGATACCGCCGACAACCGGAACAGAAAGCTTTACTTTTCCGATGTAGTTGTTGTAAGGGATCGGATTCATATCTTTTTCCTCATTGGCATCCCCTTTGGTGATAAACTGTCCCATCGCCGGGCTGTTGGATACTACACGGTGGGTGATGATCGAGCCGTCTGCATTGTTGCTGTAAAAAGCAATGACATCATCTTTGATGATCGTGTCTGGTTCTTCATACCGGACATAGACCAGGCTTCCCGTCGGGATCGCCGGTTCCATGCTCCCACTGATCACGGTGTACATCTGAAAACCAAAAGCTTTCGGAAGCGTCAGCGGAATACAGGCAAGAATCAGTACTGTCAGTAAAACAGTGCCCAGTGCACTGCAAAATGCAGCCACCGGGCTTTTCTTTTTCTTCGTTCTCTTCAAAAAGGCTTCTCCTTTAGTGCCGCGCTTTTTTTATTTTGCACGTTTTTTCAAGAATACGATCAGTCCTACGAGAGCTGCTACCGCAACAACGATAATGCCGATCCCTGCTGCGATCGGAGTTTTGCTCGTCTTGTCTTTCGCATCGATATTTCCTTTTGGAGTGTCTTCATCATCCAGATCTACCAGAGACTTTGGTGTCTGTTCATCCTCAGATGTTGCAGTATCTTTATCTTTAGCTGTCGTATCCTGAGAATTGTTATCTGTCGTTGTACCATCGGTTGTACCGGTTGTGGTTCCACCGGTAGTTCCGGCAGTTCCACCGGTTGTGCCGCCTGTCGTGCCACCTGCTGTACCGACATTACCGGTACCTGTGCCAGGAGTTGCTGTACCAGGAACAGTTGTTGTGATGGTGGTTGTTGTTGTAACAACACGGTCTGTAGCACCCGGTTTGTAGGTAAACGTAAATACATTCTCAGATTCATTATTACTCAAAGTCTTGGTAAGTGCAAGAGCATCTGGAATATAATTTTCAATATACTGATAAGCGACGATTGGTTTGTCACCGACATTTCCGTAGAAGGTCTGGCTTTCTGCAAGAGCCTTACCGGAAGCATCCTGATAGTTTACGGTGTAGGCAACCATGTCCTTTTTGATTCCATAGGCTACGACATAGTCAGCATCACCGGTTACATCGAATGAAGGAGAAGCAAGTGCTTCGTCATTGTCACGTCCGCTGAGACGGATTCCTTTGACATAATACTTGTCATCGGTTACCTGAACAGCATTCAGATTAAAAGTAACAATAGAACCGGAAAAAAGATCAGCTTTTTCAATCTTATCCTGTCCGTTTATCGTTCCTTTATTCCCTGCTGATAAAGTTACCTTATAGGTATACCCGTCAGCAGCCATAACGCTCATCGTGGATGCACCGATCGTCATTGATACAGTCAGAAGAGAAACCAGTAATTTTTTCCATCTTTTCATCTGCTTACTCTCCTTTCCGTCTGCGTTTCTTTGTGTTCTTGTTATATGTGTAGATTCCGTATGCCAGAAGGATCAGTCCACTGATGAGTGCAAGCACACAGAAGAGAAGAACTCTTGCGGTATCACCGGTCTTAACGGTGTTGGTAGTCTTGACGATTTTCGTCTTGGTAATGGTATTGCTTACTTTTACCTTTTCCACTGCAAAGTTCATACGAAGCTTTGCGAGCGTGTTCTGATAACCATTGCCCTGTGTCTCACCTTCGATACCGATGGTAAGGTGTACGGTTCCGGTACCATTGGAAGCAAGACGGCCGAGGTAGAAATATTTCTCGGTAGAGTTTCCAAGCTCCTTCAGACCTTCACCGG
>OHAW01000683.1_pt1 | contig 13585 bp, 6 predicted proteins | sample 1577221 | NCBI WGS metagenome assembly OHAW01 (sample SAMEA3879583, study PRJEB24766) | human gut metagenome | biome: human-associated habitat; feature: feces | place: USA | collected 1985/1987 | reverse complement strand
AAAAGAGAGAAGCAATCATCGAAGTTTCGTACGCGGATATCCAGCCGGCGCCTTCTTTCAAAGTGAAACAGACCTTTCCGAATGCACAGCCTGAAATCGTATTCGCCAAAGAGAGCCTCGATGTTCCGGCCGAAGGAGGACCTTTCCAAATCGAATACACGATCGAAAACCCCGTCGCAAATGCGACCCTGTCTGCCAAATGCAACGACAGTTGGATAACGGACATCGATACCAAAACCGCAGGGGTCATCTCTTTCAACGTAACCAAAAACGAAACAGCGGAAAAGAGAGAAGCAATCATCGAAGTTTCGTACGCGGATATCCAGCCGGCGCCTTCCTTTACAGCAAAACAGGCGGCCCGTCCGGAGGAGGCATTTACGATAACGATTTCGGACATCACCACAAAAACATTCCGAACTACAGTCCGTCCCGGAGACCAGGAAATGTATTATCTGTTGAACATCATCCCCTCCCGGGCTGCCGCCGATTTCAAGACGGATGACGAGCTCTACCAATACGACATCGACTTCTATACAGACATGGACGCAACGGGCAGCGGCTGGCAAAGCTGGGCGCAAGAATACCTCGAACAGGGGACTATTGCAGACAGGCTGATCGAAAACATGGAACCCAATACCGAATACCTCGTTTACGCATACGGCGTGGATCCCATCACGATCGAAAGGCTGACCCCGATCTCAAAAAAGACGCTCACAACCCTGGCACCCCAAACAATCGACACAAAATTCGACATACAGATCGTTTCGACCGAAGGTCTCAACATCGACGTTCTTGTCAAAGCGAACGATTACGACGGCCATTTTGTCGCAAAGATCTACGGCAGCGTCGATGCGGCCGATACGGATGCGACCGTTTTGGAGAAAATATCGGAAAGTTGGATCGACAACGTACAGATCTACGGATGGATGGGCTACACGGCCGAAATGATCCTGAGCCAATATACCTTTCAACAATCCAGAGAAATCCAGGAAACGCTCGAACCGAACTCCAAATACTACATTTATGCCTTTGCCGTCGATGACGAAGCCCTGCGCTGTTCGGACATCGTATTCATCCCTATTACGACAAACGACACATCCATACAACATTGACGACGGCAACCGTCGAAATTACACCGATCGCTACGCCTCTCCTGAAAACTACCATTCAGGAGAAAAGCATCAGACCGGCTCCATACGAAAAATTCCCGATCAGTCCGGACATTCAGTCCGGACTGATCTTCTTAACAACCGACAGACGACTATCTCGACCGTCTCCTCACTTAAAAATATCGTTTCAAACTTCGTCGAACGAGATAGTCCCAATTTTTCAACCAATAAAAACACACAATAAATTAAAAAAGACAAAAACATTTGCAAATACCGAATATTTTATCTATTTTTTTCCAACAAAGAAAAACAACATCTCTATTACATGAAAGAAAACACTTAAGCAGAAAGCGCTTTTTTTTAAGACCGGCCTCGTTTCTGCCGAAAATTAAAAACCTGCCGTAGGCCCGGCACTAAAACCTTTTATACTATGAAATATTTTAGATTCGTATGGTTGTTGATGATCTTCGGGGGGGGGGATTTTGGGATGCCTGCCTTCATGCAGCGACAAAGACAACGGTATGGAACAGACGGAGCCGAACGACCCGGACGACCCACAGGGACCCCAAATTCCGGACGATCCCAATCCGCCCATGACCGGGTACATCGCCCATACGATGACCGAAGGCGAACTGATGTACTACGGGCATGACAGTGAATACAGCAAAGAGGGCGGAGCCGTTTATTTCCTCTACCTGAAAGACCTGAACAACTCTGCCCGCGGATGTAGCGTATGCTTTTATGTCAATGTCCCACGACAGGAAAAGGGTAGCTTCACCCTTCCGGCCGGGAAATACACCGCCTCCTCCACTTGGGAAATAAATACGTTCAACAATAAAAATACGACTAGATACCGTTCCAACTGGAATGTGGTCGCCCCCAAATGGACACAATACGTTGCCGAAGCCGGAGAATTCGAAGTCGCCATCGGCGACAACATGACCTACACGATCAGAGGCCACATGAAAGGCGGCTCCATTCAGGACGGGGGTTCCATTATGGAAAACGAAGCGGGCGTAGCGTTCGCATTCACAGGTCGGTTGCTGATTTCCGATTACTCGGAAGACTATGAAGACCCGGATGATCCGGATACTCCGGATGATCCCGCACCCGAAGTGCCTGAGGTAACCATGTCCACCGGCTCCCTGTATCGTTACAACGACAACATCTATTATCTCCAGCTCAAGGATGCCAATCCCGCCGATCTCTACGAGACAACCTTTTACTTGAAGCTGCCCGCTTCGGATTCACCGTTGTTGGCCAGCGGCGACTATATGGCAGCAACGACAGGCGAAGAGATGACCATCGATGCGAGCAAGTCATTCTGGAACTTTACCGACAAGGACAACCACAACGACAAGATCAAAAACCGGCTCAAGGAGGGAACCAAAATTCACATCGTCAGCAACGGCGACCACAACTACACGATCACCGGCACACTGGAAGGTACATCCGATAAAACCGGTAAAAACACAGCTCTGAAAATCAACTTTTCCGGCACTCTTCCTTTCGAGGACTACGCCGATCCGGAACCCGTGGAACCGACTGTTACGGAGGTGACCATGACCATCGGCAACCTGGACTACTACGACGGCAATATCTATACTCTGACCCTCAAGGACGCCAACCCGACAGATACTTACGAAGCGTCGCTCTCGTTCAAACTACCCGCTTCGGAGACCCTGCAGCTCGTCAGCGGCGACTACCCCGTATCGACCGGCAGCGGAGAGATGACCCTCGACGCAGCCAAATCCTCTTGGACATTCATCGACAAGGAGAATTTCAACGACCGGATCAAAAATACGATCAAAGAAGGTTCACTCACCGTGACAAACAACGGGAACCACAACTACACCGTAACCGGCACTCTCCGGGGAGCGAGCGACACCGGACAGGAAACAGCCATTAAGATCGATTTTACCGGCACAGTACCTTTCAACAACTATTCGACTCCTCCGGCTCCGGAAGCACCGAAAGCAACCATGACCGTCGGCGACCTCTACTACAATGGGGACAATGTATTCTTCCTCGGCCTGAAAGATGGCTCTCCGATAAAAGAATACGGCATCACGTTCTACATTACGCTCGCGCCCACAGATCCTCTGCAACTCGCCAGCGGCGACTACACGGGCGGTGCCGCCGGTGAGAACATGACTTTCGATCTGGCGAAATCCTTCTGGAACTACAACGATCCCACCTACGGAATCATCAAGAACAGAATCACGGAGGGAACTCTCAAAATCGTCGCCAACGGCAATGACGACTATACCATTACGGGCTCGTTCAAAGCCATCGACGAGGACGACAAAAATACCGAGCTCGAAATCGAATACACCGGAAAACTTCCCTGCGAGGATTACTCCTATTGATCTTTTAGGAGTTGCTCCGAAGACAAAAAACCGGTCCGATTCATAATCAGACCGGTTTTTCTCAGGACGACATCCCTTACAAAAATTTTTCCGAATTCATTCCACAACACGATTCAGATCCGCATATACTCTCCCTTTGCCAACGCACACTCCTCTCTGTTGAAATTTCAGAATCCGGCAGACAACCGGAGTCCCGCATCCCCCGAAGATCGAACGAATCTCGCACCTCATATACCCGGATTCCGGCCTGCGGCACCCCATACTTTACCGACGATAACAAAGAATCCGAACAAAAAACAAAAATAAACACCCGATTTAAGCGTTATCTTAGTATCTTTGCAGAGTACAGGAAACCCGTTGCGGCAAAATCCGGCAAAATCGATTTTGCATCCGGCTTTCATCGTATTTGTACACAACAACAGACTTAAATCCGACGGACTGCCCTAAAAAACTGAACGTTCGACTTCGCACGCAGGGGACATGCCGTTTTGCGGACAAACCGAAACTCAAATGAATAGCTACAAACGCTGGAACAACATCGTCGGCTGGATCGTCTTCGCTATCGCGGCCATGACCTATCTGCTGACCATGGAGCCCTCTTCGAGCCTGTGGGACTGCTCCGAATTCATCGCTACCTCGTATAAACTCGAAGTAGGGCACCCGCCCGGAGCACCGCTCTTCATGCTGCTGGCCCGCCTGGCCACGATGCTGGCACCCTCGACGTACTATGTACCCCACATGGTGAACGCCATGAACTGCCTGGCCAGCGCGTTCTGCATCCTGTTCCTTTTCTGGACGATCACCCACCTGGCACGCCGCATCCTCACCCGTCAGGGCGCGGAGCTTACAAAAGCCAACATCGTGGCCGTATTGGGTGCGGGCGCCGTCGGCGCGCTGGCCTACACCTTCACCGACACGTTCTGGTTCTCGGCCGTCGAGGGCGAGGTCTACGCGCTCTCGTCGATGTTCACGGCGCTGGTCGTGTGGCTGATGCTCAAATGGGAGGAGCAGGCCGACGAACCCCACTCCTCGCGCTGGATCGTGCTGATCGCCTACCTGATGGGGCTTTCGATCGGCGTGCACATCCTCAACCTGCTGACCGTTCCCGCGCTGGTATTCATCTACTATTTCCGCAAAACGCAGCGCATCACGTTCAAAGGTATTGCGGTCAGCACCCTCATTTCGGGCGCGATTCTGGTTTTCATCAACAGTATCATCATCCCCCATACGGTCTATATCGGCGCCTTGTTCGACCTCTTCTTCGTCAATTCACTGGGATTGCCCGTCAATTCCGGCCTCGTGTTCTTCGTAGTAGCCCTGTTGGGAGCGCTCGGCATGGGCGTATATTTCACCCATAAAAAAGGGCGCACGGTGCTCAATCTCGTGCTGCTCTCGACGCTGATGATCCTCATCGGCTACTCGTCCTACGCATCGGTTACGATCCGCGCCGCGGCCAATCCCCCGATGAACAGCAACAACCCGAGCAATCCGTTCGCCCTCTATTCGCTGCTCAACCGCGATCAGTACGGAGACAAACCGCTGCTCTACGGTCCCCAGTTCTCGGCCCCGACCTCCGGTTACAAATACAAGGATGTCCGCTACCTGGACGACGACGGCAAGTACAAAACGGTTTCGATCATCTCCGGGTACGAACACCCCGACGAGTTCATGCATCTGTTCCCCCGTATGTGGAACTACGCTGCCAGCAAGGAGAGTTACAAATCATGGAGCGCCTACCGCACCCGGACCGATTACGAACGGGATGAAAACGGCGAAATCGTCCGCGACGCGCAGGGACGCCCGAACAAGATCGAAGTGCTCGATTTCGGACGCCGGACGCTTTGGGACGACGGTTCGGGCTACGAACCGCTGGTAATCGTGGAGCCGACGTTCCGCGAGAATCTCAACTATTTCTTCACCTACCAGCTCAACCACATGTACTGGCGCTATTTCCTCTGGAATTTCGTGGGGCGCCAGAGCGACATCCAGCCTACCGACGCGATCATCACCGACGGCAACTGGCTCTCTGGCATCAAGTGGATCGACGAGCTTTACCTCGGGCCGCAGGACAACCTGCCGGACGAAATAGCGAATAACAAGGGGCGCAACACCTACTATTTCCTCCCCTTCCTGTTGGGTCTTATCGGCCTGATCTATCAGCTCAACCGCGATCCGCGCAACTTCTCGATCGTCATGTGGCTCTTCGTGATGATGGGCATCGCGCTGGTGGTTTACTTCAACACCTCGCCCAACGAACCGCGCGAACGCGACTATGTTTATGCGGGTTCATTCTACGCCTTTTGCATCTGGATCGGCCTGGGCGTACTCGCCGTGCGCGACCTGATCGTCTGGGCCACCCGACGCAAGGGCCTCATGGCTCCCGTAGCCGCTACGGTCGTCTGCATGGTCGTACCGGGCATTCTCGCGGCCCAGAACTGGGACGATCACGACCGTTCGCACCGCACGATGGCCCGCGACATCGGCTGGAACTACCTGCAATCGGTACTGCCCAACGCCATCGTCATCAACTACGGGGATAACGACACTTTCCCCCTGTGGTTCAATCAGGAGGTGGACGGCGTGCGCCCGGACGTACGGATCATGAACACGAGCTACCTGGGCGCCGAATGGTACATCGACGAACTGAAAACCAAAGCCAACGATGCGCCGGGCATCCCCTTCACGCTGCCACGCAGCAAATACACCTACACCAACGACATGCTGCCCATAGAAAACATCGTGGACCGCCCGTTGGAGCTGAAAGAGGCCATCGATTTTATCCGCAACGAAGATCCGCGCACCAAACTTGTTCTGAGCAACGGAAGCAAAATCGACTACCTGCCGAGCAACCGTTTCGCCCTGCCCGTAAACAAGGACAACGCGATCGCCTCGGGCATCGTCAAGGAAGCCGATCGTGACCTGATGGTGGATACGATCTACATGGAACTGCCCAAACGGGCGATCGACAAGAGCGAGATGATGCTGCTCGACATGCTGGCCCATTTCGACTGGAAGCGTCCGATCCATTTCACACAGGTTTACACGTTGCAATCGCTCGGGCTGCTCGATTACCTCCAGTTCGACGGTTACACTTACCGGCTGGTACCGATCTACACGCCATGCAGGAACGTGCAGGAGATCGGGCGTGTCGATCCGGACTACGTAACGCCGTTGCTGACCGAAACATTCCGTTACGGAAACCTGAGCGATCCCCGAACCTACGCCGACCACACCATCCAACATACCCTGAGCGCCTCGAAAGCCCGCGAATCCTTCGCCCGTGCAGCCAAGGAGTATGTTTTCCGTGGGGATTCGACACAGGCGATCCGGCTGCTCGACATGGGACTCGAAAAACTGCCGCCCCAACAGATCCGCTACACCGACGCCAACACCCTCCCCTTCATCGAAGGCTACTACATGGCCGGTGCCCCGGACAAGGGCGACGGCCTGCTGATGAGCTATGCCCGCAACCTGATGCAGTATATCGACTACTACCTCGATTTCCAAGGCATTCAGGGCGATATGGTCACGCAGACACTCATCGACAAGATGCAATCGCTCGACCGGCTCTACTATCTGGCGGCCTACATGGGACGCCAAGACGTGCTGGCCCAGCTCAACGACTACTACCGCACGCTGGGCATTTATGAAAACGAGTTGATCCATCCCGATCTGTCCACACCGTCGGACTCGGTGCAAATTCCCGAATGATCCGGGAAAAATCCGTCCTGCCGACTGCGAACAATCCATACAACGAAATCGGAAAAGACCCGTGCGTCTTTTCCGATTTTATTTTGCCAACGCCTTCAGCGTCCGCAACCCTCAAAGTAGAAATTGCGAAGTTCACGCTGCAAGAAATCCCTCTTCCCGGGAAACCGGACAACGCGAAGCGGCGGTGTGCCGTACAAATCGGGATCCGAAAAACAGACGCTCCGGTAAAACCTCGACCGCTGCACATTCCGCCGGAGGCAACAGACACGAACGAGCATACGGAACCGAAACAGCGGCATCCGGTCCGCACTGCCCCGACACAGACACAGCTCAGCTCTATCGGAAAGTCGGGACGAGCTCCGGCCAAAGGAAACGATCGGGAAGCAACCCGACCGTCCGAAAAAAGATTCAGGCGCAAACCGAAATCTGCACCTGAATCATAACTGCATACACACCCCTACCGCTTGGACATTTCGTGTTTCTGGTGAGGGTTGCGCTTGGTATAGAGGAAACGTCGGATCTTCTGCGTCGGAGTCTTGACGAACTCCTGCTTCTCCTCCACGACCTCGGAGATATGCGAGAAACGATTGACCTTGGAATTCACATAATCGACGACCTCCTTCTTGAGATTCTCCTTCCAATTCTCGAAATCCTCCTTCCAGCCGTCGAACTTGGCTTCGAGAGCGTCGGTATTGAAATGCACGAGCGCCACCAGGCGGCCTTCGTGCTCGGTAACCACCGAATCGGCGACGCAGACGTGCGAATTGAGGACGCTCTCGATATCCTCGGGATAGATATTCTCACCACTGGGACCGACGATCATATTCTTCAGCCGGCCCTTGATATAGAGCCACCCGTCGGCCGAAAATTCGCCCAAATCTCCGGTACGGAACCATCCGTCCTCGGTGAAGACCTCCTTCGTAGCGTCGGGGTTCTTATAGTAACCGATCATGGCGCTCGGCGTCTTGGCAACGATCTCGCCCTGGCGGGTTTCGGGATTGACGTTCTCCAACCGCAGCTCGACGCCCGGCGCGGCAGGCCCGGTCGAACCCAGGCGCACCTGCGAGGGAGCTGCACCGGCCAACAGGGGTGCCGTCTCCGTCAAACCATAGCCGATAGCGTACGGAAAACGGGCTTCGAGCAGGAACTTCTCGGCGCCGCCGTCCAGCTTCGCACCCCCGATACCGAGGAAGCGCAGCCGCCCGCCGAAGACCTTCATCAACTTCTTACCCGCGACACGATGCAGATAACGGCGCATGAAATCGATCTTGTAGAGCGCACGCCAGAATCCGCTGGAGGTAAACTTGGCGAGAATCTGATGACGATAAATCTTTTCGATAATCAGCGGCACGATGAGCATCACCGAAGGCCGTACCTCGGCAAGCGTCGGCATCAGAACCGAGGCCGTAGGCGGACGATCCAGGTAAACGACCCGGGCCCCCATCGAGAAAGGATAGATCATACCTATCGAGCACTCGTAGGTGTGCGCCAACGGCAGCACCGAGAGAAACGTATCGTCGGGAAAGATCGGAAAAATGGCGGCGCTCATGGAGATCTGCGCACAGAGATTCGCGTGGGAGAGCATCACGCCCTTGGGACGCGACGTCGTACCCGAGGTATAGATGATGACCGCGAGGTCTTCGGGATTCGGAATTCCGACCGCCCCTTTCTCCGCCGCAGGACGGGAGGCGATCACGCCCAGATTCTTGGTACGAATCACGATATGGAGGGATTCGATCGTGGACTTCGCCAATTTAGCGAAGAGCTTGTCGGAAACCATCAGCGCCTTGGCCTCGGAGTGGGCGATAATCATCTCCAGCTCTTCGGTCGAGAAATCGGGCAGGATCGGCACGGCGACCATGCCGGCAGAGGTGACGGCCAGGTACGAAACGCACCAGTTGGGCATGTTGCTGCTCAACAGCGCCACCTTGTCGCCCGCTTTCAAACCGGCTCCGATCAAAAGGTCCTGCACGTGTTTGACGCGGGTTCCCACCTCGGCATAGGAGAGCTCCTCCCCGCCGTACATGGCAAAAGCGACTTTCGATGCAAAACTCTTTACACTGTGCTGAACCAGTTCGTAAAGTGTATGGATAGTCATTTTCTTTCGAATTAAAATGAGAATATACTCGGGGCAAATTTACTATTATTTGCCGTAAATACACTATTTTTGAGCCGAATTATCGCCATGATCTCTGGTCAATACATCAAAAAACTTGCCGAGAATGCAGGCTTCGACCTCTGCGGAATCACGCCCTGCAAACATCTTGCGGAGAACGAATCCTACTTCCGCGAATGGCTCGCCAAAGGCTACGGTTCCTCGCTGGAATACCTCGAACGCAACCTCGACAAACGTTTCGACGTCCGACGCCTGGTCGAAGGGGCGCAGACGGTCGTGGTCTGCGCCGTGAGCTACAAGAACCCGCTGGGCGAAGGCTATCCGCCCGGGTGCCGCACAAAAATCGCCTCCTACGCCCGCAGCCGCGACTACCACCCCGTCCTCAAGAGGATGCTGGGCACGATGCTCGAAGCCCTGCGCCGGCAATACCCCGGGCTCACGGGCCTGCTGGGCGAGTTGGTACTTACCCTGCCGTCCGACCAGTACGATGCCCCGTTCGCAGGAGCCCGTTGCGGCCGCTGCCGGAACTGCCTGGACAGTTGTCCGACGGGAGCCATCGTCGCGCCCAAGGTGATCGACACGAACCGTTGCATCTCCTGTCGTACGATCGAAAAGGAGTCCGACAGCGCCCTGCCCGACCTCGACGGATGGATCTTCGGCTGCGATCGCTGCCAGAGCTGCTGTCCCCACAACCAAAAAGCCCCCATGCACCGCTCGCCGCATTTCGATCCCCTGTTCGACCCGCTGACGATTTCGGATCGGGAGTGGCTCGCAATGAGCGAAGAGGAGTTTCTCCTGCGGTTCGGCAATACACCTCTCGCACGCAGCGGACTGCGGCGCATCCAGCAAAACGTGCGGATAAACCAGGAAAAGAACGAAGAGTAGGGCCCGCCATTGGACGGAGAGGCAGACAGCAAACCGACACGAAACCTCTCCGGATATTGTCCGCAGGCTGTTCGGGAAACCTTCCGTACGAAAAGACAGGAAAACCGGAACCCGACCGGCCGGCTCACCACCGCCATCGCCCCGACTTGCGGCACAAAGGCTCCCGCTCCTCCTGAATCGGCCCGACAACCGACCCGCCGCGATAAAGTGCAAAACCATCCGCTGAACCGCCCCCGCGTGCATCCCGGAAGTCAAAGCCCTTTCGAATAAAACGGGGCAGACTTCCGAAAAAGTCTGCCCCGCATTTCAAAAACAGGAATACCCCGCTAACTGTTCGCTTTGGCTGCGTTCTCCTTAAGCTGTGCCACCGTTTTCTGTGCCGCAGCCACATTCGCACCGGCCGTTACTTTCGAAAGGGCGTCGATCGCCTGCTGGGGCATCGTGCGGGCATTGTAAGCTGCACCCAAAATGAAATAAACGTCGCTGCGCTCCTCTTCGTCGGTCTGCACGGCAGCAGCCTCCTCGGCCGAAGCGATCACGCCGGCATAATCCTTCTTGTCGAAGAGTGCCTGCAAACGAATCTTCTGGGCCAGCGCATCCTGCGGATTCACGGCCAGCATCTCGTCGGCAACGGCGATAATACCGTCGAAATCATTCTCGCCCTGCAACTTGGCAATACGGTTATTGGTATAGAGCTTGATGTTCTCCTTTGCCTTCACGACATCCTCCGCATATTTGGGGTTGTCCTGAGAAGCGATTTCGTTGAAAATAACCAAACCTTTCTGGAAGTCGCCCAGCTCGCAATAGCAAATGCCCAAGAAGTTGGCCATCTCCATATTTTTCGGATCGGCGGCATAACCTTTGGCGAAAATTTCAGCAGCCTCGGCGTAGTTCTTTTCGTTGAAAGGCTTTCCGCCCCACATCAGATATATCTTCGCCATCAACATATTCGACATACGCTCCTGCTGCAACTCACCGTAAAGAGCCGCCTTATTGGCCGACTTGGTAAGATTCTCGACCGCCGTGTTGAAATCATTTCCCTTAGCAGCCGTAAGACCCATTTGGAAATAGCACACCGGCACACTCTTCTTGGCCGTTGCAACCCAACTCTGGACATCGAGATCCTCGGAATCGAGCCCCTGATCGATAAGCGTTTCGAAAGCCGTAGCTGCGGATGCAAAATCCTTCGAATTGTAAGCGGCGACAGCCTTATTGTAAGTTTCGCCCAATCCTTCCTGCGCAGCCACAGACCCCACAACGAACAGGGCAAGCGCGGAAATCAAAAGTTTTTTCATAAATATTGTATAAATTATAGGTTAAAATAGGTTCCGTCCATTTTTATCACCATTCCCTGCAAACCCATCGGAAATATCGCCCCGTTCTGTAGGTCGCAACCATCCGTCGAAACTCCTGCCGGAAAGCAGGGAATGCAAATTTAGTTTTTTTTCGGCACTTTCCAAAAATCACCTTCTCAACGCGGCGAAGAACGAACGGACGAGCCTCTCGCACTCCTCGGCCAATACCCCCCGCGTCACCGTCGTTCGGGGCGGAAACACCTGCTCCGAATAGCGGCGATAGCCACGCTTCGGATCGTCGGCGCCATAGACCACCCGCCCCACCTGGCTCCACGCAATCGCCCCCGCACACATGATGCAAGGCTCGACCGTCACATACAACGTACATTCGGACAAGTATTTGCCTCCAACGGTCGAGGCTGCGGCTGTCAGGGCCTGCATTTCCGCATGAGCCGTAGCGTCCGCCAAGGTTTCGACCAGGTTGTGCCCCCGGCCGACGATACGTCCGTCCGCGACCACCACGGCACCGATGGGTACTTCCTGCTCTTCTAACGCTTTTTCCGCCTCGTTTAGTGCCAGGCGCATGAATTTTTCATCGGGTTGCTGCTGTTCCATCGTTTCGGTTTTTCGGCAAAATTAATAATTTAGCGGAGAATTCGGCGTCCCTGCGTTTTTTATCCCGTTTTACAGCCGGAATTTCGTTTCCGTTTCCGACCTTTTTTACAAAAGAGATGAGGCCCTTATAAAAAAACGGACGAGTTTGTTCCATTCTGCACTCATTTTCCTACCTTTGCAGACAGTAGATGACACCCGGTGAAACCCGCCAGGCGGGATTGTTGGATTCCACCCCGTTTTCACTACCTTTGTGAATCGCAAAACGACAATAACGAAAAATACAGATACGACCATGTACAGAACCCATACCTGCGGCCAGTTGCGTGCCGCAAATGTAAACGAAACGGTCACGCTGGCCGGCTGGGTACAGAAAGTCCGCAACCTCGGCGCGATGACCTTCATCGACCTGCGGGACCGTTACGGCATCACCCAGATCGTCGTCGAAGAGCACTCTCCGGCCGATGTCAAGACCGTGGCCGACGGACTGGGCCGCGAATACGTCCTTCAGGTCGAAGGCCGCGTGGTGGAGCGTTCGTCCAAGAACCCAAAGATGCCTACGGGCGACATCGAAGTCGTCGCCTCGAAGCTCGTGGTGCTGCACGAGGCCGAAGTGCCCCCGTTCACCATCGAGGAGAACTCGGACGGCGGCGACGACCTGCGTATGAAATACCGCTACCTCGACCTGCGCCGTCCTCCCCTGCAGCGCAACATGATCCTGCGTCACAAGATGGCCCAGGAGATCCGCCGCTTCCTGAGCGACGAAGGTTTCCTGGAGATCGAAACCCCCTACCTGGTCAATTCCACGCCCGAAGGCGCCCGGGACTTCGTCGTGCCGAGCCGCATGAGCCCCAACCAATTCTACGCCCTGCCCCAGTCGCCCCAGACCCTCAAGCAGCTGCTGATGGTCGCCGGCTACGACAAATACTTCCAGATCGTGCGCTGTTTCCGCGACGAAGACCTGCGGGCCGACCGCCAGCCCGAATTCACGCAGATCGACTGCGAAATGTCGTTCGTCGAGCAGGAGGACGTGCTCGAAATCTTCGAGCGCTGGGCCAAGCACATGTTCCGCGAAGTGATGGGCATCGAACTTACGGAGCCGCTGCGCCGCATGCCCTGGATCGAAGCGATGGAGAAATACGGCTCGGACAAACCCGACCTGCGCTTCGGCATGGAGTTCGCCGACCTGACGGACCTGGCCCAAGGTCACGGCTTCGCGGTTTTCGACGACGCGGAGTACGTCACCGGCTTCGCCGCGACGGGCTGCGCCGGCTACACCCGCAAACAGATCGACGCCCTCACGGAGTTCGTCAAACGCCAGCAGATCGGTGCCAAGGGACTCGTCTGGATCCGCGTCGAAGCGGACGGCAACGTCAAGTCGTCCGTCGATAAGTTCTACTCGCCCGAGCAGGTGCGGGCGATGGCCGAACGCGCGGGCGCAAAAGCCGGCGACCTGGTGCTGATCCTCTGCGGCAAGAAATTCAAGAC
>OHAW01000664.1_pt1 | contig 13973 bp, 5 predicted proteins | sample 1577221 | NCBI WGS metagenome assembly OHAW01 (sample SAMEA3879583, study PRJEB24766) | human gut metagenome | biome: human-associated habitat; feature: feces | place: USA | collected 1985/1987 | reverse complement strand
AGCAGGCGTATTTCATACATAAAAAAATGTGCTGCCACCACCCCTATATCTCCCTATTCATAAGAGATTTGCTAAAATGGTGGTAGCAGTGGCAGCAGTTTTGCAAAACTCTATGGTAGGAGGCGAGTTCAAATTATAAATGCGACAGTTGTATTGATGAGCTGTTTAGAAATACATTCTTAAGAGACACCCCAAAAAAGGGGAGAGAGCATTTGCCATACGCCCTCTCCCCCATACGTTTATTTTCTCGTTTGATGAATGAATTATTATTCCTGTTTAAAGCCATAACCATTCGTAAAGCCACCGGCAGCCATTACATTAGGAGTAAACGGCCACAAATAGATAGGAGCCGAAACGTAATCATAATCCCAAAACAGATACTTATCATATTCATCTCTATAATCAACCAAATCAATACCCCAATTAACTTTGGCATATCCTTGGCTTTCAAGAGATGCTGCCTCTTCTTCAGACACGATTTCAAACAACCCTTTTATTGCCAGATTGGTAGCAGGAGCCGAATTTCCATAATTCAATCCCATTTCTTCCCAATTATCCTTTTGTCCGCGCCATCCCGGATAAAGCACCGGATCATTGACCTTGTCCATCGGACACTGCGCTGTCAAACGATGACCATATATAGTTTTTGCATCAACTAATTTTGTCCATATATAAGCAGAAATGATATTACCATTTTCAAACTCATAATAACCTTTAGTTGCCAGACCATCCATCATAGCTTTAGTCATGTCTTTGATTCTTTTTATATCTTCCGGAAGATAACCAGAACGAATCAATGTCCAACGACGATCACCTTCACCTGCATATTCAAAACCCCGTTCTTCAATAATCGCACGAACCAGATCATTGCCAAAAGATGCAATAAAGCCATCTGTGTCAGCCAAGCCTTGCGGGAACGAACGTTCACGAACTGTTTTTAAATATTGTTTACCTGTAACCACATCACCTAATGCCGCACATACTTCCGCATAGCCCAAATAAACTTCAGACATACGCATATACGGACCATTGATACCTGATTTACGCTGTGCAGCCACCCATGGATTAGCCTGACGGTTCTCATCCCATTTATTCAATGTCAAGCCACCGCCTTCAGCTTTTGAGTTGGGGACAAAAGGAATCAACTTCTCAACCCCTTTACCATTACTGCCGGTCATAGTAATGCTCACGTCACGACGCATATCATTCGGATCAAAGATTCCATAAAAATAAGCAGGATTTATACGTCCCTGTCCATAGCTCTTACATGGATACGCTGCCTTTGAGCCACCAGATGAAGGACGGCCGAAAGAATAGGGGCGACCATCATTTCCACCACCTTGCTGCATGGGATATTCATAAATAGACTCATCCGCATAAATAGCATCATCCATATGCATCTGTTCAAAGAAATACTGGTAAGGATTATTGAAAGTACGTCCGGATTTATCCGAGGCACCCCGTGGATCAGTCAAATGAAACTGTGCATTACCCGGATCAGCCAACAAAGCCTCATAGTATTTTTTAGCTATCGTGTACAAGTTCTGCCAATCAGAACGACGTCCGTAAGTAGCTCCATTATTTTCTTTTCCCTTGTTTTCAAATGTCATGCTTTCCCCTTTTCCATTTACACGTTTAATATCGCCACGACGGGTCTGATATCCAGCTGCATCCAAACACATTCTTCCAATCAAAGCCTGCACATAGGTTTTAGAAAAATAATTTTTATTGGCAGCAGCAATGCCGGGAATGGAACCGATGGTGTACATCAAAGGTTCCACTTTCTGCAAATCTTCAATACATACATCATAAATAGAATCACGGGAAACCAAACCTTTAGGCACAACACCATAAACACCTACGTATGGTACGTCCCCGAAGTTCTTGCACAGTTCACGATAAGCCGTAGCACGCATAGCTATCGCCTCACCATACATTTGCCCCATCTCTGATTGTCCACCATTGATGATCGATTCAAAATTCGATGCGTTTTCCATGGATGTTATCACCGCATTGGCTTTGCTCACAACCGAATACAAGCTAGCATAAATATCATTCTCCTTCAAATATGAAGTCAATCCATAGCTACCTGCATAAGTACCGTTTTGATAAAGACATTCCGGATAGTGACGTCCCAGCTGGTTAGAGAAAGACTCCGGGTGACGTTCTATATCAGACCCGGCAATATCAGCAGCATAAAACAATCCATCGCCAAAAACCTTATTCTGCGCACAATCCCTCCACTGTTCATAAGCACCGTCTAATGCCGCACGTGCTGTTGTCGGATTAGAAAAGACAAAATCCGAATCTACAATAGAAGGAGAGCCAACCTCCAAATAATCACTACATGCTGTAGTCAAAAACATTCCAGCAAAGAAAAGTGTTGAATATACTATTTTTTTCATACGATTCATCTCCATTAATTAGAAAGTTAAATTAACACCAAAGGTATAAGTTCTAGCCTTAGGATAAGACTGGTAATCAAAATAAGGTGTAGGGAAGCCATCCTTACCATCGGTCTTCGTGTTGACATCCGGATCTATACCAGAGTATCCGTCAATACAGAACAAGTTGCTTCCTGTAAAATACACACGTGCATTCTGCAATCCAATCTTATTCATCCAATTTTTCGGGAAAGTATAACCTACTGTCAATGTATTCAGACGCAAATAAGACGCATCTTCAATAAACTTAGAACTTACGATTCCATATTCAGAGAAGAAAGAACTGTAGTTTGTATTCGCATTAAGAGCCGCCAAAGCTGTAGGATCTTTCACCAGCATCAAGTCACCATTTGCATCAACATCATAATATTTGAAAGTTTCAGAAACAAACTTCAAACGGTTCTGACCAGCGGAATTGTCTTTATTTCCCATCAATGAGTGCATTGCATTGGCATTGTACACATCGCCACCAATCTGATAAGTAAAGCCTACAGAAAAATCGATTGCCTTCCAATTACCGTTAATTGTAAAACCACCTGTATGCTGTGGCATAGCCTTACCGATAATCGTTTTGTCATCCTCGTCCACAACACCATCACCTGTTGTATCTGCAAATTTAGGCATACCCGGTATAGCAGTTTGTCCATCCGCTGCCAATCCTTTAACTCCATCCGGATAATTCACAATACCTTGAATATCAGGAACACCCGGTTTCAATGTGTATTTACCATCTGCATAAGTAAAATCATCAATCATATAATATCCTTCTGATTTAAAACCTTGGATCGTACCTACAGGCTGACCTTCACGGATAATATAATCATAAGCAGGCTTAGCCATAGATGAACCCCAATCATTCATAGCTCTCGTATCCGCCAAGACTCCGTCCATCAGTTCATCAATATTATTCTTGTTATAATTATAAGTCAAGTTTACACCTAAATTAAAATCTTTACCACGAACAATGTCAAAGCCTAAAGCCAATTCAATTCCCTTATTTGAAGTTTTACCTACATTCTGGAACTGATAGCTATAACCGGATGCTGCGTCGATAGGCACTTTCATTAAGATATTCTTTGTCGTATTCCAATAATAATCCAAGCTACCGCGAACCCAGTTATTAAAGAAACCAAAATCAACACCTAAGTTACGACTGATAGTAGTTTCCCATTTCAAGTCAGGATTTCCCTTCATGTCACCCGGTACATAAGTGGTTACTTTTTCACCATCCACTGTTATCTGTTTGGTCTTCCAGGTCTCTCTCCATAAAGAAGCATCAATATTATCAGAGCCAGAAGTACCATACGATACACGAAGTTTCAGATTATCCAACCAGTCTCTTGTGTTTTCCATGAAAGCTTCATCTGAAATTCTCCACGCTGCCGCTGCTGCCGGGAAATATCCCCACTGATGACTAGGTGCAAATTTAGAAGAACCATCGGCACGGAATGTCACAGTAAACAAATAACGGTCCATCAATGTATAATTAGCACGACCAAAGAATGAGAGAATACGTCCGGGAATATCTACTCCAGAAGAGAATTTACTTGTTCCATGTTCCGCATCATATTGGTTAATCATAGCAAAAGCATTGTCCTTTGTGAAATTAGATGGGAAGTGACTAGCTGAAATCGACACTTTACTACCACCTGAATCTGTAACCTCATGACCCAACAGAATATTCAGGCGATGCTGTTTGGGTAAGAAGTTAAAATCATAACTCACTGTATTCGTCCAGCGAAGCCCCCAGCTGTCACGCTTCGTATATTCCACATTTCCCGCATACAGCTTAGCGCCTGTTTCGTCATCCAAATAATTATTATAAATAGCTCCTCCCCATTTTTTATCTTGTTCCCATGACTGATTTAAAGTAAAATCAGTGTGATAAGCAAAGCCGTCAAACAATCTCCAATTTAAAGACAAAGTTCCACGAAGTCTTTGCTTGATATATAACGGATCATAATCACCGATACGGGCAACCGGACTATAAGTGTCCCAAGTGGACTGACGCCCATACATTTCCATATTTCCTTCACGCAAAGCATTCAAATCCCCCAAGATATCACCGGTAGCAATCGGACGAAAACGGTAAGAAGATGAAAGCAATGAGCCAGAGCCATTAGTTGTCCCTTCATCTCCCATAGTACGCATATCACTATAACGGGTATCCAGATTAATATCCAGATTATCACGTAACTTCTGATTGACCTTCAACGAAATCCCTCCACGCTTGGCATAAGAGTTCAGCTTCATGCCTTCCTCATCCATATAGTTCATCGCAAACAAAACCTTTGTTTTTTCTGTACCTCCACTAACAGACAAATCATGGTTATGGGACACAGAACTATTATACACATCTTTCTGGATGTTATAATTCTTGGTGTTACGATAACTTTCTATACCTCCCGTATTACTACCAGAATAATCACCGATGCCATACAATTTTTCGAATGGCAGACGATATGCATCGCCACTAGCCGCAGCATTCGCCCAAACAAACGATAAATAATCATAAGGATCCAATGTTTCCAAATATTTAGTCGGCGTATTAAATTTAACATAACCATTATAAGAAACAGAAACTTTCCCTTCTTTCGCTCCCTTTGTAGTCACAAGGATTACACCATTGGCACCACGTGCACCATAAATAGCAGTAGAAGACGCATCCTTCAGGACGTCAATGCTTTCCACTTGATCGGAAGGAATATCATTTAAAGAATTCACTGTTACACCATCTACCAGAATCAGAGGTTCATTACTTTGCGAAATAGAGCCTCCTCCTCGCACACGGATAGAAATAGCCGCGTCAGGACGCCCGTCTTGTGATGTAATGTTCACACCGGGAAGTTTACCCTGCATAGCCTGCGCCACATTAGAAACAGGCATGACCGATACAGTCTTACCACTGACAGAAGCAACTGAACCTGTCAAATCCTTTCGTTTAATTGTTTGATAACCAATTACAACTACCTCGTCAAGCACCTCATTATCACTCTCCATTTTAATAGCAAACGCATGCTGGCTACCGACTTTTATGTTCTGAGTCTTATATCCGATATACGAAATAACCAATGTAGCATTTGCGGGAATCTCCAATACAAACTTCCCATCCAAATCCGTAACCGTCCCTGTAGTAGTTCCCTGAACCAAGACTGATACTCCAATCATAGGCTCACCTGTTTCATCAATAATGGTTCCGGTGACCCTTTTCACCTGAGTAACAAGTTGAGTGCCAAAGTTCCTAACATCGGCAGAAACCTCAGCCATCATCGGTGCGACACTTATGGACATTGCGGCCGACAAGCTCCAAATAAGAAAAGAACGGCTGGCTTTACAACCGTATGCGCTTGCAAACAAACGCCTTGTTTTCTGAACATTTTCCATACTTTCCTGGGTTAACAAATAATCATTTTTAGATTTAATAGTTCCTTTTGTGTTCTCTTTAAGTATGTTTCATAATCATAGTATCTTAAATCACACATTGCAAAAGTAGAAATATTTTCGGAAAACAAAAATCATTTTGCATTATTTTACTTTATTTTATTTCGATTACTTTCATTTACAACAAACAATACAACTAGAAAACGAAAGTAAGGCAATACAAAGTATTGGATATATGCATTCTACGTCCTTTAGTCAGACAAAGATTGAGGAGATATAATACTTTCGTTTCCTTTCAACCAAGCTAAATTAAACTTATAATAAAAGCGGCTTGTTATCAGATGAATCATGTTATCAGGTGTTTGTGTTCCGGCCAAGTAGCCACGAGGCTCAGCATGATTCTCATCCATTTCAAAAAACTGAGTCCAAGCCCCACCATTAAGGAAACGATAAGTGCCATCAGTCAACAAACGTTTTACAGGCCAGGTCTTACCTTCATCGTATGACAAAGCAGCGTACATGCCATATCCTTTAAAAGGCTTTCCTGATTTTTCAGTAAACATCATACCACGCTCCTCTTTCGGAGTACGATAAGGATGCTCAGTAAAAGAAATCAGCAAAATAGGACCTTCATTCAAACGCATCAATACCAGCCGTTGTCCTCCATCAATGGGTGGAAATTCCGAAGCGGAATAATGCCAAGTCTTTCCCATATCATCAGATACACTCATAGGCATACGTAGACGTCCTTCTTTATCACGAATACTATTGTTACGTCCCAATGCCATCAATCTGCCATCCTTCAATTGCACCACTCCGGCATGGATTCCGGCGATAGTGGTACCTGTCCCTCCCTCTTTAAAATCAGGCAAGGGCGCTCCATCCCACGGGTCCGTCCAAGTTTTTCCCTTATCCTTACTGATATGAACAGCAGCCCCGTCTCTTCCACCGGGTCCGGCATCACAAGCCTGAACAAACCAGCCTTCCTTTGTAATAGAGGTTCCGGCTATCACTTGATGGCGTCTCGTATGCTCTGGAGCAATCATACGAGGTTTACTCCAAGTTTGTCCATTATCTGTACTTGTACGCAAAGTCATCATCAAATTCTGCCAATGTCCGGCCGCTTCCACTCCATTGATATGGTAAAGAGTCCCTTGGCGGTCGTTCAACAATGCAGTTCCGGTCAAATTACGATCAGCTATCTGATAAAACATACGAGGCTTTTCCCATTCACGGCTTCCGGCACGCAAGCGCGAAGAGAGCACCACCATCTCACGGCCTTTTTCTTCATTGGTAGAAAACCACACAGCCAACAAGTCTCCATTATCACACCAAGTCAATGCCGGCTGATGATTATGCTTGAAAAAAGGCGTTCCACTATGCGCATCCGGTTCATGCACATAAACCAAAGGAGCAGTGAAGACAGGTTCCGTGATACACTGAGAAGTCCAATCCCATTTTATCTGAGACACGGCATACTCATCTTTTGGCTGAGAAAGCGGAGCGGTCTGCGGATACTCTGCCTGTACCACCCGAAAGCCTGTCATTGCATGTTTGTCCTCCGGCAACATAGCCATACGATTTGCCGAACGGAGATATTTCACCGGTGTATTATGACTCCCTCCTCTGGTCACCCGTGCCATACCGTCCGAATAGCCGACAGGATCAGTCTGTTCCTTGTCTATATAGGGCCCATACCAGTCCAGACACCATTCCTCCACATTTCCACACATATCATATAACCCCCATTCGTTGGGAGGAGTTTGTGCCACTTTCAAGGACAAGGGTTTTAGAGAAGCCGTTATCACTTGATTCTTTTGCCAGGCGGCAGGAAGCTTGTCATCCATATAGAAATTCCAGTAACGGCCTGCCTTACATGCATATTCCCATTCAGCTTCGGTAGGCAGACGATACGTTTTTCCTTCTTTCCGGGTCAACCAGTCACAAAAGGCAACGGCATCTTGATAAGTTACGAACACCACCGCTTCGTCATCTTCACTTGAAAAACCATTTTTACCACGCAGCAACTTGTGTTTAGGGCAGAACAATTCATATTGCGCATTAGTCACTTCGGTCAGCCCCATTTTAAATGGTTTGGATATATACACCTTATGCATAGGTGCTTCATCATAATTCTCATCTTCACCCAAAGTTCCCATATAGAAATTTCCTGCGGGTATTTCTATCATTGGAATCAATTCACTTTGTGCCGTAATACTTGCCGGCCATATAATAATGCTCACTATTGCACTTACTAAAATTTTTAATTTCATTTCGTATCAGATAAAAATATATCTTGATACAAAAGTAAAAAGCAATCAAAGAAAAATAAGGTAAAAATTGGTCTTTTATGTGCATAATTTAGCAACACACGAACTAACCTATCAAGAAAAAGATTGATTTTTTATTGTAACTTCCTATAACAAAGGTTTATTACTTTGCTGCCACTACTTCCACCATTTTGCCGAATCATCTATAGATAGGGAAGTATAGAAGTGATAGCAGAAATTACAAACGTCAAGAGAGTAAACCTTGAGTTCAAATTATTAATGCTATAATGACGGGAATACTTGTTTAGAAATACATTCTTAATAAAACAAAAAAGAGGATGTGTCGTTTTGACACATCCTCTTTTCATTTACTTACGATCTCTTATTCTTGACCAAAACCATATCCATTAGTTAAAACACCGTTTGAATTCTTGATAACATCAGGATGATAAGGAATTAAGTAAATAGGAGCCTCACCTGCAATGTATCCATTAAATACATACGAATTATATTCATTTTCCAATTCTACGATTTTTGCTCCCCATGGTTGTTTAGTATATCCATCAGCTTCTAAAGCTTTAGCCTCACTTCCATTCGGATCGATATATTCAAACAATCCTTTAATAGCAAGATTAGTAACATTCCCAGCTGTAAGATTCTTCGTTGAAGTCCCATTAGAAGCAGCTACAGATGCCCAATCATCGTTCTGACCTCTCCAACCTGGAAAGAGTACCGGATTCGTTTTATCAGTACAGGTCGTAGTCAGTCTATAATTTACTCCAAAATCTGCAGGATTTACTTTTTTAACCCAAATATAGGATGAAATAGTATTACCATTATCAAAAGTATGATAACCTTTAGATTTTAAATCACTAATCATTGCACTAGTACGCTTATGGAAGTTATCAATAGCCATTCCCAATTTATTATTACGGATCAAATCATAACGACGGATACCTTCACCACCAAACTCCAACTTACGTTCTTCAAGGACAGCATCCAATACAGAACCACATTTACTGATAAAGCCATCTACATTAGCTTCTGATGTAGAAGCAAAAGCACGATTACGAACCATAGACAAATATTGCTTGGCAGAAGCGTCATCACCCAATGCTGCTTTTACTTCAGCCAACATCAAAATGATATCCGAAAAACGCATATAAGGAGTATTGATACCAGCCTGACGGCTCTTAATAACCCAAGGATTAGCTTGACGATTCTCGTCCCATTTATTCAAAGCAATACCACCATTATTAGCTACAGAGCCCATAGTAAAAGGAATAATCTTCTCAGAGCCATCACCAGTCGAACCGGTCACCGTACATGTAACGTCACGGCGCATATCATTCGGATCAAAATCACCATAATAATAAACTGCATGGAAACGGCTCTGACCATAGTTCTTACAAGGATAAGCAGCAGAACCGCCACCAGACGACGGACGTCCGAATGCATAAGGACGTTCACCCTGCTTACCACGAGTTTCAGGAATTTCATATACATTTTCATCTGCAATCGTTTCATCCATCATTTGTTGGAATACATACTGATAAGGATTACCAAATGTCTTCTTATCACTGCTTCTAGGGTCATTAACCTGCAAAGCTGTAGTACCAGAATTATTTACAGCAGAAGTAAGATAAGTTTCTGCAATCTTATAAAACTTCTCCCAATCTGTACGGCGACCATAAAAACACTGAGTAGCTGATGTTTCGCCTGCTTTCTCAAAAGACAATACATTACCGTCAAGATCCTTATAATAATCATTTCCAAAATCAGAACGACGAGTCTGATATCCACCTTCCATCAAAGCCATGCGAGCAATCAAGCCTTGTACATAAGTTCTAGTCATGAAAGTCTTATCAATCCCCGAAGATTCTCCCGCTCTAAACATTAAAGGCTCAACCTCTTTCAATTTATTAATATGATATTCCGCAATCACATCACGGGGAGTTATCTCACTGGCCTCTTCACCAGCCTGAAGCTGATGAGGAATATCTCCATAAAAACGAATCAGTTCATGATAACAAGTAGCACGCAAAGCGACAGCCTCACCATAAATCTGACTCAATTCAGATGGTCCGTCCTGAGTCGCAAATCCAGCAAAAGCAGAAGACCCTTCCACAGCAGAAATCAATGTGTTTGTTGTAGCAATAATAGCATACAGTGATTCCCAAGTTCCTTTTGCATTACCATATTGAGAAATAGTATAGTTAGAAGGTCCCTTCTTTGTAAAAGTAGCATCTGAATAACCATATAAATTTTCAGGAACATGACGAGCTATTTGTGATGCATAAGCCTCAGGATGACGCTCTGCATCAGAACCACAAACCACCAAGTCATAAAATACGCCATTAGAATGTACCCCTGCATTTCCACGCCACTTTTCATAAGCATTATAAAGTGCGGCACGGGCAGTAGACGCTTCAGAAAATACAAAATCCACATCAGCCTCTGAAGGTGAAGAAGTATCCAAGAAGTCTTCACAAGATGTAGCAGCAAACAGCATTCCTACACCCATCATTGTATATAATATTTTTTTCATCGTTACGTGTTTTTTAATTATTAGACTTCAAATTAAAATTCAACATTCAAACCCACCGTAAATGTACGAGCACGCATGTATGCCCCCCAGTCAAGTCCAAGAGTAGGATAAGACTTGGCTTTATCCGGATCTGAGTTTACTTCAGGATCAAGACCTGAATAACCTGTAATGCAGAATAAATTACCTCCCGTGACATATATACGTACTTTCTGCATGTATGCTTTTGTTGTCCATGCTTTTGGCAAAGTATAACCGACAGTCAATGTATTCAAACGCAAATATGAAGCATCCTCTACATAATCAGATAATATAGGGGCATCTTCATAATAAGGAAGAGCATATTTAGCATTAGCATTTAATTGTTTCAAAGCTGTCGGCTCTATTACCGGTACCAAATTTCCATTCTGTATATCATACAATTGAAAAGCACCTGCCAAATCTTTATACTTATTAAGTCCCAAACCAGTTTCTTTACCACCACTAAGCTGACTCATTGTAGCAACATTATATACTTTTCCTCCAATCTGATAAGTGAAATTAGCTCCAAAATCAATATTTTTATAATTACCATTTAAAGAAAAACCACCTGTATGTTTTGCTTGGACTTCACCCAAATCAACAACATCATCCAAGTCAACAATACCACTTTTATCAACATCCTGTAATTTCAAAGCGCCAGGAAAGGCAATCTGACCATCTGCCACTTGCAGTTCTGATGGTCTACGATAAGTACCAGTAGCTGCAGTTGAGATATCAGGTATACCTGCTTTTAATTTATAAACGCCATCCACATAATCAAAATCATCTACCGTATAGAAACCGGCACTTTTGAAACCTCGAATAACACCTACAGGTTTGCCCTCTGACAGAACATAGTCATATGAAGGATGTTGTGCTGAAGACCCCCATCCACTATTATAGTAAATATCTTTACCACCATCTAACTCATCAATATTATTCTTATTGAAGTTATAAGTCGCCGATACGTTCAAATTAAAATCCTTAGTACGAATCAAATGATAATTCAAAGCCAATTCAACACCTTTGTTAGAAGTCTGACCAATATTTCGATACTGATAGCTATAACCTGTAGAAGAATCAATTTCTTGACGCATCAACAAATCACTTGTTGTATTCCAATACAAATCCAAAGTACCAGACAAACGGCTTCCCCACAATCCAAAATCAAAACCAATATTACGTGAAGTAGTAGTTTCCCATTTCAAGTCTGGATTAGCTTTCATTCCGTTCGGTTCATAAGTGGAGACCACATTACCATTATAAGTAGTAGTTCCTGTTTTCCAAGTTTCACGCCATAAACTAGCATCAATATTATCAGCACCCGCAAGTCCATAAGAAAGACGCAATTTCAAATTATCAACAACTCTTGCCAATGGCTGAAAGAATGGTTCATCAGAAATACGCCATGCAAAAGCACCAGCAGGAAAATATCCCCAACGATGATTGGGACCAAACTTAGAAGAGCCATCAGCACGTAATGTAGCAGTCAATAAATAACGTCCCTTCAACGAATAGTTACCACGTCCAAAGAAAGAAACCGTAGTAGAAGGAGTATTAATTTTATTTGAATAAGAATTATCGGCATGACCAGCTTGATACATATTGAACATACCAAAGACACGATCCATGTCCCAGCTTTCAGCCATCGAATATCCGGCACCAATCATTTCACTTGAAGCACCCGTATTTTTAATGACTTCGTTACCCAACAAGAAAGAAAGATTATGATTATCTCCCAAACCTTGTACTTCATAATTCACTGTAGTAACAGAACGCCAATTTTCAGTATTGCCTTTTGTCAACTTAGCATATTTATATCCTCTAGTAAAATTATCAGCAGAAGAAGCAGAACCATCATCGTAATATTTACCCTCACTCCATCCGTGACCAATCGCAAATTCTGTACGAGCTTTCAAACCTTTAATAATCTCCCAGTTCAAAGCAGCATTTGCACGGATATTTTGGCGATTTGTCAAATCAGTGATAGCATTAGTAAGACCAACAGGATTGGCACCCACCTCAATATTCTTAGATCCCATCTGGAACAAAGCATCGTCACCGTTTCCTAAAGGAGTATCAATCGGACGATACTGATAAGCAGAAGATAAAAGAGAACCACGTCCACTTCTAGCCTCATCTTTACCTTCAACATTAGTGCTGACGTAACGTGCGTCCAATTCAAAACTCAGTCCTTTTGCTAACTCTTGTTTCAATTTCAAGTTAGTAGAGAAACGTTCATAGCCTGATTTTATTTTAATACCATCATCATTCAGATAGTTAACAGAAAATGATATTTTCGTTTTTTCACTGCCACCATTTATGGTCACATTGTGATTTTGAGCACTAGCTGTACGAAGCATATCATCAGTCCAATTATGGGAATCCATATTCGCATATTCACTATAATGATTACCATATTTTTCTCCTAAACCAAAATAACTAGCCATCTGATCTCCCATTCCCAATGCAGTTCCATATCCCCAAGTATGTTTTACATAATCCTGAGCAGACATAGGTTCTGGAGTCTTTGCAGCCCATTTACTTTGATAATATCCACTATATGATACAGAAACCCTATCTTTATCCGCACCTTTAGTCGTAACCAAAATCACACCATTTGCACCACGAGCACCATAAATAGCTGTTGAAGAAGCATCTTTCAAGACATCAATTGACACAATCTGATCTGCAGGAATATCAGAAATAGAACTAACCGGGAAACCATCCACTATAAAAAGAGGATCATTGCTTTGTGAAATAGAGCCTCCTCCACGTACACGAATAGAAACGGAAGCTCCAGGACGACCATCTTGAGAAACGACAGAAACACCTGCCAATTTACCTTGTAAAGCCTGAGAAACATCGGCAACCGGGTTGGCAACTAAAGCTTCATTACTTACCGAAGCTACTGAACCTGTCAAGTCACGTTTCTTCACAGTACCGTAACCAATAACCACAACTTCGTCCAAAGTTTCGGTATCTTCTTTCAGTACGACATTAATTGTTTTTTGATTACCCACTTTCACTTCTTGAGTAATATAACCTATATAAGTTACAGACAAAACATCATTGTCTTTAACCCCAGAAAGCGAAAAATTACCATCGAAGTCCGTAATGGTACCATTAGTCGTTCCTTTTACCAAGACGTTTACACCAATCATCGGTTCACCTGCTGCATCTTTAACAGTACCGTTCACCTGACGACCTTGAGCAAAAGCAACCAAACAAAGCATACTCAAAAAAAGAGTTGAGATAGCTTTTCTAGCTAATTCTTTTAGATTCATAAGATGTGTTTTTATAGTTATTAAA
>OHAW01000663.1_pt1 | contig 13992 bp, 6 predicted proteins | sample 1577221 | NCBI WGS metagenome assembly OHAW01 (sample SAMEA3879583, study PRJEB24766) | human gut metagenome | biome: human-associated habitat; feature: feces | place: USA | collected 1985/1987 | reverse complement strand
CCGGGAAAGAATAAGGCAGTTTACCCGATGGATTCACTTTACCACTGATAACATCTGCAATCGACGCTCCTCCCATGGTCCCCAAATAAGAAATATGCAGGATTGCAGGCACTTTCTTCAACCACGGCATAGCATAAGCATTGCCACTGATATTGGCTATCACAAGATTTGGATTGACAGCAACAAGCTCTTCTATCAATTCATTTTGAGAAAAAGGTAAATTATACGACTTACGGTCAGTAGATTCACAATCCTGAAAAGCATTTTTATTCAAACCTCCCACATAGATAACAACATCTGCCTGCCGTGCCTTTGCCACAGCCTCAGCACGCAAAGAGTCTATCACCGTCTGTTGCATTTCCTCCTCATGTCCAAAAAAGGGACGGCCGCATGCATAACCCTGGGTGTATTCTATCTTATCACCATATAGGGCACGCAGTGCATCAAGTGGAGAAATCATATCTTTTGGTTTCAATTCCGACGAACCGCCACCATCCGTAAGTCTACGGACAGCATTGTCACCAACCACCAATATCCGGTTATACTTATCAGCTTGTAATGGAAGAATGCCATTGTTCCGCAACAGTACGATGGACTCGTCACCTATTACTTTAGCCACATCATAATGTTCTTTGGTACAGAGTGAGCCATACGGCTTATTCTGATTCAATGAAGTCCGGAAAATCAGACGCAGTATATTTCTCGCTTTCGCATCCACTGACGCCATCGGCAATTCCCCCTTCTTCAACATCTCCAGATAGGAATCTGCCAAATAATAGAGATTATACCCCAAGCTATTATCCGAAGTCAAACCGTTAGTATAAGACCCCATTTCGATGTCAAGACCATTAAAAGCAGCCTCTTTGGTGTCGTGAGCTCCTCCCCAATCCGTAATGACACAACCGTCAAAACCCCATTCATCACGTAGAATATCATTGAGCAGACGGGCATTATGGCAACAATGCTGGCCACGATACTTGTTATAAGCTCCCATGACGCTCCATGCCCCCCCTTCCACTATTGCCTGCTTGAAAGCAGGCAAATAGATTTCGTAAAGAGCACGGTCACTCACTTCAACGTCAACGGTACCACGCCACAGCTCCTGGTTGTTCAATGCAAAATGCTTCACACAAGCAGCAACACCGTTCTTTTGCAATTCCTTGACATAAGGAACCGCCATCACACCGGCAAGATAAGGGTCTTCACCCATATACTCAAAGTTACGCCCATTAAGGGGAGTACGGTAGATATTGACACCGGGACCTAACAATACGTCTTTCTTACGATAACGTGCCTCCTCGCCAATAGCCTTGCCATAGCGTGCAGCCATATCCGGATTCCAAGTGGCGGCAAGAGCCGTAAGAGCAGGAAAAGCCGTAATAGAGTCGTTGGTCCAACCCGCATAATTCCAAGTATTCCATTCAAACTCATGGCGAACTCCATGAGGTCCATCACTCATCCACAACTCTGGAATACCCAAACGGGGCACCCCTGCCGATGAGAACTTGCTCTGCGCATGGCAAAGTGCCACCTTTTCTTCAAGTGTCATACGGCTTAACGCATCCTCAACGCGCACTTCGATAGGCATATCAGGATTTTGATATATGGGTATCTGTGCACTAAGATTTGTGGCAGATGCAGCAAACAGCAGAAAAAATCGTAAAATGTAAGTATGCATTTTTTCACTCTTTATTAGAAATTATTGAACTGTTACCAAGTCAACATAGTAACCGTGTCCCACACAAAGGAATCCGGCCTCAGCATTTATCTTGTCAATAACCTCTTGGGTGATAATCAGTTCGTAAACACCATCTTCACTGAATTCTATCTTATCCATCAGCCCTGTCCACCAACCGGTAGCAAGTTGCATCTGATGATATTCTGCTGTAGGCTCTATCGAATAATACACCCGCAAAATAGTTCCCGGCTTAAGGGCAGTCATCACTTCTTGAGGAATTAGGTTGAACGATTTGTTCGGATCACCGTCCGCTTTGTCCCAAGACACATAATGATGGCCTTCCCATAGGGCTTTCTCAGAAGAGATAGTAACTTTCTGTTCTGTAGTAACTTCACCATTGGCATAGAACTGTATACTCTCACCAGTCTTGGTCTTACCAGTCACTGTATATTCCCCTTCTGCCAGTTCCGGGCAAATCAGCGTGAGAGAAGTGGTAGTTTGCTCTGCAAATTCCACTACCTCCACATCAGCTACCGCAACCGAGGCAACAGCATCAAGATTAATACCGGTCATTATCCATGCCGTACCAACGGTAGCACGGTTGGCTCCCATTGTAATCATAGCCCCTTTAGTCACTTTCACTTTATTGGCGCCATATTCATTTCCTTCGGCATCGATAAAAATAGCCCGGTAGTCTCCCTCCGACAAGCCGGCAGGCACAGTATATTCCACATAATTGCCATCTTCCGACTCCACATAAGTAATATCCGTGGCAGCCATCCCACCAATAAGAATGCTTTCCACTTTATCCAGGTTATCGCCGTAAAGACAAGCTTTATTACCGGGAGCCACAATACGTTCGAATGCCACTTCAGTGGCACTGGGGTCATCCACTAAAGGATTTACCTGGATAAGCCCCTCACGGTAAGTGGATTTCCCAACAGTGGTGGTAGCTGTTATTTTAAGGTGATAAGTTCCTGCCATAAATTCCTTTTCTATTTCAGTACCGGTAGCCACTTCTTCTCCATCCACAAACCAGGTTACGGTAGTATAGTCCGCGGGAGTCACCGTGAGTTTCATCGAAAATTTGCCGTCACGACTGAAATTGGCAAATGTGGCCAAATTTCCATTGACCCGATCCGGAAAGGTAGGGTCGAGTATACGAGGCTCATCATTGGGCGTAGCCGTAGAGAACGGCTCTTCGTCGCTGCAGCTTGTCAAGAAGGCGTTGAATGCCAATATGGCAAACAGCATAACATATATCTTTTTCATATTGATAGTTAATTTGATGTTGAACAGAAATTATTGAACATTATTTTTATCCCACCACACAGGGGTATTCCAGCTATTATTACCTCCCATACGCTCCAGCGCTTCCTCATAGTTTTTCTTATTGTATGAAGATTCCAGCACAGGATAGCACAGACGGACCGGGATAGCTGCTCCCCCAGTAAGAACCTGGCTGAAGCCATACTCTGCAGGAGACTTTAGCTGTGGGTAGTTGGAACGGCGCAAATTAGCCCAACACTCCAACGGATTGGTGAAATGCAGAATCCATGCCTGCGTATTGATAGATGCCTTTTTCTGCTCTACCGTGTAACCAATGATGTTATTGGCCATATAGTTGTCGAACTCTTCATCAGTTACTTTATCACATCCGTAATTGTCCGTCAAGAAGTCCATAGCCGCACGTACACCTTTTCTATAATGCTCTTCTACGGAGCCAGCCACATTCCATCCTTTCAGAGCAGCTTCTGCCAGCAGGAAGTCCACTTCGGCCGAGGTTATAACCACTCCCGGGTTTTCACCCTCAAGAAAGTTACTTGCCAACTTGGGTTCCGTTTCTGTATCCATGGAAATCTTTTCAATGGCAGGATTGCTTTCCTGCAATTCTTTTATAAGGTCGCTCTCGTACGCTTCGGGCCAAGGTTCATAGAAGAATGCACCTGGATCGCGCGGATGCGCCATATTTTTAGCCAATACCTCTTCAGTGATATCAATGCGGCCTTCGGTACTGGTTGTGCTCATTATCTGGTCAAAGTAGAATCGTATGATAGCAAGGAAACGAGGGTCACCAGTATTGAACAGCTGATTATAAAAAGTAGAGCAGATAAAACTGGGGTTATTGCGAGGGTCGTTACCATACAGACGTTGTGACAAAGCGTTGCGACGATAGTCGGAATAGCTTTCGCCACCAAAGTCAAAAGCAATATCCAAATAAGGAATCAGTGCGTCATCAGCACCAGAGACAATGATACCACCATCTGCAGCCAAAGCTTTTTCAAACTCTTCCTGGGCCTTCTGTGGGTTGGCATCCGAGATACGCATAGCATAACGCAGGCGGAGTGAATTGGCAAACTTCTTCCATTTGTTTATATCACCGTTATAAATGACATCTCCGGTGATGCGGTCCTTGGTACCATCAAAAGCTGTTACGGCAGCGTCGAGTTCCGCAAAAAAGTCATTGTATATCTCTTCTTGCGTGTCATATCTAGGCGTGAACTTACCATCAATAAAGCCTTTTCCCGCTTCAAAGTAAGGTACATCACCATAAATATCAGTAAGATGAGACATGAGATAGACACGATAGATGCGGACAGCCGCATTGATGTTCACCTTCTCGTCATCATCCGTAGTGCGTGCCTGCGCATCGGTAAGGTCCTTGATATTTTTCAAATAGTAGTTCTGCCAGATATGCCCCATCTCGTTAAGGTCAAGTGTATGGCGGCCACCATAATTCGTAGTATTCCAGCAGCCCATCAGTTGCTGATTAAAGGCATAAATGTAGCTACGGTAAGTTTCACTCACCTCCAGGTCACCATAAGTATGGAGTTGGGCAGTCGTGATCTGTGCGTTGGGGTCAATGGTTGCAGCCTTTGAGGGATCGGTATTCATGTTCTCCATGTACTCATCGCTGCAAGAAGCAAAAGACAAAGTACATGCTGCCAACGCCATTGTGATATATGATTTATAGTGTCTCATTGTATATATCTTTTTTAATAATGTATTGGATAAATTGTATGGGGTCTCTTAGAATTTTACATTAATATTGAAGCCGTAGCTCTTGCGTGAAGGCAGTGAACCATACTCCATACCCATACCGGTGGTATTGTTGTAGTTGGAGTCCGGGTCAATGTTTGGAATATTTTTCCAGACAATGAACGGATTACGGGCTACAAACGATACTGTCAGTCCGTCTATTACATTCTTCAACCAGGTTTTAGGTAAGGTGTAGCTCAGCGTGATTTCGCGGCACTTTACATAAGAGTTATCATAGATGAACATAGAAGGCGCATTGCGGCAAACATTCATCCAGTACTTTTCTGGATTAATTATAATGTCGTTTTCACGATAGGTGCCGTCACCATTGTCAATCACACCCGGAGCAATGAAACCACCGGTCGGTATCCAGTCAGGAGAATCCTTGGCATAGCCTGCTGCCTGACGAGCCTCTTCGGACTTATACCATGCTTCGCGGCCTTCCAAAGTGGCCATGCTCTTGCCTGTTTCATGCGCGGCCCGAGCTGACATAGAATAAAGGTCAGCACCTACCTTCACATCAAACACGGCAGAAAGTGAAATATTCTTGTAGGAGAAGTTGGTATAAACACCGCCGGTCCAGTCCCAAGATGCATTTCCCAGCACATGGTTGCTCTTGTCGTACATAGGCAATCCGGTTGAGGGATCGATAAGAATATCACCATTTTCGTTACGCTGGAAGTCGGGACCTACGATAGAGCCGAAATTCTCACCTACCTTGGCAGCCACTTGTACGTCAAGCCATGTAGCCTTTTCCAGTTCAAACATATCCATGTCGTCCACCAGTTTCTTCACCTTATTACTATTCTTCGAGAAGTTGAAATTCAAATCCCAAGAGAAGTCTTTCGTTTGAATCGGACGAGTGTTCAAAGCTATTTCCACACCTTTATTCTCAATTTCACCCGCATTAATCAAACGATAGCCGTAGCCGGAAGTCGAGGAGCTGGCCATACCCATAATCTGATTCTTGCTAAGCTGGCTGTAATAAGTGAAGTCCAAGCCGATACGGTTCTTCAAGAATTTCAGTTCCAGACCCATTTCGAATGAATTGGTCTTGGTAGGTTTCAAATCCTTATTGGGGATAGTACCGTTACTGATATAACCAATAGTATAACCGGGATAAGCAAACTTAGACTTGGTATACACCAATCCGAGCTGATATGGATCGGTATCACTACCAACTTGCGCCCATGACATACGCACTTTACCATAAGGAAGTTTGTCACCCAACTTCAGCAACTCGGAGAATACAAAGCTACCGGAGAAAGAAGGATAGATATACATGTTATTACTGATGGGTAATGTGGAAGACTGGTCGCCACGAAGGGTTGCATCAAAGTAAAGCATGTGCTTCCAACCCAAGTTAACGGCACCATAAATAGAGTTAATCTGCTTACGATAACTGTAAGGCTCTACACTTACTTCATTGAAGCTCATCAAAGCCACCACATCGCGAATCTTCATGTCCTTGGCAGTAGTGACTATAGTCTGGTTATTCACTTTGTACAAGTTACCTCCCAATGTCGCATTAAAGTCGAAATTCCCCCAAGAGTTATTATAGAGGGCCAGAAGCTCGAAGTTATACATGCGATTACGGAAATTATTATTCTGCAAGTAACCGGATTCATATCCCGGCGTGGTAGGAGCCTTGTAGTCTTCAAAAGTAAACCAATTAAGCTCAGCTCCTGCTGTTCCTTGTACCTTCAGGTGTTGAGTGATGTTCCAGACAACCTTACCATTGAAACGGAATTGGTCTTTCTTAGAGCTGTTTGAGTTCTTGTAAACATCCCAATAAGGATTCACATTATAAGGGTCCATACCATTCCAGTTGGCATATTCACCATTGGCATCCTGATAAGACTTGAGCCATGCCTGGTCATAAGTGGTGGCCAAAGTCATTAAATTCTTTCCAATATTCGATTTGCTGTCTCCCAATGCAGGACGATTTTTCACATCTTCACGGGTATAGTTAACACTGAAATCCAAGTCAAACTTCCCGGCACTGGTATTGGCGCGCAAATTGAAGATGTCCCTGCTCATGTGAGTCTTTGGCACAATATCCTTATTGCGCATATCAGTATAGGTGAAACGAATACCGGTCTTGCCATTATTCACCCCGATGATAGCACTGTTAGTTGCAGTAAAGCCTGTGCGGAAGAACTGGGAAGTATTGTCAGGAACTATCAGGTAAGGACGTTCCACACCATCAAAATACTTAAGCATATTGGTACCGTCAGCTTTGGCTCCCCAGCTCATGTTGGTATTAGACACCGCATTGATGGGATAAGTACCATTACTGCCCATACCATAAATCTGCTGGACATCATCCCATTTAGCCAACTGGGTATCAAAAGTCATAGTTCCATTGTATTCCACGCTGATTTTATCCTTATTGGCTTTCTTGGTAGTGATAAGGATTACACCATGACTAGCACGACTACCATAAAGAGCCGATGCAGCCGGTCCTTTCAATACCGACATGCTCTCAATATCATCGGGATTTACACTGGAAATACCGTCACCAAGGTCAAAACCGCCATAAGTACCGGCGCTACCAAAATTTGTATTATCCAAAGGCACACCGTCTATCACATACAAAGGCTGATTATTACCGGTCATTTCCGTACTACCACGTAATATTACACGCGAAGAGCCTGAGGCTCCACCCGCGGTCTGGGTTACGACCAAACCCGGAACACGGCCCGCCATTGAATTGATAACATTCGTTTCTTTGGCCTTAGTCAATGCTTCACCTTGTACCTCAGCCACACCGTATCCCAAAGCCTTGCGCTCACGTTTGATACCCAAAGCGGTTACCACCACTTCACCCAGCATCTTGCTGTCCTCTTCAAGTACAATATTCAGTGGAACATTGCCGGCTTTCACCTCCTGCTGTTTGTATCCCACAAAACTGATGATTAACGTTGCGCCGGGTTTGACGTTTAAACTGAATTTGCCGTTTAAGTCGGTAACTACACCATTGCTGGTTCCTTTTTCAACGACAGAGGCCCCTATCACCGGACCAAACTCATCTTTCACAGTACCTATAACTTTGCTGTTCTATGGCAAAACTCTCAAATGAGGCAGCTCTCACTTGCGGAAAACCTCCCCACAAACAGAGAACAAGTGTACTGTAGAGTAACGTGCTTTTACATTTCTTTACTTTCATAATATTATATATAAAATTAGTAAATCAGATTCTCAGTCAGGTTACAAAGTTCATCAAAGTACTCATTCATAGGGTTTGAATCCCTACATATCAGGTTTGAGTTCTCACAGAATTAGTACAAAAGTTTGATTTCCAATGTACACGACTTCAATAAATAGAACTTATTGAATTATTGCTTTGAACATTCACTCGGTTAATGTATTTTTGTGCTCGTTAACCAATACTGCACATCAAATGTATATCCACACTCAACAAATTATACAAATTTTAATCTTACTTTTTTTCACACTGTCCTCAATCTCAGCCAATGCAGAAAAGCATGTCCAGCGTTTTTCCAGCCTGCAACTTGGCACCGAAGAAGGATTGAACAGCCTGCGGGTTTTCTCCATTGCCACAGATAAGTCAGGAGCTATATGGATGGCTACCCTTGATGGCATCAACCGTTTCAATGGCCGTTCGATGAAAAGCTACCAATTAGGAACCAATCAAAAATTATCCGATGCTTCAGGAAGCACCACCATGTTAGCTATAAGCCCCAACAATTCACTTTATGCTTATAATAATGTAGGACGGATTTACAAATACAACTTGCTTACTGACCAATTCGAGCTCTGCCTTGATTTAGCAGAACATATCTACACGGGGCTGGTCCTTCAGTACCTTCTTATCGACTCTCAAGAACAATTGTGGATAGGACTGAGTACCGGGCTCTACTGTTGCAGATTTGGTGAAGTGCCTCAGCTTATCGATTCAGAGAGCCATGTGACCTATATCACAGAATTGCCTCAAGGCATTGCCATAGGTAGCACATGTGGCCTGCGTATCTATTCCAAGGATAGGATTTTACTGCATAAGCTCTGTCCAGGCACCTATGTACAAAGCCTTTTAGCGCCATCAGACAGTGATACATTATTAATAGGCACTTTCAATAGTGGAATAAAAAGCATCAACCTCAACTCATGGCAAGAGCAGCCAACCGACGCTGCAACTCTTCCTCATACTCCTATTCGTTCCATGGTAGAAATGGCACCTTCTACTATCCTATTAGGATTTGACGGAGATGGAGTCTACACCTACAACTACCCGACCGGTGGGGCAGAACCACTCTTTACACGTACCAACCGAATGCTTACTGCTATGGGAGTATATTCCTTATGCCGAGATTGTGAAGACAACATATGGATAGGCACCTACACTGGCGGCGCCTTTCTCATGATGCCCGAAGAAACCACCACCACTTTACTAAGACATCACAAAGGAGAAGAGCCCTCCTTAGCCGATGACAATGTAAATGCATTCTGTGAACAGCGCAACGGTGAACTGTGGATTGCCACCGATGACGGTATCAACATATACAATCCCCAAAACAACCGATGCAGACAGATACTTGCAGGTAATGTGGTATTAAGTGTCTCCATTGATTCCCAGAACAACATTGCTGCACTATTTCTTCTCAACAGTCAGGGAGAAATATTACACCATTACCTTAGCAACAATAGCAGCTTGCCATCCGACTACCTCTCTACAGTATTGTTTGATACAGACCGAGATCTATGGATAGGGACCATGGACAATCAGTTGCTGCAACTGGAGTGCTCCACTCGGCAATGGAAGTCACACAACGTAACTAAAGCACGCTGCATAGTGCAAAAGGATGCACATACCATTGCTGTAGGTACAGTAGACGGACTGGTACTGATAAACAAACATACCGGGACACACACACATTTGTTTAAAAGTACCGACAACAAAGGAGAAGACTTCAATGCTTTCATTCAATCCATAGCATTTGTAGACGATGAGCAAGCCTGGCTGGGAACTGACGGTGGAGGTCTTTATTTGTACAACTTGCAAACTGCTGAAAAAAAGACATTCTCTACCGAACAACGCCTGCCGTCCAACCGTGTGAGTGCCTTACTCATCGACCATAGCAATAGGTTATGGATTACTACCGATCACGGTTTGGCATGCCTTCCTCCGCAGCCGTCCATGCAAATATACAACCAGAATTTCGAGCAAGTGATGTCGAGATTCTACAACCGTTCCGCAGCCATTCTTTTAGCCAATGGGCGCATAGCACTGGGAAGTACCACTGGTGTACTGATATTCAAACCTCACATTTCACTGACTTCCTATCAGGCCCCATCCTTACAACTCACCGACTTCCGAATAGACAACATAGACGCCAGAGTGTCTGCGAGTATGCGCCCGGAACTCATGCAAATGCTGGCGGATAGCACCATTACTTTATCATATCGCCATAATTCATTCACAATGGAATTCGAGTCTGTAAGCTTCCGCTATCAGGAAGACATTGCATACGAATACATGCTTCAGGGGTTTGACCGCGACTGGAACAAACTGGGAAACAATGAGCATCTGCGCTACACCAATGTGTCACCGGGCAAATACCAATTCCGTATACAATCATATAGCCTTAATAGCGGACTCATACTGAGCAGCCGGACTACATGTATCACAATTTGTCAGCCGTGGTGGAACACTTGGTGGGCATGGTTATTATACATCATGACACTATGCTGTATAATAGGAGCAGTTATAAAAAGTAAACAGCAACAATTGGTACGCCACTACATGAACGAAAAAATCGCTTTCTTCGTAAGCATAGCCCATGACATCCGCACCCCGCTTACACTTATCAAAGCCCCTCTGGACGAACTTCGCCATGACTCCACACTCCATGAAAACGCTACCCGATCCATAGAGTTGGCACATTCCAATCTCAACAAATTACTGGATATATTATCACAGCTACTTGATTTTGAACGGATAGACCATTCCAGCATGCTCCCCAAAATAGAAGCTGTGCCGCTAAAACAGATCATGGACAATCTTTTTACCGTCTTCCAACCTCTCTGCCAGCAGCAACAGAAAACATTGCATACAAGCAGCATTGACTGCCAGCTTGGGGTATGGGCCGACCCCCAATTATTGAACCGAATACTCACCAACCTTTTATCCAATGCCCTGAAATATACCCCTACAGGAGGAAAAATCAGCATCAGCGTGAAAACCGAAGCGAGCAAGGTAAAGATTATCGTGAGTGACACTGGAATCGGCATCTCGCCCAAAGAGCAAAAGAAACTGTTCACAAGCTTTTTCCGTGCCAGCAATGCCATCAGTTCCGGCACTCCAGGCATCGGCCTGGGACTATTGCAGGCCAAGAGGTTTGCCGCTTTGCTGAAAGGCGACATAAAGGTTAGCTCCGTCGTGAACCAAGGCTCGGAATTTACGCTCATACTCAATAGGGTTATAGTCACAAATTCTGCGATATCCGTTACCACTCCAGTTATGGAAAGGTCCGTCACTACCGAAAGCACCATGCCTTGTGACCCGGATAAAGACACGTTGCTTATCGTAGAAGACAATGATGAACTCCGCCTCTATATGCGCCGTATATTCGAGCCGGTTTACCGGGTCGTAGACAAATCCAACGCCCAAGAAGCATTGGAATATATGGAAACTCAATACCCCAGTTTAGTTTTGTCTGATATAATGATGCCCGGCATGCAGGGTGACGAGATGTGCCACCGAATAAAAAGCACTCCTGCCACTTCGGGCATACCGGTCATACTACTTACCGCCAAGACCTTCAGAACATCCATCATAGAAGGATTGCAGAAAGGAGCCGATGATTACATAGCCAAACCTTTCGACATAGATATACTGAAAGCCAAAATTCAGGCACAAATAGAGAATCGCAGACGCCTGCGGCAATACTATACGCAAATTGCTCTGCAACATACCCTTTCAACAGACAAGACCATCAAGGAAATGCCTGTACAATCTGCCGTGCCCAATAATGCGGACAGTGCCTTTGTGGAAAAAGCAACCCAAATCGTGAAAGATAACATAAGCGATTTTGAATTCGACATTGACCGGCTCTGCCGGCACATGGCTATGTGCCGGACTCTCTTCCACGAACGGCTGAAAGCTCTTACCGGGCATACCCCGCAAGACTTCATCCGTATTATCCGCCTTGAGCAAGCTGCCGCCCTACTGCAACAAGGAATACCGGTGACCGATGTTTCCATACAAACGGGATTTGTAAACTCCAAATATTTCAGCACCTTATTCAAGAAATATTTCGGTGTCCAACCCAGCCGATACACCGGGCAAAGAATGAATATAGGCTGATTTGTAGGATTTCAAACCTCTATATGCAGGATTTCAAACTATACATAACCCCATTGCCACTACCTTTGTCGCCATAAACCTATAAAACTGATTTTATGAGCACAAAATTCATCTGCTTGAAGAATGTAATGGCAATACTATTGTCCATAAACATTTTGTCCTGTTCCAGCTCCAATTCCTCCATAGAGGAGTTGCCCTATCTCACCGTGAAAAGTGTATCCCCTCAGAATCTCGCAGCTGCCGGTGGCGAAATAACCATCCGTGTTTCATCCTATCCCATCGCAACAGCCCAATCCGATGCCGGGTGGATAACACTGAAATCAAATACTTCTTCCGATAGCCTTACGTCATTTACATTTACAGCAAAAGCCAATAAAGGGAATGCCCGTGAAGCCGGCATAACTATCACGGCCGGTGAAAAAGAAACCAGCATCATCATCACCCAGGCTGCAAATAATGAACAAGAGAGCAAACCTGCCATAGACGAGAATCTCCCTGCTGTAAAAGTGGCAAAGGAGTTGGGGCTCGGATGGAATCTGGGTAACCAGCTTGATGCCCATGTAAACGAAATAGCCGACGAAACCTCATGGGGCAACGGCAAAGTTACACAAGAAACACTCTTGAAAGTAAAACAAGCCGGATTTACATCAGTCCGCATCCCCGTTACCTGGTTGGGAAAAGTAGGCGAGGCCCCACACTATCACATCGACACGGACTGGATGAACCGCGTGGCAGAAGTAGTGGAATATGCTGAAAAAGCCGGACTGAAAGCCATTATCAACATCCATCATGACGGACACCGCCACATCCACGAAGACGGTTTTGACGAGCATCGCTGGCTTGACATCGTAGGAGCAGCACAAAACAAGGACATGAATACCGCTATCAAAGAGCAACTCAAATCCATGTGGACACAAATAGCCCAACGTTTCGAGAACAAAGGCGAGTTCCTCATTTTTGAAGGCCTCAATGAAATCCATGACGGAAGATGGGGCTCTGGCACCAATACCACCGACGGAGGCAAACAATATGCCATACTCAACGAATGGCAACAAGTTTTTGTAGATGCCGTCCGTGCCACCGGCGGCAACAATGCAACCCGCTACTTGGGTATCAGCGGCTATTGCACAAGCCCTAATCTTACTATAAAACACTTGCAGCTCCCGACAGACCCGGCACAAGACCGTCTGTTAATATCAGTACACTACTACGACCCTGCCACCTTCGCATTGGAAGATAAATTTGCAGAGTGGGGACACACCGGCGCCCCCAGTAAAAAAGAGAGCTGGGGAGACGAAGAGCATCTTAAGAAAGTCTTTGCAGCATTAAGAACCGCTTACGTAGAAAAAGGGATTCCCGTATACATTGGAGAAATGGGGTGCGTACACCGCAACAACAACCGTTCTGAAGCATTCCGCAAATACTACCTGGAATATGTATGCAAAGCTGCACGCACCAATGGCATGGCCGTATTCTATTGGGACAACGGCAATGCCGGCGCCGGACGGGAATGTTCCGGGCTGATGAATCACACCACAGGAACTTATGTCAACAATGGAAAGGATGTGATAGATGTCATGACCAAAGGGTATTTCTCCAATGACCCTTCATATACATTAGAAAGCCTATACAATAACGCTTCACAATGAAAGTTCGACAATCTCTCACTTAGCAACAAAAGGGGGAAACCGGGTAGCACCCTTTCCGCGTTATAGCCTCCTCTGAATATCCTCGTTACTGTTCCGCTGACCCTTGCTACGTATATCACCACCGAAAGTATAGGATACACCGATATGGAAACTGGTAAAGGCAAACTGATTGTCGGCAATTATCTTCAGCCCGTTGGACATGGTTTCCAATTTGGAATGGCTGACAAACAAATTGTTGACATTCAGGCTGAGGCTGAGCTTATTGTCCAACAACCGGTAAAGCATACCTGCACTGATAC
>OHAW01000658.1_pt1 | contig 14158 bp, 10 predicted proteins | sample 1577221 | NCBI WGS metagenome assembly OHAW01 (sample SAMEA3879583, study PRJEB24766) | human gut metagenome | biome: human-associated habitat; feature: feces | place: USA | collected 1985/1987 | reverse complement strand
TAAAATCCTGCGGGACTTATACTCCCATACGGGTTCGATTCCCGTTGCCGGCATAGGACTTCCTACAAATGAGTAGGAAGTCTTTTTTGTGTAATAGGAATTCTTTATTACACAAAAGGCACTATGTGCCGATGATGCACACCCACACTAATCTGTAGTTAGACGCAGATGACCGTGCATGGTGTTGGAATGTGCTTTGCACATTTTTGTATTAATAATCAATTTGTTGTTTAGAAATGAGGGTGCAATGGTAGAATTAGATGGAATGTTATCCATAGTAATGCCAGCATACAATGAGGAAAAATTAATATATCAAAGCATAATGAAGACACTTGATATAGTATCAGGCTTTGTCAGGGAAATTGAACTTATAGCTGTTAATGACGGAAGTAAGGATAATACCAAGGCGGAGATATTAAGAGCGGTAAGAAAAGACAAAAGAGTAAGGCTTGTCACTTCTGATAAGAACAGAGGTAAAGGTAATGCCATAATATCGGGCGTGTCGCAGGCTGAAGGAAAGTATATTGCATTTGTTGATGCAGATCTGGAACTTAATCCGGCACAGCTTGAGGGTTATCTTAAGAAAATGCTTGATGATAACGCAGATGTTGTTATCGGGTGTAAATTTCATAAGGGGTCAAAGCTTAAATATCCATTTAAAAGAAAAGTAATAAGTATGTGTTACTATATAATGCTTATAATATTATTTCATCTTAATGTAAAGGATACTCAGACAGGACTTAAGGTGTTTAAGGCAGAAGCTATTAAACCGGTAGGACACCTTATAAGAACGTCAGGCTTTGCATATGATATAGAGCTGCTTGTGGCGGTGCATAGAAGGGGCTTTAAAATAGCAGAAATGCCAGTTGAGGTTGTCTTTGTAAGAGATAAGGGTGCTAACAGAATTGGAATGAAAGATTGCGTAAGGGCATTTGTGGATACATGGGCAATATTTGGAAGAGTGTATTTTAAGCATTATTATGATTAATAGTCAGTATAATATTACAATAAATAAATTCAGGCATTTATGTGTGAATTGGTGGACTTAAGAAAAGAGGAATACAGTTGAATAAGTTTAAAGAATTATTAGAAAAAGCAGGAGATTTGCAATTTATAAAAAAAGCAAAAGATTACATTGCACTTCATAAGATAGCGGCAGTAACAACGGCAACAACTGCTGCGGCAGGAGAGAATATAAAGAGTGGTCTGTAATGGTCAGACAGTGAAATTACAATTAAATAAACTATAAGTATGCTTTAGTGATTTCTGCATAAAATAATTCTGACAGATAAAATGTTACATTTTTTGGTGAATGGAGGAATTATGACAGGAAATATTAAAGTGAATTGGAAAAGGCTGATTTTAGCGATGATGATAAGTATAGGAGCAGGAGTAATATCGTGGCTTCTTACAGGTAATTCAATGGAAATCTACAGAGATTTGAATAAACCTGTACTATCACCTCCTGGTCAGCTTTTTCCTATTGTATGGACAATTCTTTTTATACTTATGGGACTGGCATCTTATATTGTATGTGAGACAAGGGATGATGACAGAACAGAAGCACTGATATTATATGGAGTACAGCTTGTAATCAATATAGGCTGGTCAGTTATATTCTTCAACTTTGGTGCTTTCTGGCTGGCGTTTGTATGGCTTATGATATTGTGGATTTTAATAATATTTACAATATGGAGATTTTTTAATGTTAATACAGTGGCAGCGTGGCTTATGGTTCCATATCTTTTATGGGTAACCTTTGCAGCATATCTTAATATTGCGGTTGCGATTATGAATTAATCAGATGCTTTTGGTATTAGGTGTTAATTAATGTAGTCATTGCGTAATTTTAATGTAATAATTTCGCAATAAATTCAAAAATAGTTAACATATTGTTAACAATTTAAAGCTGTATAAGTGGTATAATTACAAAAATCTGCACAGTAGTAAGCATTAATGGAAAGAATTACCGGATTGTAAGAGTAGTGCAGATAATAGATGAAATATACAAAAAGTACAGTTTTACTGTATTTATTCGTTGGAAATGAGGAACGGAATGAAAAAGGCATGGCCACACATAAAATGTGTATTATTTATCGTTGTTCTGGCAGTGGTTATACTTGTGTGCGATTATCTGTTTGCTGAGAGCGGATATATACGTTTTGTGTTAAATGATGTGAACAGTTCAAATGAGAGCTACGACACAATAGTGCTTGGAGCTTCACATACAAGATGTAGTATAGATACAGAATATCTTGATAAATATATGAATGTTAATTCGTTTAATATGGGAATACCAGGAGAGACGGTTGATGATTTCTATTATGTATTGAAATCAGTTGTCGATTCGGGTAATAATGTTAAACAGGTAATTGTGGATGTAGACTATTACTATTGGATGAATGGGCAGTCCCAGAATCATTTTTCCAAGTCATTTATATACCAGCAGATGAAAGATACTTGGGTTAAGGCAGAATATCTGTGGAATAACAGGGCTGAACTTGATATAAGAAATGTATTTTCAAGAAGGCTGACCTGGAAATGCACGATAAAGAAGGCAAAGACTAATATTGCACTTAAAAAGACAAAAGAATATAAGAATTATGATATGTCAGCAGGACTTGATACAGATGGATATTTTGCAACCGCAGGTGGTCCATATCTTGGAAAAGGATTCTGCTACAGATATAGAATCAATGAAGTGCCAGGTAATCCATCATATGTTAATACAATGAAAGGAAATGCTGCTAAAAGCCTTGATAAAACAGTTATATCACAGTTTGAGCGTTTTCTTGATTATTGTAATGATAATGATATAAAGGTTGTATGTGTGTCAACACCTATAACACCAGATGCATTTAAGGAAGCACAGGTGGACAGGGCGTCCGAAAAGCTTAAAGAATTATTTGATAGCTACAATATTAAATATTATGATTTTAATAAGACGCTTATGTCTGTGCTTCCAAGAGATGATTCGGGTTATGTGGATACAGAAGGACATATGTATGGAGAACTTGCTGTTAAATATTCAGATGTATTAGCAAAAGTACTTGCAGATGATGCAGAGGGAAATGTTAATGAGGAAGAATATTTCTACAAGTCATATGAAGATATGTATGAGACAATGAAAGACGATTATGAGGCGGCTACAGGACTTGAGTGGAAGTCTTATTAACTGCCATATATATTATATGAAAATACATAGGAATGGAGAAAGATATGTCATTTACGACTTTTGAGTTCTTTCTGTTTATAGCAGCGGCAGTTATTATATATTATGTGATACCTAAAAAGCTGCAATGGATATGGCTTCTTATAATAAGTTATGTATATTATGCTTCTTATGATATCTCGACAGTGTGGATGTTATTACTGACAACATATGTTACATACAGGGGCGGAATTCTTCTGGACAGATTGAATGAGCAGAAACCGCAGGACGGAATAAGCAGGGAAGAAAAGAAAGATTTCAAGAAAAATATTGTCCGTAAAAAGAAAAAAATAGTACTAGCTATGGTACTTATAGCGTTTGGAATGCTTGGGATTATGAAGTATACCAATTTTATGCTTGGAAATATAGATGCAGTATTAAGACTTTTTGGGAGTGGAAAGCAGATAGGAGTTCTTAATCTGACACTGCCGCTTGGCATATCGTTTTATACATTCCAGTCAATAAGTTATGTTGTTGATGTATACAGAGGCAAGCATAAGGCTCAGGGCAATTTCTTTAAGCACGCATTATTTGTTTCATTTTTTCCGCAGCTTTTACAAGGACCGATTGGAAGATATGAAAGACTTGGAAGCCAGTTGTATGAAGGACACAGCTACAATTTAAAAGAATTGCAGTTTGGTGTCCAGAGAATACTATGGGGCTTTTTTAAGAAAATGGTACTTGCTGACAGGGTAAATGCGGCAGTCCTTCTCATATTCCATAATTACTGGAATTATGGCGGATGGTACAATGTGTTAGGAGTGCTTCTTTATAGCATACAGCTTTATGCAGATTTCTCCGGTGGAATTGATATTGTCATAGGAATTGCTCAGATGTTTGGAATTACGATGGATGAGAATTTCAGACAGCCATATTTCTCACGCTCAATAAGTGAGTTCTGGAGAAGATGGCACATAACGCTTGGTACATGGATGAAGGACTACATATTCTATCCATTTTCTTTATCTAAGAGTATGGCTAAATTCGGTAAGTGGAGCAAGAAGAAATTTGGTAACAATGTTGGAAAGCTTCTTCCTGTAGGACTTGCTGACATTTTGGTGTTCTTTGTTGTAGGTGTATGGCATGGAGCAGCGTGGAAGTACATAATGTATGGTATATATAATGGCGTAATTGTTGCAGGAAGTGGAATGTTAGCACCTGTATATGCAAAGATACAGGAAAAGCTTCATATCAATCCTAAGAAATGGTGGTATCAGGGCTTCTGCATTATAAGGACATTTATTCTTGTCAATATAGGCTTTTATTTTGATATGGCAAATGATTTAAGAGCTGCTAATGCTATGTTGGTACAGACAGTTACAAAGGCACATATATCACAGCTTTCAATGGCGGCTGTTAAAGCTGTAGGGCTTACAAGTCAGGATTTGCTAATTGTTATAGCAGGCTGTATTATTATATTTGTTGTCAGTCTGTTAAAAGAAAAGGGGATTAACATAAGAGAAACAATAGCATCATATAATATTGTAATAAGATGGATTATATATATAGGATTTATAATGTTTATACTTATATATGGAAGTACAAGCACAACATCAGATTTTATATATGCTAATTTTTAATAATTACAGTAAATGAGTGGCGAAAATCAGGTTATAGCCGCTTATTTGCTGTTTTTTTGTTGTAGTGACAATTATTGTGGGAGGTGGTATAATAATATGTGAATGCCTAAGTGGAGCATTTTCACATTTATTCTGTTCATAACGGAGTAGATAGTGAAGGCACACATAAAGTGTTCTTATTTTAAGGTTTGGTACGTTAGTAAGAATATTATATCAGGAGATGAATATGAGTAATAAAGATGACGGGCTTTCACAGTTAGTACAGGATGTGATTGACGGAAAAGCTGAGAAAAAGGAACTATGCAATAAGATTTACAAAGAGGTATACGCTTTAGCATACCCTGTATATCAGAACGAAGAAAAGAGTATGACCCAGGCAAAGAAGGCACTTATTGAGATATGTAAGAGAATAGGTGATTTTAACCTTGAAAGAAATATTCATAAGCAGGTTGCAACAATTGCATCTGCGTTCTTCTTTACAAGTGTGGTAAGTGAGAATGCAGAAGAATTAAGGAATAATGCACCAACAGGAGAATATGAATATACTCATATTAAGGATGATGAAGAATTCGTTACATATATGAAGCAGAAGGCAATAGCCTTCAGAAGCCCTAAGTCATTTGACCAGCAGGAGGAGAGCTTTAGAAATTTATCAGAGATAGAAATGTCGCTTACAGAATTATACGCTTATGAGATGCTTTCTGTTGATGCGATTGAGAGCGTAACCGATGTTGACAGTTCTTATATAAGCGGCTGGTTAGCAGGCATAAGAAGTTATGTATTAGGTTATGAAACGGCTGGTAATGCCGATAATAATGATATGGCAGCAGTCGCTGATAATGATTACAATTCATTAGATGAAAGTGATTATTCTGATGAAGAGTATGATGACAGTGATTATGGTTATGATGAGAATAATAATAATGATGATTATAGAGAAAGAGAAGCTGTAAGTTCTGTATACAGAAAAACAGGAAAAAGATTAAAGGAAAATGCTGTTACATTATTCATTAAAAGACTTTTTCCAGCACTCACACTTCCGGCAAGAATGATGGTTTCATGGATTGCAGGTGGTGTAATAGTTATTATTCTTATTATTCTTGTTGTATCAGTTAAGGCTGGCAAGAGCAATAAGAAGAGTGCTTCTTATGAATACCAGAATATGCAGTATACAACAGAACAGGCTGCAACGAAGAATAATAAGAAGAATGAGGCGGCAACAGCTTCAACTGAGGCAGGCACAGAAGAACAGACTACACAGAAGCAGACTGAGAATGTAACACAAAGTACTACTGGCAGCAGTTCTAATAATACAACCAATAGGACAACAGCTAATACATCTGATGATGACAGCATCACAGGAAATACTAGTTCAGATAATAGTGGAAGCACAGACAATGATACCAATGGAAGTGGTGACACAGGAAGTACAGATAACGGAGCAAGCGGAAGCGGCACTACAGGCGGAAGCACAGACAGCGGAGCAAGCGGAAGCACTACTACAGGTGGAAGCACAGATAACGGAGCAAGTGGAAGCAGTACAGGAAGCGGCAGTTCAAGCAGTTCAGGTTCATCAGACACAGTTAAATCAGCAGCTTCTGGTGTATCAGCTAATTAAAATGATGGGCAAAAATAACAATTATGGAGGAACATTTGCATGAAGTGTGTAATTCTTGCAGGTGGAAGTGGCGATAGTTTATGGCCATTGTCCAGAAAAAATTATCCTAAACAGTTTATGAAATTTAAGGAAGGCCGTTCACTTTTACAGGAAACGGTTGTCAGAAATCTGCCTTATTGTGATGAATTTATTATAGTAACTAATGAGGCATATAAGAATATTGTAAACGGACAGATGAAGGCGTTCCAGAGCCTGAAATACAGAGTTATTCTTGAGGGCACAGCTAAGGGTACAGCAGCGGCAATTATGCTTGGAACAATGTTTGCCAATCCAACTGAATTTGTATTAGTTGTTAATTCAGACAATTTTATTGATGGTGATGGATACAAGGATGCCATCATAGGAGCTAAAGAGATAGCAAAGAAAGGCGTAATTGCGGCAGTTGGAGTTAAGCCTGAATATCAGGCGAAGAATCTTGGATATATCAAGAGAGATGGAAATGATGTAATTAAGATATTATCAAATGTTGATTTTGATGATGCAACATCTGAGATTGCAGACTGCTATTCATATGAGGAGGGGTATCTATGGAATAGTGGAATACTTGTGTTCAGGGCAGGTGATATGGTTAATATCACAAGAAAGAAATGTCCGGAATTGTATACAGCCTGCCGTACAGCTAAGAGAAAAGTTCCAGCTATAAGAAGGGCTATACGTTTCTCAGAAAATGTAATGAAGGACATAGTTACAGGAAGCATAGAAACACTTGTTCTTGAACACTGTGACAATCTCAAAGTAGTAGAGGCTGACATTTTATGGAAAGATATCGATAATGTATGTGATATTGAAATGCACCATAGTGATGATAAGCCTGACAATATAATTAAGAATGACTGTAGTAATATATCAGTAATTAACAACGCGCAAAGACAGCTTGTAGTTGCTAATGACTTAAGAGATATGGTAGTTGTCAATACAGAAGATGCTGTATACATTTCATCAAAGAAATCTGCTGATAATATCAAAGAGATTATTAAAGACAATCTTGACCAATATGAAACATACTTTGATTATAATCGTATCTCCTATAGGGAATGGGGTATACACGAGCTTCTTAATTATTCTAATGGTTATAAGGTTAAGAAGGTTACAGTATTTCCAGGAATGATGATGAATCTTCACCAGCATGAATTAAGGGCAGAATACTGGTCAGTTGTTGAAGGTACAGCTACTATTACAATAGGTACAGAAACTAAAGATTACCATAAGTATGAGAGCGTATTCGTGCCAATCGGTGTTAAGCATAAGGTTGCTAACAAGACAGACTCTAATGTTGTCATTATAGAGGTTGGAATTGGTGATTCAATCCTTGATAATGATATGGTTAAGATATATGGACAGGATTCATCAGATAATGGCGGCAATTATGTAAGAAAAGATAATTGTCCGATTGTCAAGCTTGACCCGGCATTTAAGGATAACCTCTGGGGCGGTACTAAGATAAGAGATGTATATGGCAAGAAATGTGATTATGATGTCATAGGAGAAAGCTGGGAGCTTTCTGCACACCCAGACGGACAGAGCCGTATTGCAGAAGGATATTATAAGGGTATGCTCTTTAATGATTATCTTTCAATAATTGGCAAGGAAGCATTAGGCTGGAAATGTCAGGCACAGGACAGATTCCCAGTACTTATAAAGTTTATTGATGCCAAGCAGGCATTATCAATACAGATACATCCGGATGATGAGTATGCACTGGAGAACGAGAATGAATATGGAAAGAACGAAATGTGGTATGTGCTTGATGCAGAACCTGGTGCATATCTGTATTGCGGACTTTCAAGAGCTTCTTCTAAAGAAGAGATAGAAGAACGTATAAAGAACAATACAATAACAGAAATTCTTAACAAGATAGAGGTTAAAAAGGGTGATGTTGTTATGGTAAAGGCTGGCACCATCCACGCGATAGGTGCAGGTATATTTATATGTGAAATACAGCAGAATTCTAACTGCACATACCGTATGTATGATTATGACAGACGTGACAAATTCGGTAATCCGCGTGAGCTTCACATTGCCAAGTCATTAGATGTCGTTAATCCGGTTAAGTATGAGAAGGATAACAAATGTAATGTTATGCTTGCACATAATGAGCATTATATGTCAAAGCGACTTGTACAGTGCAAGTATTTTGAAGTTATCAAGTATGAAATAGAAGATGAAGCTAAGATACCAGTTGATGAAGCTTCATTCCTGTCAGTAATTGTAATTGACGGTGAAGGAACAATTATGACAGATGATAATGACAAGGAACTTAAGTTTAAGGCTGGAGAAAGCTTCTTTATTAATGCGGGCAAGAGAAATGTCGTTGTAAAGGGCAGATCAACCTGCATAATTACGCATGTATAATCAGACGGGAACGGAGGATTTGAATGAATAACAGTTCTGATAAAAAGGGAAGAAAGATAGCTTCATATATTATTCCCGGAATTATAACACTACTTGTTATGGTATTTGTTCTTATTGTAAAGGGAATATGGCCCTTTGGAAGTAACAGAATAGATTTATTTGATAATATGCAGCAGGTTGCTCCGCTGTATGCACATTTATGGGACGCTATGCACGGTAATGCAAGTGTGTGGTTTGACTGGTATACAGGACTTGGAACTAATGTGAGTATGAGTATATCAGCGTTCTCAATGTTCAGCCCATTTAACCTGCTTTTATATCTATGTCCAAGAGATTATATATTGGAATTCATATCAATTCTTACACTTGTTAAGATGTTTGTTATGTCAGTTACAATGTATGCATTTCTTAATAGAAGATATAAGAAATTAACATATAAGACTAAAGTTATATTTGCACTTGCATACACATTTTGTGGCTATGTGCTTTTATACGCTTCATGTTTTACACCTTGGATGGATATAGTTGCTTTATTTCCACTTCTTATGATGTCTTTAGATGTTATGGAAAAGACAGGAAAGAAGTTTTTCTATATTCTTATGCTGGCATTGTTATTTGTTATTAACTATTATATCAGTGCAATGTCAGTTGTATACATACTCCTTGCCGGTGGAATGTATATTATATTCAGATGTGACAAAGAAGAGAGAAGAAAATGTGCGTGGAACTTAGGGATAGGTACATTTACGGGAATTGGACTTTCAGCCTTTGTGCTTCTTCCGGTATTCTCGCAGCTTTCACAGTCACAGAGAACCGGTAACTCATTAAGCTTTGTACAGCAGTATATGTCATGGATTTCTAATCCGACATTCAGAAGCTTCAGTCTTGGCGAATTTGAAAGAATAATGATGTTCTATGGTATGGGAATATTCCTTGTGCTTATATTTACAGGTATACATAGAAGCAGAAAGTTACCACATTATAAGACAGATATAACTTTAAGAAAGCGTAACTGGTATGCAGTATCACTTTTTGCAATAATGGTTATTCAGGCAGTTGCAGAGGGTACTAACATTATGTGGCATTTTGGTTCATATAATGGATATACATTACGAAACGGATTTATTATAGCATTTACATTCATATGTCTCGCAGCAATGTATGCAGATACTATAGTTGCAGATAGCAAAGAAGATAAAAAGAAGAATATAATATTAAGTGCAGTGTGTGTGGTAGTATGCGTTGCATTTGCACTTGGATATAAGTATATTCCGGTTAATTCCTACGAGAGGGCATTTGCATTTTTTATAGCAGTATTCGCAATTATGCTTGTTGTGCATATAATTAATGTAATAGTTAGAAAAGACGGATATGGAATTAACAGTATTATAAGATTAATGGCTGTTGAGATAATTATAGGTGCCATCGCTATGACAGGTCCACCTAAGTTCTATACTTATACGCCATATCAGTATGGAGATTATGTACAGCTTGCAGTGGAAGCAGCTAATAATCTTGAAATAGCCTCATCACCGGTAGACAGAATAACTAATCCGGATTTAAGCCTTAATGCCAACTACCCTCTTGTTATGAAGAGAGGTGCAATGTCAAGCTTTACGGCAGCTCTTCAGAAGGACAGCCAGAAGCAGACAGTAAGATGGGGACATTCAAAGTATTTCCTCTGGATGCTTGATTCAGGTAATACGGTATTCAGCGATGCTCTTATACACGTTACAGAGGCTGTTAATGTCAACAGATTAGACAGTTCATTGTATACACTTAAGAAGGTTGGAACTGATGGCTGTCAGTATAAGCTTTATACAGCTAATTACCAGCTGCCATTTGCAATGGTTACAGACTCATCTGTAAAAAATGTAGATTTTAATAAAGATTTTACTAAGAATGAAGCAACAATGTCTGTAGAGTCAGAAGATTATAATGATAATAACTGCTCAAAGGACTGGATATATATGCACAATATTATGTATAGTGCATTAAGCCATGATTCAAGTGGTATTGTTACGGAATATGGTACTCTGACAGATACTAAAGAGATTACTGTAAATAATAATCATGTTGCAGAAGATAATATAGCTTCTGATAATCTGGAAGATTACAGAACAACACAGAATAAGCATATCATACAGACTTATAAGGATTCTGTAACAGGAACAAAGGCTGTATATATGAGTGTTACTGACCGTAATATAGGCGACTCGGATGCCAATGTATCTAATCTTTTCAGAAGTGTAAAGATAACTGTTAATGGTAAAGAGATTGCAATACCGACAATAGGGAATGTAAAAAATAAGTATTACACAACGGATTATAATAACGGACTTATATATCTTGGAACATTTTATGATGAAGATATTGAGGTTCAGGTAGAATATACAAGACCATATGATTCAGCAGGTAATGCAATCACGGATAAGTCGATTGTCACAATCGCAGGAATTGACCTTAATAAAATGCAGTCACTGTGCGATAAATACGCTGATAAGCAGAGTGATGTAACATATACTAATAACTCAGTTACTATAAAGGTTGACGGAAGCGGTAATGATAATTATGCAATAATTCCAATCATTAAGAGTGATAACTGGACAGTTACAGTTAATGGAGTAAAGTGTGATACAGACGAGATTGCTGGAATATTTACAGGAGTTAATATTAATGATGGAAGTAATGAGATTGTATTTACATTTAAACCATCAGGAAGAAACGCAGGAATAATTATATCTTTGATTATTCTTATTGTTATGATAGTTCTTATGGTTATTGACCATAAGAGAGGGATAAATGTTCCTCAGTGGTTAGGAATGTGTGCAAGTGGTGTATATCTTGCAATAATTGCAGTGCTTGCAGTTGTTATGTTTGCAATTCCACTTGTTGCCAGCGTGATTGCGAATATACAGTATATATTGTAATAACAGATATTGGGGTTGTGAATGTTTAAAGCAGTAGCAGGATACTATAAAGATAATGAACAGTTAAGGCTTTTGGTGAAGATAATAGCAGTATGGCTTATTTCAAGGGCAGTTATGCTTCTAATGGTTCCGGTGATGAATCTTATTGCTGATGAGCCGCACCAATGGCTGTATTATATGAATCCGTGGGATGCAGAGTGGTATAAAGGGATTGTGGAGAATGGTTACCAGCCTCCTAAGTCATCAGGTATGGCAAGCTGGGCTTTTTTCCCGCTATACCCTCTTGTGTGTATGGCAGTAAGACTTGTCACAATGGGAAGTATAGATACATATGCCGTTGGAATGACAGTTTCCAACATATGTATAATTATAGCAGTGTATTATGCGGTTAAGTATGCAGATATAGAGCTTGATATGAAGAAATATAATAAAAAGACTGTTGAGGATATTATTATATTTCTTATGCTTGCAGGACCATTTGCCGTGTACTATGGTGCTATGTATACAGAAGCACTATTCATATTGTGTGTTATACTCTGCTTCTATAACTCTGCCAGACATAATTATATGGCGGCAGGAATAGCGGCGGCGATGGCAAGTGCAACACGAATTGTTGGCTGTATGCTTGTGTTTGTGCTTATAACATATATGTTTATGGAGACCTGTGCAGAGTGCAGGGCTAAGCATAATTCAGAAATGAAAGATAATAAAGAAGCTGGTATAATAGATAAGTGTATGCTTACAGAAGAAGCTGGTATTCTGATAGCTGGAAATATAAGCTTAGCCAGTGTTATAAGAACTTTTATTAAAAATGTCATAAAAGAACCAAAGAAGCTTGTGGCTATTATGATAAGCCCTCTTGGCATATTCATATATATGAATTATCTGAGATACTTTTGTGGTGATTCGTGGGCATTTTACCACGTCCAGAGAGCGTGGAGGACACAGAAAATGTTTCCGGTAATCGGAGTGTTGTTTAAGTCGTGTACAGGGCAGCTCTCAGCGGCATCAGGAGTTAAGACACTCAATGGAATAATACTTGGCTGGCTCTGCGTTATAACACTTATGCTTTATGCAGCGATGATAAGAAAGAAGCATTATGCACTTGGAATATTTGGAATAATAGTACTTCTTATTCCGCTTACATCAAGCGTTATGAGTACATTGAGATTTATAATGGGTTCATTTGTAATATATATAGGAGTGGCAGAGATAATCGCAGGCTGTAACAGGTATGTACGGTATGGAATAATTACGTTGTTGTCTATAGTTGAGATTGTTGTAATATCGGCATGGTACTTCTGGGATGGTCTGCTTATGTGAAAAGACTTGCTATCTTTATATATTGGTATTATAATTAACACGCTTTTTAAATTACAATTATATATACTGGAGTTAATCTGGTATAAGAATATTAAAAGGAGAAAATATATGGCAGCCTGGAATTCAAGAGGTCTTAGAGGCTCTTCATTAGAAGAATATATTAATATGACCAATGAGAAATATCTTCTGAACCATTTAGGACTTATACAGAAGATACCAACACCTATAACGCCTATTAAGATTAATCAGGAGACAAGACAGATTACACTTGCGTACTTTGAACAGAAGAGTACTGTTGATTATATAGGTGTTATACAGGGAATACCTGTATGTTTTGATGCTAAGGAATGTGCTGCAGATACATTTCCAATACATAATATACACGAACATCAGGTTGAATTTATGAAGGAATTTGAAAGGCAGGACGGAATTGCTTTTATAATATTATTTTTTTCAGCAAGAGATGAGTTCTATTATTTGCCATTTTCTGATATAATAAAATTTTGGGAAAGAGCTAAAGCTGGTGAAAGAAAAAGTTTTACTTATGATGAGATTGATAAAAGCTTTAGAATCAATTCTGGCAAAGGCATTATGATTCACTATCTGGAAACGATTCAAAAAGACTTAGACAGACGGGAGCAGTAATTATGAAACATAATTATCTTGACAATTATGAATTAGTCAATGGATATGCACTTATTGACACGGATTTTTCGATTATCACAGCTAACGAGAAAATGTACAAATTCCTTGGTGCTGTGCGAAAGGCAGCAATCTCTGATGCAATTCATCAGGTAGATATTGATGATTTTATTAATGTGTCTAATAACTTGCGTATTGGGCAAAGTAAAAGTATGGTTCTGCGTATGAAAAGAGTTGATAACTCATACAGATGGGTTCTTATGGATATAAAAAGACTTTATATGTCCAATAACCACAAGAAAGAATACCTTGAACTTAATATATCTGATGTCATTGGTCTTAAAAATCATACTAATCATCTTAATGAAGATATAGGAATATATAGGAGAGTGCTATCAATAAATGATAAATTAGTCTACACCTATGAATATGATAAAGATTT
>OHAW01000640.1_pt1 | contig 14476 bp, 19 predicted proteins | sample 1577221 | NCBI WGS metagenome assembly OHAW01 (sample SAMEA3879583, study PRJEB24766) | human gut metagenome | biome: human-associated habitat; feature: feces | place: USA | collected 1985/1987 | reverse complement strand
GGCCTGCATAGCTGTTGTTGTTACTGATAAGACTTGTGTTGATATTCATGGTATTACTCTCCTTTTCTGTTTTTGATGTCTTGATAGATAATATGCTATTCAAAATGCTGATGATTTTCTGACCGTAGTTCCTGCCAGCTGCCCAGCCCTGGCCCTTCGGGTTTTCCTGGATACCAAGGCGCTCCACATACTCCGCGCATCCTCTGTTGACGTATGTGTATCGCGGATCCACGCAACGGTTCTTTAATCGGTCCGTGCAAGCGTAAGCCTGCAGGTGCTGGATCTGCGCCCGGATGCCCTCTGCTGGAGAATTGAAACTGTTGCCCTTCATTCCTGTCCTGGTTACGCCCATCCCGCAAAAATTATTCTGATCCAGTGTCACCGCGGATCCGCTGAAAGTGAAGTTCCCTGTCTCCAGACAACTCTGTGCGAACGCAATGTCTCCACGCACGCCTTCCGCTGCCCCTTCTGTGATATACAGAGGAATTATTTTGATGACCGAATTGAACACCTTTGGATTCATCTTTCTGATATAGGCCCGCATCTGTTCAATACTGGCCTGTGATTTTCCCATGATCTTTAACATGTTCTTCCTCCTAAGAGGACGATCACTCGCCCTCTGAATCTTCGTTTTCTGGATTGATATTAACTTTATCTTCCACCTGAGACTTTACATGTGTTACAAGCGGAATCAGAAATGTTGGAATTGTTACTCCCATATCTTTGATATTCTCCAGGATACTAATGATCTCGTTGCAAATAATCCAGATTGCCACAATGCAGGCCACCAGGAATGTAAATGGTAAAGTGATGCCTGCAGTCTGGGAAGCATATAAAAGAAGCTGATCAATGATTGCTCCTACAATCACCAGGAGCCACATGCTCACTTTTTTCATGATTCCACGAATGCTTTTATATGAATTGATATCCTCAGCTCTGTATGTAGATGCCATAAGACCTGTGGCATAGTCGAGAACATTGCAGGCCACCATAAGGAGGACCGGCACTGTCAGTACCCCCAATACGGAACTGATCAGTGCAAAGATAGCTGTAAAAATTGCTTTGATGTGATTTTCTTTCATTGTTTTCCCTTTCTCCGGTATTTCGCCGGCGCAATTTTCTGTAAAATAAAAGAGCCTCTCGGCTCGGCTCTGATTCTCATATATGTTTTCTCCCTCCTATTCTGTGAGGTGTGTATCTTCGATGTACTTTTTAATTTCGCTGATATGATTTTTCAGATCTCTGCTGAGCACCAGAAAGTTTTTCTTGTTGTTCTGTGAAACGATAGTGCCGTCCTCAGCTACTTCCGAATAGGTGAATGAGATTCTTTCACCTTCTCCTGTGTTTAACACGATAAAACTTGTTAAGACTTTCATTATGCTTCCTCTCTTTCTTCGATAAGCTGTTCAATTTCTGAAATATAGTTATCATCGTATTTGATCATTTTAAATCCGGCATTTCTGTCCTCGCCTTCGTATCGGTAATATTCGTAGTCTTTCTGTTTTACTTTGATCTCCCAGAAAAACTTTAATCCGGGGGTCCCTGTAACAACAAAGTAATCTGCAGTACATTCCGAAACATACAGATCTCCTTCTCCGCGCTTCTGTAAAAAAACATAGTACTGTATTTCTGTGTTGATCATCTCTTTCAGAATGTCTTCGATATCGACGTAACACTTTTCATCTGCAGCTATCTCTCCGGATCCAACGTCACCAAACAGTGGTGTTGGGGTCTCGTAGCAATAAACTCCTTTTTCTCCGTAGTTTTCCGTTTCTCTGACCGCCTGTTTAGTTCCGGCAACCTTGAGTCCTCCTGCAACATACAGTGCTCCGTAAATATTTGTGAATCCTAAAGAGTGATGGTTTCCGCTGGTTATATCTTCATCATTTGTGTCTGCATCTGATATCAAATCCAAACATTTCCAATTACTTGTTCTCAGACCTTTTACGCTAAATGTCATATAGTCAGATGTTCCAGGACCTTTTCGAAAAGTAAGACGTTTGTCCCGAGACGAAAAATATGTGTCGTAATAAGTCTGTCCGATGCCACTTGCGGGGTTCGTAACGCTTTGATGCGATATCGTATCTGACGCGATTTTGAACCCGGCTATGCTTGCTTTCAAGGAGTACAGATCATCTACTTTAATTTTTTCTGCAGTTACACTATCAGCTGCAAGTGCGGCCGTGGTTATAGACTTTGATTTGATGTAAGCTCCGTTCCAGTACAACTTGCCACCGGTCATGTACATACCCTCGATTTTCCCATTATTAGTCAGAAGGTTAAAAACATCTTCTGATGTATATCCATGCCGAACATCTGGACGGTAGATGTATATGTTCCCATTGCCAGTGCTAATCGTATTCCCGCCGCCAAACATGATCAGGCTTCCTGTCTCTTCCACGCTCGTGACATCTTTCACGAATGAAAACTTTTTCCACGATGTGGTCAGCGCTATCTGTTCTTCCTGTTGCGCCGGCGCAATCTCTGGTTTTTCCATCACCTTCTCCGCCGAAATATCCTCATGTACATTCCCGATGTTTTTACCGCTATGCTCTGGCATTTTCGGTTCCACAGGTTCTTCCTGCTTCTGGGCTGTTGTTCCCTCGTCCGGCAGTACCCCGAAGCATTTCTCCCAGGTATGGGCCCCTGCATCGTACTCATCGAACAGGCTATGCACAACATCGAGGAAATATCGATATGTGATATCCACCGGCGTCTCTCCGAACACCTTGACCATGATCCCTTTTGTTTCCTCGTAAAACATCAGATACACAGTGCCTTTCCGGTAGCTCCTGCTGCCGGACGGGCTGATCATCTCTGCCAGGTCTTTTGGTTCCGTAATTGAGCTGTACACTGCGTTGAGGATATCTTTATTCTCCCTGCAAAACTCCTGTATCGTTGCTTTCAGCTTTTCTTCCGGGCTTTTTGCATCCTTCCAGTCAAGTAGCCGGGCCGGATCTGCTTCATTTTCTTTTTCAAACCTCTGGAATTCTCTGATATCCTCCCTTTTCACTTCCGGCGTGAACATCTGCCGGTCTGCTTCCTGTACCTGCAGGAGTTCGGTCAGCTGCGAAAACTTAAATTCCCGGTACTGTTCTTTCAGTTCCGGTGTATCCCCATCTGCAGAATATGTTTCATATACGTTCATAAAACGGCTTACACCGGTCCTGTTCATCCCATATTCTGCGGCCGCAAATTCGGCTATGCTGCTGTATCCGTCATTTTTATAAGCACCTGACCGGTCGATCCTGGTCAGCTGCCATCCGATCCGGACAAAACTCTTTACGATACCCCCAAGATTATTTTTGATGTCGTTTTTACTCTGGATGTATTCATCCATGCTCAGCTGTACATATTCCATGCTTTCCTCCTTATGCGGTCACTGACTTTATCTGATCTTTTTCCTTTAATGCTTTTATGTATCTTCTTAGATGCCTTTCTATCCTGATTTCATCTGGCTTTGTATCCCGGATCCCATACCACTGCAGGATCTTTGTCCCGCAGATCTCTATTGTGATATACGGTGTTTCCGGCGCTGACTTTGAACGCAGGAAAAGGATCGTGCTCCGGCCGGTGTTATGCTTATTCAGATAGCTGTCCCCGCCGACGCAATGATGGAGGATCCTTCCTTCTGCAACGATCTCTTCTGCTGATCTTGCCGGCCGTATCAGATAATCCTCGTCTTCGTAAAAATATTGATTCCTCAGACCCCTGTAGTTCTTTCGGATGTCCGGATATTTTTCGCTAACTGCCTGTTCTCTCTTGCGGATCTCTTCCGCATTTGTCTCAATGACCATCTGGTCATGGGCAAGCCTCAGGTCTCTCGGAAAAAGGAAAATCTGGTTATACAGGTCATACCCCCTCTGTATCCGCATATGCAGATAATCCACATAAGTGCGGGTTACACCGCTTACGGCACCTGCCGCCCTTCCGCACATGGGTTCCTGCATAGTATCCGGGATCTCACACCCGGAATATTGCTCTATCCTGTGCATGAACTTTGCTACTGTGGTATATTTCAATATTTCTTCCAGATCGTTCTGCCGTACCTGACTTTCCGCAAGGAATATGCTTTCCTGTACTGTCACGTGAAGTCCCATCCGCTTCTCCATCTGCCACATTTTCAGATAATCCAGATTCCCCTGCAAGGTCTTCAGGTCCCTGAGCCTTCTTTTATAGATTCCAAGAAAACATTCCGGCTTTATGGCATCCTTGTCTGCTATGATCCCACAGTAGCCCTCTACTATGGATTCCGCTATATGATGTAATCCCATTTTCACAAACATCTCTATCTGCGGCCATTGGATATATCTTTCGAGGTATTCTTTCAGGTTGTACATGGTCTTATGTTTTCCATACATCTCTGCTGCCGAATATCTCAGGAATGTGGTCCGGAGTTCTTTGTAGCTTTCCGGATATATCCTTGCTGCTTTGATCGAAATGTTGTTCATTCCGCACAAATTGCAGTCATCCCAGAATTCTCCGGAGTAAGAACTAAATTTATGATAATCTGTCTGTGGGCTTTTTCCTTTTTCCAGGTAAGTCCTTGCGATCTCAGTTATGATCATCTTTTCGCCTGCGCCTATCATGATCTCTTTTTCATCCAGGAAAGTATCCAGTCTGTATGTTTTTTCTATCTCCACGTATCTAATCACTGCTCCGTCGTCCTTATATCTCTGTGCAATAAAGCAGTTCATCCCATGCCCCCATACTCCTTTGGCCTTTCCCTGGGCTTTATACACCCCTGTAGCACCACAATGAGGGCACGTTCCCACCGAATCATGTTGCGGGACCGGGATTATCTTTTCAAACTGTCCCTCGTAGGTGTCTTTGCTTCTGACCGCTGCCTCCGTCACCTGTCCGCATGCAGAGCAGGCTATATCCGCATATCTTCCATGACGCTTGTAGTACAGGAAGTGTTCTGTTCCGATGCCTGTTTTTTTCGCCCAGTCTTCCAGTCCTTTCGGAAGCGGCGGGGTGTTCTGTTCCCGTTCTTTAAGCCTGTCCGCACGTTTGTCTTCCCTTTTCTGGACTCTTTGCGCTTTGATGTTATAGATCAGGCTCTGCAGGGCACCTACCCAGGTGGTGTATTTCCGTTCCCACGTATCTCCAGCAAACTTCCACACCATATCTCCCTGGGACCTAGCCATATAACACTTGTTGTCTCTTTTTTCGCAGTTACTGCCGATCTTTTCCCTTTCTTCATCCAGCCCTGCTGCCGACCAGACGCCTGCATCCGGATAATACAAGCCCCAGTCCTTCTGACTAAACACCATCCGGATCCACGGGGTCTGCAGCTTCCGTTTTTTGTTTTCATAAACTTCAACAAACAGATGGCTCTCTCCACGGATATCCTGGAAAAATGCAACTGCTGTGTTACGATACTGTTTGTCTGCCCTGACACCGCCCCGGAATGGGATCTTTTCTATCTCCTTTTTCTTCATTTCCTGCTGCCTCCCAGATAGTAATCACGGATCAGTTTTTTTGCAGTGCCCATATCCGGGTCTCCGAAGGTCACTTTTCCGGCGTTGACTCCTGCAGCCTTTATGATCTCCTTGTCCACAGGCACCTGGTTCTTAAAGGCATACTTCAAAATCTCTGCGATGCACTGCTTCAGGCTCTTTCCTTTCTTGCGGACCTGGTGTGCGACCATTCCACATCCAGTTTCCCCATGGCGGCCGTCACAGCGTCACAAAGATACGGGATATCGCCGGACTGATACATCTCAACATAGTCTTCCGGGATGCCGTTCTCCTGCGCCATCGTTTTCAGGCTCTGGATATCTCCTTCATTCAGCAGGTTCTCTGCAAGTTCGTTGATCTCCCTGCAGCTGCTCATTTCTCCAAATTTTTCGAACATTTACATCTTCTCCTTTCGTTCACTTTATGCATTCTTCCCTGTTCAATAATGGTATCCTGACATCTGACACATTACTTTTCGCTCAGTTTGTTTCTCCACGTCTTTTTCGCATCTTCCAGCCGCCATCTGTTCCTGGAGCCAGCCGGAGTAACTGTGTTTATCAGTGTTTGCGGTTATATCCAGTCGGTGTTTTTCTGCCAGCTCCCAGATTTTTTTCCAGAGATCCGCATTTCGGATTAAACTACCTTTGGAATCTTTCCAGTCCGTTTCTGCCATCTCTGAAAGCTTTCTAATATGCGCTGCTACATAAGCATCCTCCGTATGTACACAGATCCTGCTTGTTTTCGTGATCCTGGATAGTGCATCCGCAAGGTTCTGAAGGTTTGCACTGTGGTAAGTCCCGGATATACGGCTGAACCCTTCTACGGTCCGGATTGCGCCGGCGCAAATCGTCTCAAGGACATACCCGCACCTTCTGTCTATGTTCTTTTGTACTTTGCTGTCTGTTTCCAGATATATGTCTACTTTCCACACTCTTCTCACCTCAGATCTGCAACTTTATGCATGTATAATGCCGGTATGGGAACCCTGTGACCGGATTGATGCCCATATGTACGGATTCCGGATCTATGTAATACCCTTTTGGAGCTTTGGGATAGATCATGTGTCCATACTTGTCCACCAGGCTCCTGCGGTTGATCACCTTCTGTTTTGGTTCTTTACGGATCAAGTTCCTGGAAGGGTGATATCTCTTTACGCCTTCCGGCTCCCATTCTTCCAGCGGCTTGGCAATGTATTCTGCCAGATCCGCAAAGCCCCCGGTGTCATTGACAGAACGGATGTTGATGTGTCCCTTGGTCCACAGCTCCGTAAAAATCATGTCTGTACCTGTGTTCTCTGTCTGGATCCGGTTCACCAGGATATGCACGTGGGGCCCTCCCCGTTTTCCAATCTGCAGGCGGTATATGTATTTCAGTTCTTTTCCTAGCTTCCGGTATCTTTTCCTTACCTTTTTGATCAGGTCCGTTATATCCTTCTTCATCTGTTCCCATGCGGGGCGGTCCCCTTTTCGGTATGTGATCGTCATCCAGTAATCATACTTTCCAAAGTTCCACTTGATCAGTCTTCTCAGGTCCCGCTCTCGCTTCCACTTGTTCTGCCTTTTGATATCCTCCGGAGAAGCTTTCTTCCTCTTCTCTCTCTTCTGTCCTCTGGCTCCATAACGTCCTGTGTGTTTCTCTTCTATCTCCAGGGATTCCCCACAGTCCCATAAGTGCCTTACATACGCACATCTCATATCTCACCTGGTCCTATCTCTAATACTCCTTATCAAGCCTGCAAGGGGACTTATACCCCAAAAATAAATACGGGCTTTTCACCCGTGCCGCTTGACTGTTCTCCTCCCAGATGCTATGATGATGTTGAACGTTTACATCTGGGATTTTTCCCTTTGCCAGCACACTGCTATGTGCTGGCATTTTTTATCTTCGTTTCTTATACCCCGTCCCGACCACGGCCACAAACGCCACCTGCCAGAACAGCCCTGCCATCAGGAGCATCTCTGCCGGGCTTCTCCACTGCCAAAATGGAAGGTTCGCTATTGGAAGAGCTATAAAAAGGGATATGATCGCATCTCGTTTCATTTACTTTCACCTCTTATTTTTTCCAGCTCAGCTACTATATCTTTCCCGCTGTAATCAGCAAGAAGCTTCTCGGATATGTTGTATGTCCATATTGAAGACATCTTAATTGCTGTCCCAATTGGAAGCTTCCCCTGCTGCATTGCGATCCGAACAAATTGTGGAGATGCATGCAGTATGGCTGCTGCTTCAACAGGCAATATCTTTCCTACTTCCATTTCAGTCACCTCCTTCTGATCTGACAGCAGATATTCCATAATCTACTGTATTTTTATTGACTTTTTCTTGGTTCTCTCCTATTCTGTGATTACAATCATTGCGACGTCTAAACGTATCAAAGGAGATCTTTATGAAGAAAAATACTTTACTTTATAATTTCAACACAGGTAAACAGGAATATAGCCTTGTAGAATATGCAAGTGTCTGCCCGTTCTGTAATCACGTATTGTCACCAACCGTTCTCTATGCCTCATTAATCGAATATGATGACTATGAAAAGAACAAAGTTTCTCTTCTTAATTATTGTTCTAATTGTGATAATGAATTTATGTCTTCGCATTCTTACGATCCTGAAGATGATGGATATTTATGCACTTCAACCGCACCAGCTCAATTTGTCGAGCATGTTTTTTCAGATAAGCTTCAGTCACTATCACCGCAATTCGTAAAAACATATAATGAATCCCTGCATGCTGAGTCTTTAGATTTAACTTCTATCTGTGGTATGGGATATCGAAAAGCTTTAGAGTTTTTAATCAAGGATTATGCTATTTCCAAGAATCCTGACAGTAAGTCAATAATCGAACAACTTCCTTTATCCAAATGTATCGATACTTACATACCTGAAGATCGATTAAAAACGCTCGCAAAGGCATCTGCATGGCTTGGCAACGATCAAACCCATTACGTACAAAAGCATTCAACTCATGGCTTAAAACAATTTATTAATGCATTTGTTACTTTTATTGATGCTGACCTGGCATTTCAAGATGCTGCATTATTTATTTCAGGTTCATCGAATTGAGTCATTTGTCCCTCTGCAACAAGTATTCCATCTTTTGTCCAATATTGGATTACGGTATGCAGAGGGGTTCCTTTTCCATTAATCTCTTTTACCTGTTTGACCTTGATCATAGGTACTTCTTTGGCATACACTATGCCTATTTTACTCATCTCAGCTCGCCTCCTTCTGGTCTGACAACAATCGCTGTCTATTTTTGCTTATTTCTGATATAATCTAAAAAAACAATGAAAGGACTTCTTTATAATGTTTAAGTCATTATTTCCTAAATCCTTAAATCCGCAGTTTATGGAATATATTAAAATTCTGCTTCCATCTTTCATAACTTACTTAGTCACAAGATATTCTCTAAACAGACCTCGCAAAAATGAAATTCGTGAGAAACAGTTCGATCTTGTGTATCTACCCCTTTACCGCATTACAAAACAATTACTTACGCCCGACAAATACAAGAAAAATATTTCTCTGTATATTCGCAAAGTTGATAAGATCATTTACCCAAATTACCAATTTGTTTTTCCTAAAACGCTAAAATTATTCAACCGTTTAAAAGAAGAATTTCGAAAAGAAAAACCCAATTTATACCACCTCTCTAATTTTGAATATCAAATCGATTCTGACTATGAAAAATTAAAAAGAGAACTCGGATATCCAACAGATTCTTTTGTTGACTTTTTTAAACGCCTGAACTTTTTAGATAAAGTGATATACGCAGCAACTTTTCTTTTTGTAATTGTAGGAATATATGCTTTTACAAATTGCGTACTTCTTTTCCTAAAAAATGATATTGCCAATGCTATAAGTGCACTCAGCGTAAGTTTTATCTTATTTATAGGGGCATATCTCACTTCCTATCCCTGTAGACATTAATCTTTTCTACTTACTATCACTATCCATAATGCAAATAAGCATATGGTGGTGATAGTACCATATAAATACTGAAGTATTAAAAATAGCGTTCCAGCAATAACAGTGATAAGCAACTTTTGTATTTAACTCGCCTCCTTCTGATCTGCCAAAAGATATTCCATGGTTACTCCAAGATAATCTGCTACTGCTTTCAACTTATCTGCCGCAGGTACAGCCTTTTTCCATTTCACAATAGAACTGGCAGAAAACCCTAAATCTTTCTCGATACGATAAATTGAAATCTTCTTTTTCTTACAAAGCTCTTTTATATTTTCGTAAATCACTTCAGCACCTCCTTTTGCATGATTTTTTTCATAATTTTGTTGACTTTTCCATGAAAATAATCTATTATATAGGCATAGTGATAGCTGAAAATATTCATGTTTCCCATGTATAAGAATTTTGCAGAATTCTTATTAGTAGATATTTTTCATGTGATTTTTGATTACAAGCATATATTACATGATTATTTTCTAGTTGTCAATAGGATTCACATGATTTTTTTCATGTTGCAGAAAGGAGTTTAACGATATTGACACTAGTAGACAAAATTAGAGCTTTAGCACGTCAACGTGATATGAGTCTCCCACAGCTAGAACAAAAGTTAGGATTAGGAAACGGCACAATAAGTCGTTGGCGCAACTCTTCCCCTAATACAGAAAAATTACAAAAAATAGCTGATTATTTTAATGTCTCCATGGATTATCTTCTAGGAAGAGAACAGTTTTTAACTCAAAAAGACAACCGTGACATCGCCAAAGACCTGGACAACATCATGGAGAAACTCACTGCCGGTGAAGATGGCCCTGCCAGCTACAACGGTGAAGAGCTCAGCCCAGATGCCGCAGAGCTGTTCCGGGATGAGTTAGAGATTGCCCTGAAGCGATTGAAGATCATCAACAAAGAAAAATACACGCCAAAGAAGTATAAGAAGTAGGTGAGATGCTTGAATCGTGACATCAAGAAGATCGTTTCGTACTATAAAAGAAAAACAGGAACATCAGACCCTTTCGCCATTGCCGATCAGCTTGGTATTCTCTACCAGATCTGTAACCTGCAATTCGAAGGATGCTACATGTTCCTGAAAAATCACCGCTACATATTCATTAATGAAAATCTTCCGGAACACGAACAACGTCTGGTCATGGCTCACGAGCTTGGCCATGCTTTACTGCACCGGAAAGAGAACTGTTACTTCATCAGAACTAAAACGCTTTTATTAAATTCAAAGAAGGAAGTCGAAGCGAATAAGTTTGCTATGGAGCTACTGCTACCAGATTCTTTCTTTGATGAATACAGAGAGTTTACTGTTGATCAGATTTCCAGAATGACCGGATACCATCAAAAACTGATTCAACTTCGTATTGAAAAATAAATATTTTTTTAACAATGAATACTTGACAAAGTCTCTGCATATGCTATAATATCACTAATTAGTGAATTGGCTGGTATCCGGTCACAAAAGAGCTTGAGATTTTGTCTCAGGCTCTTTTTGTATTGGAGGAAAAAATGAAAGAATTTAAATACATATCCGTAAATTCGCAAATTGAAAAACTTAAGAAGCAAGGTCTTATTATTTCAGATGAAGCTTTTGTATATAATATTCTTTCTATTCACGGATACTATAATGTAATAAATGGATACCGTGAGCCTTATATCACTGTCGACTCACAAGGAAATAAGATTTTTAAACCATCTGTTACTTTTGAACAAATTTATGATTTATTTACTTTTGATCAAGCTATCCGTGATTCAATAATGATTTCCATGATTGACTTTGAAGATCATTTAAAAGCAGTAACTGCTGATATTATCGGTAATGCTTTTGGTGTTGATCCAAAAAACTATTTAGCAAGAAATAATTATCGAGACAAGCATGTGAACAATCCTAATTTCAGTAGAAATGAAATTTTATATTCTCTTGAAAAAACTGCAAAATTTTCTTCAAAAGAGCCATTAAAATATTACCGTGAGAAATACAATTTGGTTCCGCCATGGATACTTTTTAAAGGTACTTTTTTCGCTACTCTCGTTAACTTTATCCGTTTTTTTAAAAAAGAACAACGAGAATCATTAATATGGCAACTTTATAAAAATAATGTAAGCAAAGATACAATGGAACAATATAAAGATTTGTTATCTGACACACTGTTTATGTGTTTAGATTACAGAAATCAAACTGCTCATGGCGGAAGAATTTATAATTTTGTCCCTAAATATACGTTAAGACCCTTTAATGGTATTTCACATGATCCAGGACTCCCTCAATTAGTTTTTGCTCTAAGCCAATTTAATTATAAAGTGCCCATACTTCAAATTCAGCAGGCAATTTCTAGTGCTATCAACGATTACTGTAGCGCACATCATTCAGAAGAAGACGTTAAACGTATAGAACAAGTTACAGGTTTTAAAGTTACTCGCAAAGTCTATGTATGGTGCAATAACAAAACGCACATTTATCACACAGACAGTCATTGTAGCGGCTCTAATACACTAGAAAGAGTCTTGATGTCGCAAGCAATAGAAAATGGATTTCTTCCATGTAAACGATGTTGTAAAAAAATAAATGTAATTTAATTTACAATAAGTGCTTAACTATTAACAAAGTGTGTTTTTAATTTGCAATATTCCTATCGCTGTAGTAATATACTTGTACGGAGAGAACCATATCGATTATGGTTGAAAGACACTCGTGCAAGTAATTGCTCGGGTGTCTTTTACTTTATACAAATTACATAAATAAAAAACCGGCTCCTGCGCCAACAGGAACCGGCCAGATCTCCGAAGAGATACTCAACTCACAAAAATATTGTATCATCTTCGGAGCAGCCTTGCAAGCGAAACGCTCGTTCGCTGGCTGTTATTTTTGTACTCATTTTTACAAGGAGGATGATATTTATGAAGTTACCAAATGGCTTCGGATCTGTATATAAATTAAAGGATAAGCCCAGACGTAAGCCATGTTGACCTTGCAAATATGTTTTACTCCGGTGGTCTAAAAACAGATGCCGGAAAGAACAGGATCGTTCCTATTCATCCATTGCTGGCTGATCTGGTTACAAAAAATTATAATCAGGCTGTTGAAACGGGAAGTGAATATCTTTTTAATGATCCGGACGGGCAACAGGGAACGCATCTGACTTATGATAAATATCGTGGCCGTTTCCGGAAAGTTATGGACAGACTTGGAATGGATCACAAGCCACACGACACCAGGCATACTTTTATCACCAAAGCCAAAGAAGTTGATATGAACGAATACATATTAAAAATGATCGTAGGACATGAGATACGGGATATCACTGAAAAAGTGTATACCCACCGTACCCTTGAAGATCTGAAGAATGAAATGAAAAAAATCGAAAAATAATGATCAGCGGCGGAGCTTCTCTGCCGCTTTTTCTATTTCAAAAAGTGTTAGCTACGAGTGTTCGCTACGTGTTAGCTACGTGTTCGCTATTACTGTTTTTTCACACTTTTTGAGAATATTTTTTTCTATTGCAGAGCAAAAAGAAAAAGGCCATAAACCCTAAGGTTTACAGCCTTTCTCACTATTTTTCGTTATCTGAAATCAGAATTTGCCAGCGTCAGCAGCTTCCTGTACGGAAACAGCTACAGCAACTGTCATACCAACCATCGGGTTGTTTCCGGCGCCGATAAGACCCATCATCTCTACGTGAGCCGGTACGGAAGAAGATCCTGCGAACTGAGCGTCAGAATGCATACGTCCAAGTGTATCAGTCATACCGTAGGAAGCAGGACCTGCTGCCATGTTGTCCGGATGAAGTGTACGTCCTGTACCACCGCCGGAAGCAACGGAGAAGTATTTTTTGCCTTTCTCGTTGCACTCTTTTTTGTATGTTCCTGCTACCGGATGCTGGAAACGAGTCGGGTTTGTGGAGTTTCCTGTGATGGAAACGTCAACGCCCTCTTTCCACATGATCGCAACACCTTCCGGAACGCTGTTAGCGCCGTAGCAGTTAACCTTTGCACGAAGTCCCTCTGAATAGGATTTACGGAATACTTCCTTAACCTCGTTCTTATATGGATCATACTCTGTCTCTACATATGTAAAGCCGTTGATACGGGAGATGATCTGAGCAGCGTCTTTTCCAAGACCGTTCAGGATAACACGAAGAGGTTTTTTACGAACCTTGTTTGCTTTCTCTGCGATACCGATAGCACCCTCAGCTGCTGCGAAAGACTCATGTCCTGCAAGGAAGCAGAAGCAGTCTGTCTCTTCCTCAAGGAGCATCTTTCCAAGGTTTCCATGTCCAAGACCTACTTTACGTGTGTCTGCAACGGATCCCGGGATACAGAAAGCCTGAAGACCTTCTCCGATAGCTGCAGCTGCATCAGCGGCTCTTCTGCAGCCTTTTTTGATCGCGATAGCTGCACCTACTGTGTAAGCCCAGCAAGCGTTCTCGAAGCAGATCGGCTGAATGCCTTTGATCTGATCGTAAACGTTCAGTCCTGCGTCTTTAGTGATTTTCTCAGCTTCTTCGATAGAAGCGATTCCATAGCTGTTTAAAACAGAATTGATCTTGTCAATTCGTCTCTCATATGATTCAAATAAAGCCATTTACTTATCCTCCTGAAATTATAATCGGTATAATTATTCTTTACGTGGGTCGATGATCTTAACAGCATCTGCAACACGGCCATACTGACCTTTTGCTTTTTCCCATGCAGTATTCGGGTCATCACCTTTTTTGATGAAATCAGTCATTTTGCCAAGGCTTACGAACTGATAACCGATAATTTCATTATCTTCGTCAAGAGCAATACCTGTAACATAGCCTTCTGCCATTTCCAGATAACGAGGACCTTTTTTGAGTGTTCCGTACATAGTACCAACCTGAGAACGAAGTCCTTTACCAAGATCCTCAAGTCCTGCACCTACTGCAAGTCCGTCTTCAGAGAAAGCAGACTGAGAACGTCCGTATACGATCTGAAGGAACAGTTCTCTCATTGCTGTATTGATCGCATCACAGACAAGGTCTGTGTTAAGTGCCTCTAAGATTGTTTTGCCCGGGAGGATCTCAGA
>OHAW01000635.1_pt1 | contig 14709 bp, 7 predicted proteins | sample 1577221 | NCBI WGS metagenome assembly OHAW01 (sample SAMEA3879583, study PRJEB24766) | human gut metagenome | biome: human-associated habitat; feature: feces | place: USA | collected 1985/1987 | reverse complement strand
GCAGCAGCTGGAGCAGCAGAAGCAGCAGAAGAGAAAGATGAGTTCGATGTAGAACTTGCAGAAGTTGGACCAAACAAAGTTAAAGTTATCAAAGTTGTTCGTGAAGTAACAGGACTTGGACTGAAAGAAGCTAAAGCAGTAGTTGACGGTGCTCCGAAAGCTCTTAAAGAAGGCGCATCTAAAGCAGAAGCTGAAGACATCAAAGCAAAACTTGAAGCAGAAGGTGCTGAAGTTAACCTTAAATAATTCGAGTTTGATTGAATTATCAGGGCATTCCGGTGACGGGATGCCCTTTCGTATTATAGGGATGCTGAATATAAGAAAGAGCCTGCAAAGCGGATTTTTTCTTATGTTCAGCAGTACCGGCAAAGTCTTGAAAAAAACTGGAAAAAATAACATAGATTTGCTTGACATACTTGACAAGCTTATGCTATAGTAAAAAATGCGCTATTGTGGATAGTTATGCCATGACTGCGTATGAAAAACAGCAAAAAATACGTTGTTTTTGAGACTCTGCAAGTTATATGGGCGGTAAAAAGCCCAGCCAGAAAAATAAATGAGGAGTGAAACGTCAATATGGAGAAAAACAGAATTCGTCCCATCACAAACGGAAAAAGTATGCGCATGAGCTATTCCCGGCAAAAAGAAGTACTCCAAATGCCTAATTTGATCGAAGTTCAGACCGACTCTTACAAATGGTTCCTGGATGAAGGATTAAAAGAAGTATTTGATGATATTTCTCCGATCGCAGATTACGGCGGAAAGCTCAGTCTGGAATTCATCGATTTCACATACGATGAAAAAGATGCAAAATATTCCATCGAGCAGTGTAAAGAACGTGACGTGACTTATGCCGCACCTTTGAAGGTTCGAGTAAGGCTGATCAATAAGGAAACAGAAGAGATCAACGAACACGAGATTTTCATGGGAGATTTACCGCTGATGACAGCTACGGGTACCTTTGTTATCAATGGTGCTGAGCGTGTTATTGTCAGCCAGTTAGTACGTTCCCCTGGAATCTACTACGCGATCGCTCATGATAAGCTTGGTAAGAGACTGTTTTCCAGTACTGTAATTCCGAACAGAGGTGCATGGCTGGAGTACGAGACAGATTCAAATGATGTATTTTATGTACGTGTAGACAGAACAAGAAAGGTTCCGATCACTGTTCTGATCCGTGCACTGGGCATTGGAACCAATGCTGAGATCATTGATCTGTTTGGTGAAGAGCCAAAGATCCTTGCCAGCTTTACAAAGGATACCTCCACAAACTATCAGGAAGGTCTCCTTGAGCTGTATAAGAAGATCCGTCCGGGCGAGCCGCTTGCAGTAGAGAGCGCAGAGAGCCTGATCATGGCAATGTTCTTCGATCCGAGAAGATATGACCTTGCCAAAGTCGGACGTTATAAATTTAATAAGAAGCTTCATTTCAATAAACGTATCGTAGGCCACAAGCTTTCCCAGGATGTTGTAGATACAACAACAGGTGAGATCCTTGCTGAGGCTGAGACACTTGTTACAAAAGAGCTTGCTGATACATTACAGAATTCCGCAGTTCCGTACGTATGGATCCAGGGTGAGGAGAGAGAGATCAAAGTTCTTTCCAGCCTTATGGTTGATATCCGTCACTATCTGCCGGAGCTTGAGGATCCGAAGTCCCTGGGTGTTACAGAATTAGTATACTACCCAGTGCTCGAAAAAATTCTGGAAGAAAATGACACATTTGAGGACAGATGTGATGCGATCAAACGTGATATCCACGACCTGATCCCGAAACACATCACCAAGGAAGATATCCTTGCGTCCATTAACTACAATATGCATCTGGAGTATGGCCTTGGTAACGATGATGATATCGACCACCTGGGCAACCGTCGTATCCGTGCTGTCGGTGAGCTGCTTCAGAATCAGTACCGCATCGGTCTTTCCAGACTTGAGCGTGTGGTACGTGAGAGAATGACAACACAGGACACAGAGAGTATTTCTCCGCAGTCCCTGATCAATATCAAACCTGTAACTGCAGCAGTAAAAGAGTTCTTCGGTTCTTCCCAGCTGTCACAGTTCATGGATCAGAACAACCCGCTTGGAGAGCTGACTCACAAGAGAAGACTTTCCGCACTGGGACCTGGCGGTCTGTCACGAGACAGAGCCGGATTCGAGGTTCGAGACGTACATTATTCCCACTATGGAAGAATGTGCCCGATCGAGACTCCTGAGGGACCGAACATCGGTCTTATCAACTCCCTTGCATCCTATGCAAGGATCAATCAGTACGGCTTCGTAGAGGCTCCGTACAGAAAGATCGACAAAACAGATCCTTCCAACCCGCGTGTAACCGATGAGGTTGTATACATGACAGCGGATGAGGAAGATAATTACCATGTAGCACAGGCGAATGAGCCGCTGGATGAAGAGGGACACTTCATTCATAAGAACGTTTCCGGTCGTTACCGCGAGGAGACACAGGAGTACGAGCAGCACATGTTCGATTACATGGATGTATCTCCGCGAATGGTATTCTCCGTTGCTACAGCCCTGATCCCGTTCCTGCAGAACGATGATGCGAACCGTGCGCTGATGGGATCCAACATGCAGCGTCAGGCCGTTCCGCTTCTTACAACAGAGGCTCCGGTTGTTGGTACAGGTATGGAGACCAAGACAGCTGTTGACTCCGGTGTATGCGTTGTTGCAAAAAAAGCAGGTACAGTACTTCGTTCCACATCTACAGATATCTCTATCAAGAATGATGACGGAACAAAAGATGATTATCATCTGACTAAATTCATGCGAAGCAACCAGAGCAACTGCTACAACCAGAGACCGATCGTGTTCCAGGGTGAGCATGTTGAGGCAGGACAGGTTATCGCGGATGGCCCGTCTACATCCAATGGTGAGCTTGCACTTGGTAAGAACCCGCTGATCGGATTTATGACCTGGGAGGGTTATAACTACGAGGATGCTGTTCTTCTTAGTGAGAAACTGGTACAGAATGATGTTTATACATCTGTCCATATTGAGGAATATGAGGCAGAATCCCGTGATACCAAGCTGGGACCGGAAGAGATCACACGTGACGTTCCGGGTGTCGGCGATGACGCTCTGAAGGATCTGGATGAGCGCGGTATCATCCGTATCGGTGCTGAGGTACGTGCCGGTGATATCCTTGTCGGTAAGGTTACTCCTAAGGGAGAGACTGAGCTTACTGCTGAGGAGCGTCTCCTTCGTGCTATCTTCGGTGAGAAGGCAAGAGAGGTACGTGATACTTCCCTTAAGGTACCGCACGGTGAGTATGGTATTATCGTAGATGCCAAGGTATTTACAAGAGAGAACGGCGATGAGCTGAGCCCTGGAGTAAATCAGGCAGTACGTATTTATATTGCACAGAAGAGAAAGATCTCCGTTGGTGATAAGATGGCTGGTCGTCATGGTAACAAGGGTGTCGTTTCCCGTGTACTTCCGGTTGAGGATATGCCATTCCTTCCAAACGGACGTCCTCTTGATATCGTGCTGAATCCTCTGGGTGTACCTTCCCGAATGAACATCGGACAGGTCCTGGAGATCCACTTGAGCCTTGCTGCCAAAGCACTTGGCTTCAATATTGCAACACCTGTATTCGATGGCGCAAACGAGGTTGATATCCAGGATACTCTGGAGCTTGCCAACGATTACGTTAATACGGAAGACTTTGAGGAATTCCGTGAGAAATATAAAGACATCCTTGCACCGGATGTTATGCAGTATCTCGATGAGAATAAAGCTCACAGAGCACTCTGGAAGGGCGTTCCGATCTCCAGAGACGGTAAGGTAAGACTTCGTGACGGACGTACAGGCGAGTACTTCGACAGCCCTGTAACGATCGGTCACATGCACTACCTGAAGCTGCATCATCTGGTAGATGATAAGATCCATGCACGTTCCACAGGTCCATACTCCCTGGTAACACAGCAGCCTCTGGGTGGTAAAGCTCAGTTCGGTGGACAGCGTTTCGGAGAGATGGAGGTTTGGGCTCTTGAGGCGTACGGTGCATCCTACACGCTGCAGGAGATCCTGACTGTGAAGTCTGACGATGTGGTTGGCCGTGTGAAGACATACGAAGCCATCATCAAGGGCGACAATATTCCGGAGCCTGGTATTCCGGAATCCTTCAAAGTATTGTTGAAAGAGCTGCAGTCCCTGGCACTCGATGTCCGCGTACTGCGTGATGACAATACCGAAGTTAAAATTATGGAATCAGTTGATTACGGTGATACCAACCTGAACCACATCATCGAGGGAGACCGTTACTCTGACAGAGAGGACGAGAGATTTGGTGACTATGGATTCTCCAAGAAAGAATTTGACGGAGAAGAAATGGTAGATGTGGAAGAGGATGAAGAAGAAGACTCTTATCTTGATCTGGATGAAAGTTCAGATGATGACATGTAACTTGTAGATCTTCGCTTTGCGAGGAAAGGGGTAATCAAATGCCAGAAACAGCAAAAAAAGAAAATTACCAGATGAGCTTTGATGCCATCAAAATAGGACTTGCCTCCCCGGAGAAAATCCGGGAGTGGTCCCATGGCGAGGTAAAAAAACCGGAGACCATCAACTACAGAACGCTGAAACCGGAAAAAGACGGTCTGTTCTGTGAAAGAATCTTCGGACCAAGCAAAGACTGGGAGTGCCATTGCGGTAAATATAAGAAAATTCGCTACAAAGGCGTAATCTGCGACCGATGCGGCGTAGAAGTAACAAAATCCAGTGTGCGCCGTGAGCGTATGGGACACATTGAGCTGGCAGCTCCGGTATCCCACATCTGGTATTTCAAAGGAATTCCGTCCCGTATGGGACTGATCCTGGATCTGTCTCCGAGAACTCTGGAAAAGGTTCTGTATTTCGCAAACTACATCGTTCTTGATGCAGGCGATACCAAATTACAGTACAAACAGGTTCTGACCGAGAAAGAATACCAGGATGCCAGAGAGGAGTTCGGAAACAGCTTCCGTGCAGGTATGGGTGCGGAATCCATCAAAGAGCTTCTGATGGCAATCGATCTGGAAAAAGAGTCTGCTGAATTAAAGGCAGGTCTTAAAGATTCTACCGGACAGAAGAGAGCCCGCATCATCAAGAGACTTGAGGTTGTTGAGGCATTCCGTGAGTCCGGAAACCGTCCGGAGTGGATGATCCTCGATGCTGTTCCGGTTATTCCGCCGGATCTGCGTCCTATGGTACAGCTTGACGGAGGACGTTTTGCAACATCTGACCTGAATGATCTTTACAGAAGGATCATCAACAGAAACAACCGTCTGAAAAGACTTCTGGAGCTTGGTGCTCCGGATATCATTGTCCGCAACGAGAAGCGTATGCTGCAGGAGGCTGTAGATGCCCTGATCGATAACGGACGCCGTGGACGTCCTGTAACAGGCCCTGGAAACAGAGCTCTGAAATCCCTTTCCGATATGCTGAAGGGTAAATCCGGACGTTTCCGTCAGAACCTTCTCGGTAAACGAGTTGACTATTCCGGACGTTCTGTAATCGTCGTAGGACCTGAACTGAAGATCTATCAGTGTGGTCTTCCGAAGGAGATGGCTATCGAGCTGTTCAAACCTTTCGTTATGAAAGAGCTTGTTGCCAACGGAACTTCCCACAATATCAAAAATGCCAAGAAAATGGTAGAGAAGCTTGAGCCGGCAGTATGGGATGTCCTTGAGGACGTCATTAAGGAGCATCCGGTTATGCTGAACCGTGCACCTACACTGCATCGTCTGGGTATCCAGGCATTCGAGCCGATCCTTGTAGAAGGTAAGGCGATCAAGCTTCATCCGCTTGTTTGTACCGCGTTCAACGCTGACTTCGATGGTGACCAGATGGCTGTACATCTTCCGCTTTCCCAGGAAGCACAGGCAGAGTGCCGTTTCCTTCTGTTATCACCGAACAACCTTCTGAAACCGTCAGATGGTGGTCCTGTAGCCGTTCCTTCACAGGATATGGTCCTTGGTATCTACTACCTGACACAGGAAAGACCTGGAAACAAGGGTGAGGGCAAGTTCTTTAAGAGCGTCAACGAGGCAATTCTTGCATATGAGAACAAGGTCATCACACTCCAGACAAAGATCATTGTCCATTGTCATAAGACAATGCCGGACGGAACTGTTTTAAGCGGCAATGTTCAGTCCACACTGGGACGTTTCCTGTTCAACGAGATCCTTCCGCAGGACCTTGGATTTGTGGACAGAAGCGTACCTGGAAACGAACTGCTTCTTGAGGTTGATTTCCTTGTAGGTAAGAAACAGCTGAAGCAGATCCTTGAAAAGGTTATCAATACTCACGGTGCAACAAAGACAGCCGAGGTACTTGACTCCGTTAAGTCTATGGGTTACAAATACTCCACACGTGCAGCCATGACCGTATCCATTTCCGATATGACCGTGCCGCCGCAGAAGCCGGAGATGATCAAGCAGGCTCAGGATACTGTTGACCGTATCACAAAGAACTACAAACGTGGTCTTATCACAGAGGAAGAGCGTTACAAAGAGGTTGTTGATACCTGGAAGAAGACGGATGATGAGCTTACAAAAGCACTTCTTACCGGTCTTGATAAGTACAACAACATCTTCATGATGGCTGACTCCGGAGCCCGTGGTTCCGATAAGCAGATCAAACAGCTTGCCGGAATGCGAGGACTGATGGCTGATACAACCGGTCATACAATCGAGCTCCCGATCAAGTCAAACTTCCGTGAAGGTCTTGATGTACTGGAGTACTTCATGTCCGCTCATGGAGCCCGTAAAGGTCTTTCCGACACCGCTCTTCGTACAGCCGATTCCGGATACCTGACAAGACGACTTGTTGACGTATCCCAGGAGCTGATCGTTCATGAGGCAGACTGCTGTGAGAACAGAGAAGAAATCTCCGGTATGTATGTCAAAGGATTCATGGATGGCAAAGAAGAGATCGAAAACCTTCAGGAACGTATTACAGGACGTTTCTCCTGTGAGACCATCACAAACAAAGATGGAGAAGTTCTTGTTAAGGCAAACCATATGATCACACCAAAACGTGCTGCCCGTATCATGAGTGAAGGTGTAAATGCAGCCGGTGGCCCGATTGAAGAAGTTAAGATCCGTACGATCCTTAGCTGTAAGTGCAAGGTTGGTGTCTGCGCTAAATGTTATGGTGCAAACATGGCAACTGGTGAAGCTGTTCAGGTTGGTGAATCTGTTGGTATTATTGCAGCACAGTCTATCGGTGAGCCTGGTACACAGCTGACCATGCGTACTTTCCATACCGGTGGTGTTGCCGGTGGAGATATCACACAGGGTCTTCCTCGTGTCGAGGAGCTTTTCGAGGCAAGAAAGCCGAAGGGTCTTGCGATCATCACAGAGATCCCAGGTGTTGCCACGATCAACGACACTAAGAAGAAACGTGAGATCATCGTAAACGATCCGGAGACAGGCGATTCCAAGACTTACCTGATCCCATACGGTTCTCGTATCAAAGTCCTTGATGGACAGGTTCTTGAGGCCGGCGATGAGCTGACAGAAGGTAGTGTAAATCCGCATGATATCCTGAGAATCAAGGGTGTGCGTGCAGTTCAGGATTACATGATCCGTGAGGTTCAGCGTGTATATCGTCTGCAGGGTGTTGAGATCAACGATAAGCATATCGAGGTTATCGTTCATCAGATGCTGAAGAAGATCCGTATCGAGGATAACGGAGATACAGAGTTCCTGCCAGGAACACTTGTTGATGTCCTTGATGTTGAGGAAGTTAACGAGAAGCTTGAGGCAGAGGGCAAACAGCCGGCAGAGGGAAAACAGGTTATGCTTGGTATTACCAAAGCATCCCTTGCTACAAACTCCTTCCTGTCAGCAGCATCCTTCCAGGAAACAACAAAAGTCCTGACAGAGGCTGCTATCAAAGGTAAGATCGATCCGCTGATCGGTCTGAAAGAGAACGTTATCATCGGTAAGCTGATTCCTGCAGGTACAGGTATGAAGCGTTACAGTGAGATCAGTCTTGACACAGGAATGCCGGAGGTAAAAACAGCTTCCGAGGAGCCTGAGGATACAGAGGAAATTTCCGTAGAGGAAGAGAAGACTGAGACTGCTCCGGAGGAAGAGACCATTGCTGTTGAAGAGACAGCAGAGGAAACTGCACCGGTAGAAGAATAAGTCGATATACCTTGCTAATATAAATAAATCTCCCCCCGGAAATCCGGAGGGAGATTTCTGTTTATAAGCAGGGATTTTCTGAGAGAGGAGGGATTGCGATGGACAAGGAACTGCCAATTTCCCCGTGGCCGGAATGGAAGATCGTAAGCAAGATCGGGGAAGGCTCTTTTGGAAGAGTGTATAAAGCTCAGAGAACTGAGAAGGGACGTTCTTTTTACTCGGCAATTAAGATAATCACAATCCCCGCCAGTAAAGGGGAGCTGGACAGTGTGCGCTCAGAATCCGGTGATGAAAAATCTGTCCGCGGTTATTTTGAAAATCTGGTGGAGGAGTGCATTCAGGAAGTAAGCACCATGGAGTATTTCCGGGGAAATTCCCATATTGTATCTGTAGAAGATTACAAGGTGATGGAATATCTGGACGAGATCGGATGGGATATTTTTATCCGCATGGAATATCTCACAAGCTTCATGGAATATTATGCGGGAAAAAATCTCACAGAAAAAGAAGTGATGAAGCTGGGTATCGATCTTTGCAGATCACTGGAATACTGTGGGCAGCTTCACATCATCCACAGGGATATCAAACCTGAGAATATTTTTGTATCCAGGTTCGGGGATTTCAAACTGGGGGACTTTGGAATCGCCAGAGAACTGGAAAAAACTATGAGTACCCTTTCCAAAAAGGGAACTTATTCCTATATGGCGCCGGAGATGTACAGGGGAGAACAGTACGACAGCAGAGTGGACATTTATGCACTTGGCTTGGTGTTATATAAACTGATGAATCATAACAGGCTTCCGTTTCTGAATCTTGAAAAACAGCTGATCACATACAGAGATAAGGAAAACGCACTCACGAGGAGGATGTCAGGCGAAACACCGCCACCACCTGTGGATGCAGGAGAGGCTTTCGGCTCCGTTATCTTAAAAGCCTGTGCTTATGATGCAAAAGAACGATATCAGACTCCTGAGAAGTTTCGGGAAGCACTGGAAGAAATCCGGTATGGAGCAGCAAACAGAGAACAGGGAGTTCATGAGAAACCGAAACCAGTGGAGGAAAGACCTGTTCCGGAGTCCATGCCGAAGTTTCTCCAGGAGGGTGCAGCCAGACAGCTGGCAAGAACGAGTCAGCTGAATACGGATGCGATCCGTCAGGCACGTAAAAATCCTGTGCCGGTATCCATACAGCCGGATAAACCGATAGCCGGAGAAATAGCAAAAAATGCAGCCCGGAATACGCCAAAGGCTCAGAGCACAATACAGAAGCCTCAGAAATCTGCATCCGGAAAAACAGCATCCGAAAAGGATAGCCTGTCCGGTTATCCGTCAGGACGTTCCCGTCAGTCAGATCCCGGTATAAGAAAAACCGGAGCTGTAAAGCCCAGAGTTACCTCTATCACAGATCTGGAAGACGACCGTGACCAGAATCTCCAGGAGTGGGAAGGATCCGTACCAGAGAATGACGGAAATGACGATGACAGAAGGAGACGGAAAGGTATTTTCAGAATGCTTATAACAGCCGGGATCCTTGTTGTGTTGATCGGCGGGATCCTTGCGGTACGAACGATACGGAAACCTGCGGATAACGGGGAACCTTCGTATACAGATTCCGATGATTCTGATGCTCTGAACAAAGGAAATTTCGGTACTGCAGACAATTCGGATAAAAATTTCGCACAGGCAATGGAAACGATACGTGACCATGCGACAACCATAGAAAATGCTCTGGACAGCTATAGACGTGAAGGTACAGAGGGGGATCGCCTGCGCTTTTATAATGGATCAGGAGAGATCGCCAAAGTACTTGTATATCCCGGCAGTTCCGCAGATGGCGTTTATGAGGAATATTTTTACTGGGGCGAGCAGATGTTTTATACTTATGTATGGGACGGAGATGAGAAGCAGTATTTTTATTATCAGGACGGCCTTCTGATCCGATGGATCGATGCAGATGGTAAGGTTCATGATAAAGAGAGCGATAACGACAAATATGTAGAACTGGGAGACAAATACTGGAGTAATTCTGTAGTGGAGCTTCAGCAGTAATGTCGAAGGGTTTTTACGAAAGGAAAAAGAATGGCCTATCAGATTGATTATGCGTATACATGTCACACCGGAAAGGTGAGGTCAAATAATGAGGATAATTTCTGGTGCTGCGGAGTGCGCCTGCCGGTGCACAACCAGGGGGTTGACGGAATCCTGGCAGGTCATACACAGCACTGGCAGCTTCCAATGCTGGCTGTTTTTGACGGCATGGGCGGAGAAAGCTGCGGTGAAATGGCAGCTTCTGCGGCTGTGGAAGCGCTGGGAGGCTTCTATGAAGAAAACAAAAAGACCCTGAAAAAAGAGCCTGTGGTTTTTCTGACAGGAGCCTGCGAAAATATGAATGAGGCAGTATGTCGCTACAGCAATGAAAACTGTATCAGAAGCATGGGAACAACCATGGCACTTTTGTCTTTCAGCGAAAAGGCAATCTATGCCTGCAACCTTGGGGATAGCCGTATCTACCGTCATTTTCAGGGGAAATTCCAGCAGATTTCCACGGACCATGTGATCGGCGGAAAAATGCTGGGAAAAGCTCCGCTGACGCAGTATCTGGGCTTCCAGGAAGAAAACATGGCACTGGAGCCTTCTATCGTGGAGATCGGTTATCAGCCGGGAAGCTCGTATCTGATCTGTTCAGATGGAGTGACAGACATGCTTTCTGATCAGGAGCTTCAGAAGATCCTTGACGGGACAGAAACCGCAGAAGAAAAAGTAGGTAAGATCCTGGAACAGGCATTGGAAAGAGGCGGCAGAGATAATGTGACACTGGTCCTTGCACAGATCAGCGGCTATGAAGAAAAAAATATTCTCAAACGCTGGGCAGAGCGCCACAGTACCGGACGGTAATAAACCGGGGAGTAAGAAAAGGGATAAGGAGAAAATTTGCGATGAGAAATCGAATGCAGGATCTTGATTTTGAACAGACAGTTGCCTTCGATTCAGTGAAGGATTTTGAATTTACAAGAAAGGCGGCACAGAAGTTCCGCCAGGTTGTCAGTCTGGATTCCTTTGAGGATGAGGATGCAGATGTTATTTTTCATTATCTTTACAAGGAGATGGAACTGGTTTCCTTTGGTGACTATCTGAAACGATATGTGTATGAGCGTGCAGAGCTTGAGGAGCCTTTTTCCCAGGTGCCGCAGGAAGTCTACAGAGAGATCGTTGTGGAATCCTTCAAGGAAACCTACACACCGAAATCCATGTCACCTACATCAGCCAAGCTGAGTTCTCTGGTGAATAACTGGCTGACTCAGGCATCTGTGAAGCGTGAAACAGTTTTTCTGCTGGGGTTCGGACTTCGGATGAGTACAGAGGATGTTTCAGATTTTCTGACCCGGGTGCTTCGTGAGCAGGATTTTGATTTCCATAATCCGGAAGAAGTGATCTACTGGTATTGTTACCGGAATCATCTTGGCTATTATAAAGCGGAGGAATATAAAGAAACCTACAAACAGATGACTCCGGTGGAAAAAAAGACCGGAGAGATCGTGTATGGCACAGGGCTTTGTCTGGACAGTGAAGAAAAGCTTCTGGAATATCTGGCTTTTCTGAAAGGAAGACATGATGATCCGAAATCAGAGAAGAGCCAGGCTTTTCAGGAATTTATGATCCTTCTGGAGCGGGCAAGGAAGATCATTGCAGCCATGTATCAGGAAGATGAGGAAGAAAACGGTGGCAAAAAGATCTGGAAGCCTGAGAATATCAGTGCTTCGGATCTGGAAAAGGTTATCTGCAGCGGGATCCCCATTAATAAAATGGGAAATCTCAAAAAGATGTCCGCATCCATTCTGGCAAAGCATTTCAGCCAGAAGCGCTTCAGCCGCCAGAGGATCAACAATATCCTGAACCATAAATTTCCGGTGGAGCGGTTTGATCTGATCACGCTGGAGTTTTTTGTAATCTCTCAGGAGATGGCAGAGGATGATCCGTATACGAGATACCGCCATTTCCTGGAGGAGATCCAGGAGATCCTGGCCCGCTGCGAAATGAGTGAGATCTACATAGTGAATCCATATGAGTGCTTTCTTCTGATGTGCCTGCTGACAGACTGTCCGCTGGCAGTATTTTCCGAGATTTGGGAAAAATCCTATGAAGAGGGAGAAGAAAAGAACTGAAAAAAGGATGATGCGTTTCGGTGACGCATCATCCTTTTTTTGTCCGATCCGGTAAGTCTGTTATTTTGTTATTCGTTATAGTATCCATAGATCGCACGGCTGTCCTGTGCGATGGTGTTCTGTGCAGCAGAGGTATCGTTAAGATCCTGTGACATAAAGCAGACTACCAGGTCGATCCCCTTTGCAGTGTCATAGATGATGCCGACATCGTTTTCTACGTGATCCAGTTCACCGGTTTTGTTGGCAACCTTTACCTCGGAAGGCATCTGAGCCGGGATCTTGTTTTTCCTGGTCTGCATTTTCAGAAGACGATACATATATTCGGCTCCTGCCAGAGTATCATTGTTATCGGTAGCAGTACCCTTGTCGATCTGATAGATGGTCTTCAGAAATTTTCCACAATCCTTTGCGGAAGTGTAGTTATCCCCATTGGAATTATCTGCAAGAAGAAGACGTCCCATGGAAGTGCTGGTGTATCCGTGATCCTGACAGAATTTATTCACACGGGCCATTCCGGCTGCGTCATCCCCGCCGCCAAGATAATTGACAAGTGTATTGGCAGCATCATTGTCGCTGACTGTGATCATGGAGTTCAGTGCATTGTCCAGCTGATCCTTGCTGTATTTGGAGGAAAGACTGTCATAATCCTCATATACAGCACCCATGATATAGAGCTTGATCAGGCTGGCAGCCTGCATCTGCTGATCATTGATGGTACCTTCGGTATTTTTTGCAAGATTGCATACATATACGGACCAGGTTCCGTTATCGGTGGGAAGAAGAGACTGTACCTGATTCAGAAGGTTGTCCATGCTGGAATCCGAATTGTCTGTGAAAGTGCTTCCGCTGGATGGAGAAAGAGTTCCTTCTTCCTGAGTGGAAGAAGAACTGTCCTTGCTGCCAGAAGCTTCGGAAGAATCGGAGGCTACAGATGTATCTGTGGATTCTTCCTGTGCGGAAGGACCCTGGACCTCAGCTGAAGATGCTGCGGCAGCAGCGCTGGAAACGGTAGGATCATCAGGATAAAGAGCATCCAGCTGATCGGCTTTGCTGCTGAGCTTAGCGGCAGAATCAGAAACCTCCTGCACACTTTTCTGCAGCTTGTTAACTTTTGTCTGGAGAGATGCAAGCTTGTCCAGGGAGCGGACATTCAGTGCCCCAAGTCCTGCCAGTGCGATGACAAGCACTGCGATCACAATATACAGAAATGTATTTTTTTTCATATATAAACAAACTCCTTTTTATTATTGGAAATAAGCATCGATTCCATTGGCGATCCCTTCTGCCATAGTCTGCTGGAAGGAGGAATCCGCCATTTTCAGATCATCGCTCTGGTTGGTCATAAATCCCATTTCCACAATCGTCACCGGGATCGTGCTCCAGTTAATACCTGTCATGGAATCTGTGTAGATGATCCCGCGGTTCTGGAAACCGGTAGCTGCGCAGTAGGAATCCACAATGCATTTGGATAGTTTGTTGGAACTGTCATAGAGACTGGAAACATAAGGATTCTGCTGGGACGGACACATGGTCAGAGCACCGGAGACATCTGCAGAATCATCTCCGTTTGCATGGATACGGACACAGATCTCCGCACCCTGGGAAGCGACCAGTTCTGCACGCTCCTTGTTGCTGATAGCGGTATCATTGTCTGTCCTTGTCATTATTACCTGGTATCCACGCTGTTCCAGGATATCCTTAAGCAGAAGAGAAACGTCCAGATTCAGCTGATACTCCGGGAGACCGCTGAAGGAACCTCTGGTTCCGGTGGAAGCCTTGGCCTTCATGGTGGAGGAACCGGGGCCGTTCGGCTCTGTGGCGCTCATATCAACATTTTCACTCTGATGTCCGGGATCGATTCCGACGATATGGCCGTTGTTGGAAGCAGAAGAGGTATCATTACCGCCATCGGTGAATCCTTCACCACCGGCTTCACTGAAAACAGAGGGTTTGGTTGTTTTCTGACTGTTTTCGGCTTCCGGTGCCCGTTCATGTTCACCAGTGTTGTTTTTGACAGCTTTTTCTGTCTGTGCCCGCTGCTGCAGGCATTTGTTGGCTGCCTGTTTCTTTTCGATCTTGGCTGTATAAAGTTCGATATCCTCTTTCATGGATTTCTGCTTTTTCTGGACCGGTTTGATCACGGAGGCCATTTTCTGGTCAACAGCATCGATCTTCCGGTAGGTTTTATAGCTGAGTCCAAAAAGTAATCCAATACAGATAAGACCCGTCAGAAACAGGACGATCGCCATCAGATGAGGCTTTTTTTCCATAAAAATACGTCCTTTCTTGGTGGGTGTTTGCATTTGTAAATATTATAAAGAAGGAGTCTGGAAAAAGCAATTGCGAAATTGTGCTTGACAACAGGAAAAAGTGTGGTACTATATATGTAAAATA
>OHAW01000634.1_pt1 | contig 14735 bp, 10 predicted proteins | sample 1577221 | NCBI WGS metagenome assembly OHAW01 (sample SAMEA3879583, study PRJEB24766) | human gut metagenome | biome: human-associated habitat; feature: feces | place: USA | collected 1985/1987 | reverse complement strand
GTCGGCACAAAGGATTGGCTTTTGCGGCTTTCTTGTGTTGATTGAAATGAAATTTCGATACGAGAGAATGATTTTTCGCTCCTACGCGCAAACAAAAAGCTTTTCAGGTAAGGGAAAGGTGTCGGTGTTATGAGAAATTTACAGCTCTCCGCCGGCTATTACGAATTTTATTATACCTGCTTGCGGTGGTATTTTCGAACCAATGAGCATATCGCCAATACGGTAAAAGCTCTTGTAACTTATTGAGGTATAAGTTATTATATAGATTTAAACCTGTTTCTCAATATGCTCACTCCCATAAAAAAACAGGGGGATGAGCATATTTACACTCTGCTTTAAAACGACATAATCAATTGGATGTCAGTTCATTATGTAGGTATTCGCAGGCTCGTCTGGTTGCTCATTAGTTCAGAAATTACCGGAATTTACCCGTGGCGAAGCTCTCTCAACCCCGCGACAAATTTCCTCCCGTCATAAATTCTAAAGTCTCTGAAGATGGTGGTGTCTGGGGCTGTTTTGGGTTTATCCCAATACAGTACACAAATTACTGAGTAAGGTTGACTCAAAATGCTCATTTTTGTCCGCAAGGTGGTGACTCACAGCAAAGCGCTGGGCAAAGTCAGAAAAAAACAAAGGCCCCAAATCGCCAATTCAGAAGTCTGGGATCAGAATTATCCTAGTTTCAACAAAAACTAAGTGTCAAAGACAGGAAGATGAAGATAGTGTATGTATGTAAAGTAAATTTACAGAAATGTAAAGTTTTTTTACAGCGTATGAAAGAGGTGCTGCGGATAACATTCAGAAAAACAAGAAGTTACAGACACTGGCACGGGAGTGGCAACTTGAGGATCTGACCGGATGAAAGATATGTCAATGCCGATGGGATCGGCCGATTGGCATTGATGGAATCTCCGGGACAGAACAGATGAACATTTTCAGTTACATACATGCGGCAGTCAGGACGTTGCCGATGAAAGGACGCAGGAACGTCCTGAAAGTCATGACTTTGGGAGTCGGCCTTGCAGTCGGTCTCGTACTGGCATCCAAGGTCTGCTTCGAAAAGACATTCGACGACTTCTACAAGGATGCCGACAGGATATATTATCTGAACGAAGCCATAGAACTCAACGGCAGTTACAAGGTATATCCTCAAGTCGCGGGAGGAGTCGTCCCGAAAATGAAGGAATACTTCCCGCAGATAGAGGAGGGCACCAGATTCACGTATATATTCGAGACCGCCTCTATGGTAATGTCAGAATCGGACAAACGCGTGGATGTCGGACTGACATGTCTTGGCGACACGTCATTTTTCAAAGTCTTTGACCGGAAATGCCTGGCCGGAAACCTGACCGAGCCACTTGGCATTGAAGCAGATGTGGTGATCTCATCCAAGTTGGCGACCAAGATGGCAGCAGCATTGACCTCGGGCAAGAAAATGGACGAGAAGGCGGCAGCGGCAGCCGTTCTCGGACAGAAATTCACGATTGCCGGAGATACCCGGAAATACGAACTCACGGTCGGCGGCGTCTATGAAGAATTCCCGCTGAACTCATCCTACAGGCTGGACATGATAGTCTCCATTCCAAGCATCGGGCATTTCATTTACGACGGCTCGGAAAACATGGTAGGCAACGACCGCTACAAAGGATTCATAAAATTGAAGAAAGGCATTGACCCGGGCGAAATCGAAAACGGACTCCCCGGCTTCATGGACAAGCACATGCCGATGGACGAGTTGCGGGCAGCCGGATATGAAATGAAATTTCCGATAAAGCCATTCGTGAAATTCCATGAAGAAGATGAAACTCAGCGGAATATGACACTTGTGCTGGCCTTCGTAGCCTTCGCGCTTCTGCTCACGTCCATGCTGAATTACCTCCTGATCGTGCTTTCGTCCGCCGCCATCCGTGCACGCGAGATGGCCCTCCGCAAATGCTTGGGCAGCAGCGCAAAAGACATCTTCGGAATGATGTTCGCGGAGGCGCTCGTCCACACCGCAATCGCAGCCGCCGTCGCCGCAATCCTCATCTTTGCGTTCAGGTCAATGATAGAGACTATCCTCGGTGTCAATGTCATTGCGCTCTTCACCGGACGACCGCTCGCATTGGCATTGACAATAATAGTCGTGCTCCTGGCATTGAACAGCCTCCTTCCCGCATTCTTCTTCAACCGGATTCCGGTGGCTGCGGCATTCAGGAATTATCGCGCCGGCAAGCGCATGTGGAAGCTCGGACTCCTCGCGGTGGAATTTGCGGCAGTCGTTTTCCTGGCTGTGGTCATGAGCGTGATCAACTTGCAATATGACAAGATGATGAACGCTGACCGTGGGTTCAAATATGATGACGTGGCGATGATAGCCATGCCGGAAGCGACTCAGTCCCAGAAGAATACGCTGATGAGCGAGGTCCGTTCCCTTTCCGGAGTGGAAGACGCAAGTTTTGCATATCAGAATCCTTTCACAGGATATAGCGGTGACAATGTGAGCGTTCCCGGCGAAGACCGTCAGCTGTTCAACATACGTGACGCATATTATGTGGATGAACATTATTTCAATGTCTTCGGCATCAAGATTCAGGAAGGAAGCAATTTCAATCCGACTCTCAACAGCGATGCGGAAATGATTGTGGACAGGAACTTCGTGAAAATGATGAAGAACACTGCCGGCTGGGACGAAGTCCTCGGACGAGAAGTAATGGTTACTTCACATGAAAGTGCTCCAGTCAGGATATGCGGTATCATCGATGATCTCCATACCGGTGGCTTTTCCGTGGCAGAAGTAGATTTCGGCGGGCGCCCGATGGGTATATTCTATTGTGACTCAGAGAAATATGCAGGAATGTTCCATTACATATTCGTGAAATATCATAAGATGTCCCCGGAAGAGCTTAAGAAAACCGATGAACTTACGGGAAAAATTCTGGACGGGCAGTGGTATAGAATATATCCGTGCGATGAACTCGCCGCTTCGAATTTCGTGGACACCCTCAATACGAGAAACTCCATCCTCGCGGGAGGCATTGTGACGCTCTTTATCGCGCTGATCGGCCTCATCGGCTACACGATTGACGAAGTCCGTCGCCGCAGCAAGGAAATCGCGGTCCGTCGCGTAAACGGCGCACAGTTCTCCCAAATCAGGTCAATGTTTTTGCGCGATGTCATGGCAGTGGCCCTGCCGTCCGTGGCAGTCGGAGCAGTGCTCGCCTACATTGTCGCAGGGCGTTGGGAACAGAACTTCAGCCTTCAGGCGGGACTCCCTTGGTGGATTTTCATAGGCTCCATAGTCGCAGCGCTGGCTATAGTTGCCATCATATCAGACATTTACGTAATACGCACAGCGGGAACCAATCCGGCTGACAGCATTAAGACAGAATAAAACGGAGCATATCAGAACAAATAAAAAAAATACATATATCATGATCAAGATTACAAACATTTGCAAAGTCTTCAGGACTGAGGAAATCGAGACAGTTGCACTCGACAATGTATCATTCGAAATCAAGGACGGAGAATTCGTCTCCATCATGGGCCCTTCAGGATGCGGAAAATCCACGCTCCTGAATATCCTCGGCCTTCTGGACAACCCGACTTCCGGCAGTTACCAGCTTCTGGGACAGGAAGTTGCACAGCTGAAGGAAAAGGACCGTACCAAGTTCCGCAAAGGAAACATCGGCTTCGTCTTCCAGAGCTTTAACCTGATCGATGAACTCAATGTGTTCGAAAACATTGAACTTCCACTCAGATATATGGATTTCAGCGCGGCTGAGCGCAAGGAGAAGGTGGAGGCAGTGATGGCGCGCATGAACATCAGCCACAGGGCAAAGCATTTCCCTCAGCAGCTCTCAGGAGGTCAGCAGCAGCGTGTTGCGATTGCACGTGCGGTAGTCGCAAACCCTAAACTGATTCTTGCCGATGAGCCTACCGGAAACCTCGACTCCAAGAACGGCAAGGAAGTCATGGACCTGCTCTGCGAACTGAACAGGGAGGGCACGACCATCGTGATGGTTACCCACTCACAGAAGGATGCGGCTATGGCACAACGCACCATCGACCTGTTCGACGGCCATATAGTAAGTGATGTCAAGAATGAATTGTAATGAGATACATTTTCAATAATTTTCTGAACACTCTCAAACGGTACAAGGTGTCCAGCCTGCTGAATATCATAGGAATGGCAGTGGCATTCGCTGCCTTCTACGTGATAATGACGCAGGTCTGCTTCAACCTTGGCTACAACAAGTCGCTGAAGGATGCGGACAGGACATTCGTAATGTCCGTCCCTTCACAATATAATGAGGGAAAGTTCAATATCTTCATAAGCAGGCCATTGGGAGAAGCACTTGTCTCAGGCTCTTCCATGTCTGAAGGCGGAGGGGTTTTCGGCATGTATGCTTATGAAAGCGGTGAAGTCTGCTACACGAGACGGAACGATGTCCCGGTCAAGATGCATCTGGAACGTATGCAGTATTCCGCAGGCGGACTGAGAGCCTTGAATTTCGAGGCAGTGGAGGGCTCACTTGATGAACTTTCCAAGCCTGCAACCATCGCCATATCAGAGTCTTCTGCCAAGAAATATGATCTTAAACTCGGAGACAGCATTTCATGGAGTGACCCGCAGGGCGAAAAAGGTGCGAGAGAGATAGTTTCCATATACAAGGACTTCCCTCAGAACAGCGACCTGGGTACGGTCTATGCCGTTTATGACCTTAATGATTCTTGTATAGACAATAGCAGTGAGTGGTCTTTCGATTATTGCGTGAAACTCCAAAATGCTTCCCAAAAGGAAGAATTTGAGAAGGAATCGAAGTCTATACTTCTCGATTTCTTCAAGAAACTGTATGATGGCGCGGGTGAGACACTCTCTGACGAAGACATTGATGAAATCAATAATAAATTCAATGTCAAGCTAATACCTCTGTCTGAACTCTTTTATACGAAAGAACTTGACGGCAAGCCGGGACGCACCGGAAATCTCATCACGGACATGACTTTGCTCACAGTGGCGGTACTCATCATCCTCATCGCATTGATAAATTTCGTCAATTTCTTCTTTGCGCTTGTACCTGCGAGATTGAGGTCCGTGAATACCTACAAGATTTTCGGCGTATCGCGTACATCATTGATATTCAACTTCATATTCGAATCGGTAGGTCTTGTCGCCATAGCATTGGCATTGGCCACGATTATCGTCATCCTGCTTCTTCGCACCAGCATTGCAGGTATTCTTACCTCTTCGGCTGTTTTCGGGGACAATGTTCCCGTGCTGGCAATGACGGTCGGCGCTGCTGTCCTGACGGCGGTTCTCGGAAGCATCTATCCGGCCTTCTACATCACTTCGTTCCAGCCGGCATTGGTACTGAAAGGCTCCTTCAGCGGGTCAGTTTCGGGACGCAGGCTCCGCACGGCGCTCATCGGCTTCCAGTTCGTCATATCAATGTCGTTGATTATCTGCGCCATGTTCATCAAGATGCAGCATACCTACCTGATGAACTACGACATGGGCTTCAACAAGTCCTGCCTTCTCAGCGGTTACATTCCTTATGATGTCTGCTGGTACGGTTCGCAGAATGAGGCTTTTGAGGACAAGCTGCGCAGCAATCCGCAGATTCAGGACATTACGTGGGCCGACGGAAGTATTGTCAGCACTTCAAGAATGGGCTGGGGACGTGACTATAAGGGAAAGACTATTTATTTCCAATGTTACCCTGTGGCGTACAATTTCCTGAAATTCATGGGGATAGATATCGTGGACGGCAGGGATTTCATGAAATCGGATGAGGTGTCTGAAGGCGGAGTGATGATCTTCAACGAGCAGGCGAAGAAAGACTTTGACGTGGACTTCATTACCCCCGCGCCCGGACACGTGGACGGGACAGTGACTGCCGGCATCTGCAAGGACTTTAATTTCAAGCCTTTGCAATATGGTCGCGACGATTTCGCCTTCTATGTGTTCGGTAAACACAGATGGCGTGACGGACTTCATCAGGTCTATATAAGGACTGCGCCTGGCGCAGATGTCCAGTCAGTCATCAAGTTCGTGCTTGCGACCGTGAAAGAGATGGTGCCTTATGCTGATGACGAGCTGTATAGTCTGGATTTCTTCGACAAGGAGCTCGGAGCCCAGTACAGGCAGGAAAGCAGATTGTCCACGCTTATCAGCATATTTACGCTGGTGGCAATCATCATTTCCCTGATGGGAGTCTTCGGTCTGGTGCTTTTCGATACCCAGCACAGAAGTCGTGAAATCGCTGTCAGGAGAGTGATGGGCGGAAGCGTAGGCGATATACTCAAGATGTTCAATGCCAAGTATATACGCATTGTGCTGGCAAGCTTCGTAATTGCGGCGCCGCTCAGCTGGTGGGTCATCAGCAGATATTTCGCGGGCTTCGCATATCATACACCGGTCCATTGGTGGGTATTCGCATTGTCCCTGCTTATCGTGATGGCTGTCACAATGCTGATCGTTACGCTCCGCAGCCTGGATGCCGCCACTTCCAACCCTGTAGATTCGATTAAGAACGATTAGTTTAACATTAACATAAAACATTAACATAGATGTAAAGACCTACAGGGCTGTCAGCTGCGTCACACTTGCGAAAGAATGGCGCAGCTTTTTATGATTGCGCTGATTGTTCGCAAAAAAATGTATTTTTGTAATCGGCTTCCGGAGAGGGGCCTTGACGATAAAAGACATTGACAATGAAAAGTGGAAAGATACTTGTCGTAGATGACAACAAGGGCATACGGGATGCCTTGAAAATCCTGCTTGGAGGGTGTTTTACGCAGGTTCTGACACTTTCGTCCCCGACCTCGCTGACAAGCACCGTAGAACAGATGCTGCCTGACCTGATTCTTCTGGACATGAATTTCAAGGCGGATATCAATTCCGGAAACGAGGGGCTGTTCTGGCTGTCTGAAATCAAGAAAAGATGGCCCGAGATGCCCGTGGTGCTGTTTACCGCCTACGCAGACATATCATTGGCAGTGGAAGGCATGAAACGGGGTGCGGCAGATTTTGTCGTCAAGCCGTGGGACAACGCCCGGCTGCTCGAGACATTGACAGGAATTCGGGACAGGAAATCCAAGCCTAAAAAAGGCGTCACTGTCAATGAGGGGCCGCAGATGCTCTGGAGTTCAGGGATGCAGCAGCTCAAGCATGACGTGGAACGTATCGCCCCGACAGACGCCACTGTGCTCATAACCGGCGAAAACGGCACCGGCAAGGATGTTCTCGCGCACGAAATCCACAGACTTTCCGGACGGGCGGACAAGCCAATGGTCTGCGTGGACGCCGGCGCCATCACGGAAACGCTTTTCGAAAGTGAACTTTTCGGCCACGTGAAGGGAGCGTTCACGGATGCGAAATCCGACCATGCCGGCAAGTTCGAGCAGGCTGACGGAGGGACACTCTTCCTGGATGAAATCGCCAATATCCCGATGCAGTCCCAGGCCAAACTTCTGCGTGCCATCCAGAACAGATGCATCACGAGGATCGGTGACACAAAAGCTATCCCTGTGGATATCAGGCTGATATGCGCGACCAATGCAGACATTCCGTCCATGATACGTGACGGACTTTTCCGTGAGGACTTGTATTACAGGCTGAATACCATAAGCGTGGAACTTCCGCCTTTGAGAAACAGAAAAGACGTAATCATCCCGCTTGCGATGCAGTTCCTGACAGAGTTTTCCGAAAAATACGGCAGGGACGCAGAGACATTGACCCCGATGGCGAAAGCCGAACTGGAGACTTACGCCTGGCCGGGCAACATCCGCGAGCTGCGCAACTGCATCGAAAAGGCTGTCATTCTCTCAGACGGAAAGGCCATAGACGGATTCGGGCTGGACATCTCCAAAGCGTCAGGAATGACTGAGATCAATGCCGGGGACACGATGGAAAATATGGAGGAGAAGACTATCCGTGCAGCAATGGCCCGATATGACGGAAACATATCAATGGTAGCCAAGTCCTTGGATATCAGTCGCCCTACGCTTTACGCAAAGCTCAAGAAATACGGAATATGATGGGCGCGGAAACAAATATCGGCACGTTATGGATTGCGCTTGGCGGTGCCGTGATTGCTGCATTGACCTATATCGTGACGAGAGCGGCGACAAGGCGGAAGCTCATCGGCAAAATCGACTTCATGTCAGATGCGCTGGACAGTGGCGAGACGGCGTTCCGGTATTCTGAGAGCCGATGGCGGAACCGGCGGCTGAACAAGTCATTGAACCGTCTCCGGTCCATTTTCGAGGCTGAAAAGGCCGATATCCGTGAGCGTGTGCGGTATTTCGGGACAATGCTGGACCACGTCCAGAGCGGCGTCATCGTCATTGACGGAGAAAAAATCGATTATTCGAATACTGTGGCGAAAGGATTTTTGGGGATGGCGGAGATTTCGTCGCTGCGGCAGATCGGGCGGATTTCTCCGGACCTGGCCAATGCTTTCCGCGAGGCTTCTGAAATGGAGTCGAGGGCATCTTTCATTTCGGAACGGGGCACGGTACAGTTTTCCATAAGTGCCTGCACAGCAAGGCTTCACGGCAAAGAGGTCAGCATCGTCACTTTCAATGACATTACCCGTGAGATGGAAAACAACGAGTCCGAGTCGTGGACCAGACTCATCCGCGTCCTCACGCATGAAATCATGAATACGGTCACGCCTGTCGCATCACTCAGTTCGGCATTGTCCCAGAATCTGGACAGCTACAGTGCTGAGGACATCCGTTCCGCGCTCGGGACCATCGCTTCTTCGTCCGAAGGCCTGATAAGTTTCGTGCAGTCCTACCGTTCTCTGACGCATATTTCCGCGCCGGTGCGCAAGGCTTTCTATCTGAAGGATCTGGTCAATGATTCTGTCAACATCGCCAAAGCCAACTGGCCTTCTGTCAATGTCCTATATCGTGAACTTTCAAGCGACGTGATTCTCTATGCCGACTACGGCCAGATGTCGCAAGTGCTCAACAATCTGATAAAGAACGCAGTACAGGCAGGTGCCGGGAACGTCAGCATAACCGCTTCTATCGACAAACGGGAGCAGACTGTCATCGACATTGCCAATGACGGGGAGCCTATCAGCGCCTCTGGCCAGGAGCAGCTGTTCGTTCCGTTCTACACCACCAAAGGTTCGTCAGGCACAGGTGTCGGTCTGAGCCTCTGCCGCCAGATTGTCCGTCTGAACGGCGGCACCATCAAGCTCTCCTCCTCCACCCCGGAAGCCACGGTTTTCACTATCGTCATGTAGTCTTACTGGTCCTGTTCCAGCACTTCGACCGGGTTTTCGGCTGCGGAACTCCAGGTCCGGGAAATTATCGAGGCGAAGGAGATGAGGAAGGTCAATGCTGCCGCGACAAGGATTATCCACCACGGGAAGGCTATGGCATTGTAAAAATCTGCCAGGTAGTAACGCATTGACCAGATACATACCGGAACTGCGATTACGACGGCGACAGCGGTCATCAGGATGAACGACTTAGAGAGTTTCCAGGCCGCAGACCTGACACCTGAGCCGAAAATCTTCCGGAGGGCGATCTGACGCGCCTGCTGCTCAGTGTAATAGACGGACATCGCGAACAGGCCGAGCGCAGAAATCAATATGGCAAGCACCATGAATGTCATCACCAGCTTCATAGTGTTCCGCGTCCCTGTCAATGAATCCGCCAGGAAGTCATCTATATAATATATGTCCGTTTCGCGCGGCACACCGATATACTCTTTGGCTACATCACGCCATGCCTCGCGGACAGCATTCAACGCCTCGGCCCTGTCGCCACGCACCTTCAGCAGATGATTCATACACACATCGGTACGGTTCAGCACAGCCCGATGACTGTCAGGCATTGGTTTATAAAGAGGATCACGCGCGTGGAAATCCGCTATTATGCCGCAGCACTCATACTGCGGCTCGCCGTCTTTATCGGTACCGACAGTCCTGTTCCCGGCAGTAATCCCATAACGCCGCTGCGCCTCCTCCGTAAACCAGCATGTCCCTTCAATAGGATCGGAATACTGTTCTATCACATTGAACCCAAGCAGCCTGAATGCCGCACTGTCAACAGCAGGCAGCTGAAGCCACGACATTTCCTCACCCTCGATATGTACGCCATTGCTTCCACATGATAACGGAAGCTGCACCGCCATAACCGCCGTCTCCACCTGCGGAAGAGCCTGAAGTCTCTGATGCAGAGCCTCCTGGGCAGCCATATTGTTATAGCCGAGCGCCCATGAGGAAACCGACAGCAAATCTGTATTGTACCCTACCGGCAAAGATACCAGATGGCGCATCTGGAGAGTCATTGTCAATGCTACAGCGACAAGAACCATGCTTATGATGTTCTGGCAGACGATAAAGACCTTGCTGAACACCATCTTGCTGCGGAACCTGAAATCGCCCTTCACGACAGCTATAGGCTTGAATCTCGACACCATAAATGCAGGAAGGAGCCCGGAGAGAACCGAAACCAGCACGAGCACAATGACGCCGGCCGCAATGGTAGCCGCATCCGGAACAAGAACTATAGCGGTATTGAGAAGATTCGCTATCCAGCCCTTGAACAGCAGGGCGACCAGCACGCCGACCAGCATGCAAACAAATGTGAACAAATGTGAACAAGAACGATTCCATAAGGTATCTGCGGACAATGCTGCCTGAAGACTCGCCGAGAAGACGTCTCGTCGCCATCTCCTTTGCCCGTTTTCCCGTCTGAGCCACAGTAAGGTTTATGTAGTTGAAAATGGCTGATATCAGCAGTATCAATGCTACCGCCAGAAGTACCTCAACGATCTTCATGTCACCATGACGCAACGGGCTGTACACGTCTATCTTGCTGAAATAGAGCCGGTCAAGCCTTGTCAACGTGGAGCCCCATATGAAATGTCCGCCAGAGCCGTCGCGTGTGTAGAAATCCTTCCAATAATCCACATACTTGTCCAGCAGCTTTTCAGCCACAGCGTCAGGCGAAGCACCATCCTGCAGCGTCACGAAAGTATTGACCATACCGAAATAGTCCATTCTCTGGACCATGCCATCCAGCTGCCTGATGCTCAGGAAGATGTCATAATACTGCAGTTCATCATAAGGCCCGAAATCCTGAATCACGCCGGTTACCGTGAACCTGTTTTTTCCTATTTTAATGGTGCGTCCCACAGGATCAGATCTGCCGAATGCCTTATGCGCGAACTTTTCGGAAAGGATTACATCATTCTTCCCCGCAAGTATGCAGTTCTTGTCACAGCCTGAGAGCGTGTAGTCAAACAGCTGCAGGAAATTCGTGTCCACACAGACCGCCTCGGCGGCATAATAGTCGTCATTGACAATGACATCGGCATCGCCATACGCCCCGACTCTGGTCCAGGATGTTATCTCGGGCACTGACGGGAAAAACTCCTCCGCAGTCCCGTACGTCATTCCGATGCACGCTCCCGTGCCGATAGCATACAGCTGCTTGGAAAGCGGCTGTCTTGCGCCTACACTGAACTCCGTCCTGGCATAAGAAGCCAGCAATATGACGAATCCCAGTGCCACTGACAGTCCCAATGCCTCGATTACGGCATAGAGTTTATTTTTCGAGAGAAATTTCAGATATGTGCTCATAGCTATTTGATAATCAGTTCATCCTTGTCGCCGAAACTGTCGTAAGAGGATATGATGATCTTCTCGCCAGGCTCCAGGCCTTCTGTAACTTCGTAGTACTGAGGGTTCTGGCGGCCAATGCGGACACTGCGTTTCGTTGCTTTCGTTCCCTCTGCATTGACCACATACACCCACTTGCCGCCGGTTGCCTGATAGAATGAGCCGCGCGGGATTATCACGGCTTCGGCCGGCTGTCCGAGCTGGACGTTCATATAGTATGTCTGGCCAGCGCGGATGTTCTCCGGCTGCTGTCCCACAAAGCGGAAATCCGCCTTGAACTTGCCGTCACGCACCTCAGGATAGACCTTGCGGATGGCTGCCGAGTACTTCTCGTTCTGTCTCTCGAAAGTTGCCTCAAGACCGGGCACGATTCTGTCAATATAATGCTCATCTATCTGAGCTTCAATCTTATACGAATCCAGATTATTAATCTGGCCGATTTTCGATCCCGCTGCCACTGACTGCCCCAGTTCCACATCGAGAAGTCCGAGTTCTCCGCTGATAGGGGCTTTTACTGACAGATTTTCCTTGCGGCGACGTATCATGCTCATATTGATCCGCATGTTCTCCAGACTTTCGTGCATCTGCGAAATCTGCGTGCTGCGGTAAAGGCTGTCCTGTTTTTCCCTGTCAATGACGAGTTCCAGCTTGTCTTTCGCCAGTTCGTAGTCTTCTGAGGCCTTCAGATAGTCTTCTCGGGCAATGAGTTTTTCCTCGTACAGCGTCTTGTTCTGTTCATATGCCCGCCTTGCCCTGCGCACTTCTATCTGAAGCGTGAGCTTGTCCTGCCGTACGGAAAGTTTCTGCTGTTCCATGGAAATCAATGTGTTGCGCAGGATGTTCTCCTTCTCGGCGAGTTCGGCTTCGGAGTTGAGTATCTGCATGTCAAGACTTTCATTGGACAGTTCGACAATGACATCACCTGCATTGACCTTACTCCCCTCCTCTGCGACGATTCTCTGGACGTTGCCGCCCTCGGTCGGGCTGATCTGGACGGTGGTCATCGGCTGGACCTGGCCGCTGACGCGGATATAGTCATTGAACTCGCCTTTCTTGGCGGTTCCTGTGATGAGGGAGCTGCCGTCAACGCGCACCGCAGAGCCGTTCCCAGTGATAATCAATATGACAAGGACTATTGCCAATGCAGCTCCGGCCCAATATTTTATGGCCTTCTTCGTGAATGCCGCAGCCAGTCCTGTTTTCTTTTCTATTATCTTGTCCATGATGGATGTTATTTATTGATCTATATATGATACTCCGTTATAGTACTCGACAACCCTGCGCTTGAGCTGGTACTGCAGCTCGGCATTGAGCCGTTCCGCCTTGGCCTTCAAGTAGTTGGACGAAGCGGTATTGTATTCTATCGAGGATATGAGTCCCTGTTCGAATTTGCGGGCGTTGAGTTTGAATGCCTCGTCATACACGTCGGCGCGTCTTTCTGCCTGAAGCAGAGCCGACTCCGCCCCGTCCCTGTCCTGAATTGCCCTGCGGACTTCAGATTCGACATCGCGGAGGGACTTGTCATATTCGAGGCTTGCCCGCTGATATGCGTTGCGTTTTTTGGCTAATGCCGTGTGCTTCTGAAGTCTGTCGTATATAGGTATGTTCAATGACAACTGCACATATTCGCCTCCGTTGTTTTTGAACTGCTCCCAATACGGAGTGGCTTTGTAGCCGGTCTGCCCCGGGTAGGTGTAGTAACTGGTGGACCACCCGCCGTAAAGTCCGAGTGTCGGAAGGAATTGCCATTTCGCGGTATTCAGACTGCGGAGGGCATTGTCCATCGCCCCCTTGGCGATCAGTACGGAAGGCATTGACCTGACTGCATTTGCTATGATGTCATCAGCGGCAGGACTGTTCGCGCCGGTCTGAATCGACGAGAGGTCCGGATCTATCGTAAGTTTCTCATCTACTGGCCAATACATTACATCTTCAAGGGTAATCATGGCATTGTCCCGATTGTTTGTCGCGGTGGTGAGTTCGTATTCTCTGTCGGCGAGGTCGGCTTTCATCTGGACCACGTCGGCATAGCCCTTCGAGCCGAGTTCTTCCTGACGCTCAGCCAGTTTCACAGCGTTTCTGGCGTTTTCCACCTGTTCTGTAAGGATTTCGGCCAATTTGGTGTAGTAAATGACATTGAAATAGGCCTCGATGGTGGCAAGGCAAACCTTGTCACGTTCCTGCTGTTCCTTGGAAATGCCCATTGAGATGGATGTGCGGGCGATTTTCAGGTTATTGATGGCGGAGAATCCGTTGAATAGGGTGAAGCCTGCCGACACGGAAAAGCCCTGGTTGAAGGACGTCGTGGTGAGATACGTATTGGTCTCAGGGTCGATGGAACGGCCCCATCTGTAGTAGCCGTAGGAGTTCCCTTCCGCTGAAGGCGTAAATGCTTCCAATATCGCATCACGTCTGTCGAGTCTGGCGTCATCATTCTTGGACTGCTGGATTCGCACCTGAGTGGAGTTGCTTACCGCATACTCCATGCATTCGCGCAGGGTCAATGCCTTGGCTTGTGCTTGCTGGGCGGGGCTGTCCGCGCTGGTAGTGTCCGTACTGGCAGTGCGGCCTTGCGTGTTTTCCGTGAGCGGGGTTATCCGCGTGGCAGTGTCCGTGCTGGTAGTTAGGCCTTCGGGGGTAATTCCCTGTGCGAGAACCTGACCGGAGGCAGTGGTCGCTGCAGAAATCAACGTCAAGACTATAATTGGTATTATCGGCTTCATAATTCGTTGCTGTTTTCCTTGATTCGTACTCATTGCAGTTTGCAAACAGCTCTGCATTGTCGTTTACGCTGAAGTATTCATTGCTCATGGCACATGAAACACACATCATCGTTTAGACATGAACGAGCACGCCACGTGCCACATCAGGCAACCAATTATCAATCAGTGAATTACACCCAGACGCCATTCATCTCCCTGTAAAGAAACTTTACAAATCTGTAATGAAATTTTACAGTCCTATACATATCCTACTTGTCTGCCATGACACTGGGTCGTTTTCGAACAACCTGCATGTCGGTTTTCTGGACATATTACTGAGTATCAAGGACATACACTAACAGCCGAAAGCCAGGTTACCCACTTTTTCGGGTAACCTGGCTTT
>OHAW01000629.1_pt1 | contig 14812 bp, 7 predicted proteins | sample 1577221 | NCBI WGS metagenome assembly OHAW01 (sample SAMEA3879583, study PRJEB24766) | human gut metagenome | biome: human-associated habitat; feature: feces | place: USA | collected 1985/1987 | reverse complement strand
ACAAGTGGCTCTACATCCTGAAGAACCTGTCGAAGCTCCTGGAAAGACCGGCAGCACTGAGGGACAGGATCTTCAGCCGCCTCTTCGACGTAGCCGAGTACGCCAGCCTTGACAACATTGACAAACAAAATTACGTAAAGGCCATGACAACAGCACGTGACACCCACAATCAAATCGAGTACGCCAAGAAGACAAGTCTTGAAGAAGGACTCGCGAAAGGATTCGCGAAAGGACGTGTGGAAGGACGCGAAGAAGGACGCGAAGAAGGTCGTGAGGAAGGTAGAGCAGATGCAAAACAACAAATCGCGATCAACCTGCTTCAGTTGGGAACGCCATGCGAGATCGTGGCGAAGGCGACCGGATTGTCACTGGAGGAGGTTACTAAGCTAAAGGAAAGTACACGTAGCTGAGTTTGCATCCGCACAGATAACCGATCGTTGATATTATTGAGAGGCGGAAAAACGAAAGTAGGAAGAAAATGCTTCATTTTTCTTCCTACTCGATTTAGGATCTGATGTCCTTTGTTTATTTTACGATAATTTCCTTCACTTCAATTTCCCCATTCTTGACCTCAATGAATGGTTTCCCATTTTTTTAAACCTACAGTTACGTATCCACTTGCGGTAGAAAGGAAAGAACGGAAATTTTTGCCTGCCTTGGATTCAATGTGCAGAGTCTTGGTTACAGCATCGTATCTTACACCTGTACGTGCCTGAATCAAACTGTAACTCGCAAGGGCACGAGCATACCATGAACAACATTCGTATTGGTTGAAAGGATTCCTCTTTATTAAAAATATCATCATAAGTTGGTATTTCTAAAGTCTGTGAATATGGTTACATTTGTGGTTGTCGGATAAACCGAACTGACAAATGACGTTATAGAACAGAATTCAGAAGATGGAAACAGAACACAGGATAACATTGGCCCGGATTGCAGGCAGTATAGTGCTGCTGGCGGTAGCGCATTTCGAACCGGGACTTACAGAAACATGTCAGATAATTCTTTATGCCGCGGCGTATCTGGTCATCGGCGGCGATATCGTGTGGAATGCATTGAGAAATGTGGTCCGGGGAGAGGTGTTTGACGAGAACTTTCTTATGGCAGTCGCTACGGCGGGAGCATTCGCTACGGGGCAATACCCTGAAGCTGTGGCTGTTATGCTGTTTTATCAGATAGGCGAGATGTTTCAGGACATCGCTGTGGACAAAAGTCGCAAATCCATAACATCGCTTATGGACATCCGTCCGGACTATGCCAATCTCGAAACCCGCGACGGAGAATTTACACGTGTGGCTCCGGATGCCGTGCCGAAAGGAAGCATAATTGTCGTGAAACCCGGTGAGAAAATCCCGCTGGACGGTGTCGTGATTTCAGGGAATTCATCATTGGATACCGCTGCATTGACAGGAGAAAGCCTGCCGCGCGAAGCTGGAGAGGGGAGTCAGGTGATAAGCGGGTCAATGAATATGACAGGACTGTTGAGGGTGCGGACAAGCGGCACTTACGGCGAATCTACTGTGGCGAGGATTCTGGACCTTGTGGAAAATGCTGAAAACGGCAAAGCGAAAACCGAGAAGTTCATCACCCGTTTCGCAAAGTATTATACCCCTGCCGTCACAGGCGCTGCAGTACTTTTGGCCGTAATTCCTCCGCTAGTGGACGGGCAATGGCTGCTCTGGCTTCACAGGGCATTGATCTTCCTGGTCATTTCCTGTCCTTGTGCGCTGGTCATCTCCATTCCTCTGACATTTTTTGCCGGAGTCGGCGGCGCATCCAGGCGCGGCATCCTCATAAAAGGATCGAACTATCTTGAATCATTGGCCCGCCTCGGGACGGTGGTGTTCGACAAGACAGGAACATTGACAGAGGGCAAATTCAGCGTTACAGCTGTCTGTGCATCAGGAAATCACGATGAGAAAGAGCTCTTGTCGATGGCGGCAGCGGCCGAGAAATACTCTGACCATCCGGTCGCCACGGCCTTGAAAACGGCAGCAGAGCCCGTCGTTTCCGATATTGTCAATGTGGAGAACTTTGCCGGTGAAGGGCTGAGGGCGGACGTTGGCAGCCATACTGTCTATGTGGGCAATGCCAAGCTGATGTTTCGCGCCGGTGTCAATGCCTCTGAACCAGAGAAGCCAGGCACGGTAGTCCATGTGGCCGTGGACGGGGAGTATGCCGGATACATAATTATTTCTGACTCCGTGAAACCACAGTCTGCTGCGGCCGTGGCTGCTCTCAAGGCCGAGGGCGTGATGAAAACCGTTATGCTGACAGGCGACAGAAAGGCTGTGGCTGAGGAAGTTGCCTCTGCGCTTGGACTCGATGAAGTGCATTCGGAACTGCTCCCTGCCGACAAAGTGGAATATGTAAAGTCAATGATGACCGCATTGCAGGAAAACAAGAGCCTTGCATTTGTCGGGGACGGTATCAATGACGCTCCTGTCCTGAAAACCGCTGATGTGGGAATAGCGATGGGAGCTGCAGGAAGTGATGCGGCGATCGAGGCCGCTGACGTCGTGCTGATGGATGACAATCCAGGAAAAGTCGCGGCTGCAGTTACGCTTTCACGCAGAACAGTACGCATTGTGCATCAGAACATTGCATTCGCTCTCGGGGTGAAACTGCTGTTTCTGATTTTGGCGGCTTTCGGTGTCGCCACCATGTGGGAGGCTGTTTTTGCCGACGTGGGAGTGACAGTAATCGCTGTGCTCAATGCCCTTCGTGCGATGAAGTAAAAAAATCGCTATATTGTCGTGCAATGTACAGATGATTCCGGCATTTTACCCAATGTCCGGCGCGTGTCGGGCGTGAATCATTGAAAACCAATGTAACATTATGAAAAAGAACACATTGATTTTGGCCCTGACGGCAGTAACTATAACTTTAACCACATTGACAATGAGCGCTTTTTGGAATTCAAAGAAAAAATCGGCGGAAACTGACAGCGAGGGACATGTCCTGGTCGCTTTGTGGGCTGATTATGAGCAGGCGGTTTCGCTTGACCGCCCGGCAAAACAGGTAGAAATCCTGTCGAAAATCAAGTCGGAAGCGTCCGAAAAGCGTCTTGCGTGGGACTTTTATGACGCGGCGAAGAAATATGTCTCCGATGCTGCATCGCGTAACTGGAAACTTCAGGATTCATTGAAACTGAACCTTGGAGAGGAAATAGCGAAGTTCAATGAGCCGGTGATGTCGTTCGTCTGGAAATTGTCCAAAGGCGATGAAACTGCCGAAGCCATTTTCGAATATGTCCGTGCCAATGCGAAGAGACTGGAAGCCTCCTGCAATCAGCCGTTCTGGACTTCCTACGATGGCAGGTCCTCTGTTCCGGGTATCCCGGGAAGCGGATTCGTGAAGGAGTTCTATGCCAATGATTATCAATACGCATTGTGGACACTTCTTGCAAAAAACTTCTATACGGGCAAGTTGTTTGCCGATATTGCCGATGCCTTGGCTGAATATCAGGGCGACAGTTACCCTCTCGGGGCGTTCCTCGAATATGTAAAACTGGAGAGGTCCTGGCGCAATGCTGACGGGAATACTTCCGCATCCGTAAAGAAATCCGCTCTGGAGGCGTTTGCTGACAAATATGCCGGCAAGGCTGTGTCAATGTTTGCAAAAGATGCCTTGTTGGAACTGGAGTTTTCTTCATTGGGAGAGAAAAAGGCAGGCTCTGATGAGTATAAAGCGCTGTATGACGAGTGCGCGGCATTTGAAAAGGAGAGGACAGCATTTACAGGTATTGAAAGCAAAGTAGTCGGAGACCTGACTACTGTTGAAAACCTGTGCAGTCATTTGACTAACAAATCTGTAGAGGTGAGATTGAAAGACGGAAAAATACTCGTTCTGCTTCAGAATCTCAAGTCGGCAAAGCTGTCTATGTCCCCTGATGAGTCCGGTTCGAAAACGGTGCTGTCCGAGAGTCTGGCCAATCCGAAATGCAGTTTCTATGTAAAGGATACGGTCTCGGTGGATTTGCCTGTGGTAGATGACGGGGATTATGTCATTGTCGCGAAAAACGGGATGAACGTCTCATCGAGGAGGTTCTGCTCTCACCGTATTTCCGTTGCATCAAGGACTGACAGCCGGGGGAAATGCATCTATGCGGCCGGATGGAAAAGCGGAAAGCCATTGGAATGTGCTGATCTGCAGTTGTATAAGAACGGAAAGGTCATAGCGTCTTGTTCCGATTTCAAGTTCGACGGATTCACTCCGCTGCCACAGGAGTTCGTGTCCGTGATGAAGGACAATGTCTATTATACATTGACCTGCTCCTATAAGGGCGAAGATGGTTTCATGAGAAAATCCGAGCAGCTGTCACTTAACAGCTGGTACAATACGGTGGATTCTGGAGATGACGCCAAAGTGCGTCTGTGCGGTGAGATCTTCACCGACAAGTCGGCCTACAATCCTGGCGAGACGCTTGAGTTCAAGGTGCTCCTATATAATATAGAAGGTAGAAACAATGCGCGTGTGGCCCCTCAAGGCACGGAATGCAAAGTGGTCCTGAAGGATGCTCAGGACAATGAAGTGTCGTCTCAGCTGCTGACTACCAATGAATTTGGTTCATTGGCCGGAAAATTCGCGCTCCCGAAGGGACTCAGGAACGGATACTGGTATGTCAATGTCCTGACCGGCGGGAAAAAGCTGCTTGCGGTCAAACCGGTACGTGTGGACGAGTTCGTCCTTCCGACTTTCGACCTGGAGTTCGACAAGACCGAAACACTGTTCTTCCCTGGTGACGAGGTAGCAGTTTCGGGCCGTGTGCGCAGTCTGTCCGGTCATCCTGTATCTTCTGCCAATGCTGTTTACGAGGTGACTTCATACGGAGACAAGATCGACTCGGGCAAGTTGAAGATGTCCTCGGACGGCAGTTTTGTTGTCAGTTTCAAGGCTCTTCCCTCTCAGTGGAGCCGATACTACAATGTGGAAGTGAGGATTTCTGACGACACTGGAGAAACTCATGAATATAGTCGCGCAATATGGGTGGCGGATGAGCTGACTTTGGAACTGGAGCTTGCGAATGGCGCTGAAGGCCAGGCATTTGCAACCGATGAGAAGTCAGAAATCACTCCTCGCAGATGGCAGAGAAAAGAAAGTGTGAGCATACTTCGCGGCAATGTCGCTTCTGTCCGGATGGATGTCCTGTCCGATGATGGGGAAGCCGTGCCTGTAAAAGTGAAATACACTCTTCTGAATGAACGGGGAACAACTCTTCTGAGCGGCGAAGCGGCTTCCGGAGAGGCAGAAAACATTGACCTTAAATCTTGTCCGTTAGGACTTTATACTATCAAGGCCGATGCTCAGGCCAGAAGTCAGAGCGGAAAGGAATATACTGATTCGTCGAGTCTGAGGATTCTTCTGGTCAATGATTCCATGACGGTTCTGGACGCGCCTGTGAAGGATTTCATAATGCCGCTCGCTCAGCAGGTTACGGAGGGCGAAAATGCTTCCATCTGGTTCGGAATGGCCGATGACGCTCCGGTCTGGGCGATTGCCGAGATTTTTGGAGAAAAAGCCAATGTGTTGGATATCAAGTTTGTACAGCTGAGCGGAATGCGCGGCAAGGATGGCTCTCTTGTGAAACTGGAGTTCCCGTACAAGAAGGAGTATCCTGATGCTGTACTGGCAAAAGTGTTCTATTTCAGGAACGGCGATTCCGTGTCTTATTCATATGAGTTCCATAAGGTCCGCAAGTCTGACATCCTGCCGCTGGAATTCTCCGCATTTGAAGACAGGACATTGCCTGACACGGAATATACATTCTCAGTGAAGACCGCCCCTGAAACGGAATGTCTGGCTGCGGTGTTTGACAAGAGCTCGGAACTTATTGAGCCGAATCATTGGCAGGTCTATTCTCCTGTCGAGTACAATGTCTGCACTATTCGTTACAATACGTCACCGGGTTCAGTGGATGCGGACGGCAGAGATGACGTAATCGCCTATGGTTCAGCGCGCAAGTCCAAGTCTCCTGTGTTCTATGCGATGAATGCGAGGGCTGACGTGGAGATGGAATGTGCAGAAGACGCTGCTCCTGTCATGGAGTCCAAGTCATTGGAATGCGGATCTGGAGCAGAACCGGCCGTAAGAGACAATTTTGCCAGCACATTGACCTTCCAGCCTTTCCTGCGCCCGGACAAGAACGGCAAACTTTCGTTCTCTTTCCGCACGGGCGGCACGCTGTCCACTTTCATCGTGTCTCTGTATGCCCACGACCGTAGCATGCGCAATTCCGCACTTCGTAGGGAAATGACAGTTTCGCTGCCTGTAAAGGTCAATGTCGTGGCTCCTGAATATCTCTATCGTTCTGATAATTACCGACTTGCGGTCGGGCTTTCTTCGGTTGCGGAAAACGACGTCGAAGGAACATTGACCCTTAATATATATAAGGGTGGAGATTACAAGGCTCTCGAGTCATCGGGCGCGAAGCCTGTTTCTGTGCAGTCCCTGCGGGTGAAGGTCCCTGCGGGAGGTTCGCTGCGCTCGCTTTTAGATGTCAATGTCAATGAACTGATTCCCGAGTGCGGCACTCTCGGATTCAAGGTTGTGTTCAAGGCGGAAAACGGCGGCAACGCATTCTCTGATGCGATGTTTGTACCTGTTTCTGTATATCCTGATACTCAGCGTATTACAGAGGCTCATTCGGCTGTGCTGCTTGCAGGTGCGGACCAGGATGCCCTGATTTCACGCCTGAGGAAGATGTTTGTCAATGCTGACGGGGACAATGCCGAGGTGAAGGTGCTCAGCATTATGGATATGGTCCGTGATGCCGTGCCGTCAAAGGTGGAACCTGCAGGCAATGATGTGCTCACACTTTCGGAGGCTCTGTACGTGAGACGGCTGTCCGATGCGCTAAGAGCTGCCGGCAGAATGCCTGCGAGGGACAGTGTAGTGCTTTCCGATGAGGAATTGATGAAGAAGATGCTGGCCTGCCACAATGCGGATGGCGGTTTCGGATGGTTCGAGGGGATGTCTTCGTCTCCTGTCATAACGGCTGTGCTGCTGGAACGGTGCGCGAAGATGCTGAAGGCAGGGTTGCTTGACGGCTCAGAGGCAGTGGCCGGCGATGCCGCGTCCGCGAAGAATGTGGAAGAGGTGCTCGCTTCTGCCGTGAAGTATATTGACAAGAGACAATTCGCTTATCTTCAGCCGGTTCCGTTCTGGTGCGGCGGCCTTTCGGACAGCCAATATATGTATGTGAGGTCAATGTATGCATCGGTGAAGTTTACTGAGTGGGATTCCGTTTCCGGTATCTTGGGCAAGCTGTTTGGCAAGAGGGCGAAACAGTTCCGCTCTGATGCTAAGGCGTACCTGGTTCCTTCCAAGGAGCGCGGACTGAATGGCCACATACTGGATAAGGCGCGAAGACTATCGACATTGATCCGTCTGAGTTCTTCCTCCGACGGAATTGCTTTGGCGAAGTCGTGGGGCGTGAGGGTCAATGCGGGTGCACGTCTCGAAAAGTCGCTCGAGGCGGATGTGGCGTCGCTTCTCGAATATGCCGTGATGCACAAAGATGGCGGGATGTATTATCCGAATGCCGTGATGCCGTTCCGCGGACTGCTTGAGAGTGAAGCTTACGTGCATTCTATGCTTTGCGATCTGCTTTCGGGCTATGCTTTCAGGATGCAGAGTGCCGGCAAGGGCTCTGTCAATGCTTCTGAGGCCAAGCGTGTCGCTGACGGTATCCGTCTATGGCTTATGCTGCAGAAGGAGACGCAGCACTGGGAGGCGACGCCGGATTTCGTGGATGCGATAAATTCCGTTATGGAAGGGGATGCGGCCGTGAAATCCACGAAGGTGATGGTGCTATCAGCTGTTACTGATTTGCTTTTTGCGGAGGTGAAGGCTTCCGGAAACGGATTCACTGTCGAGAGGAAGTTCTACAGAATAGGAGCTGGCCCGAGTGCGTCCGGGGAGGATCCTGCCGGAATGTCTGAAGCGTCCTCTGTCAGCGTGCCTGCTGAAGCGTCTATGGGCTCGTCTGGAGTAGGGGCCGGCACGACAGCTGATAAGGCAGGACGTCAGGAGATCAGGCCGGGGGACCGTGTCAATGTCGGTGACAAGATTGTGGCCGAATATGTTATCCACAATGATGAGAACCGTAGTTTCGTGAAGCTCAGTGCACCTCGCGAGGCTGCATTCAGGCCGGCAAACCAGTTTTCCGGAAGATACGGATGGTGGCTCTCGCCGCTGAGAATAGCGGACTGGTATTCTTTCACGCCTCAAGGCTACCGCAATGTCAAGTCTGCTCTCACGGAATATTATTTCGATTCGTACCCGGAAGAGAATACGGTAATCAGTGAAGAGTTCTTCGTGACTCAGACAGGCACGTTCTCAGCTCCTGTCGTGACGATCGAATCCCTCTACGCCCCTCATTATCGCGCCAATGCCCCGGCACTTCCGCCTTTAGTAAGTCGCTGATCACCAGCAGAAGTGATTTTGTCCGGAAAATGGTGGGTGTTTACGGATAAGTTGTTAAAAATCAATAATTTGTATTATACTGAAAAAGGTTGACTCATAAAAACGAGTTAATCAAGATGAAGTTACGTACAGAATTTCAAAAAGAGTATTACCCTCAAGTAATCGAAATTTATCAAAGGACCGGTTATTCTGGTTACAAAATTGCAAAGATGAAACTGCTTCCCGTTTCGAAGAGCGTAATATGCGAATGGATTGCAAATTATGAAGCATCGAAAGGGAACGGATCAAAAAGAAGGATTATGCAAGCAAAGAAAGAGCAAGCCGAAGCAGAAGTGGAAGCGCTGAAATCACGTATTTCTGACTTGGAGGAGGCTCTGCGGATTGAGCGATTGCGGAACCAGTTAAATGAAAAAATCATTGATATAGCGGAGCAGCGCTGGCATATTGAAATCAGAAAAAAAGCTGGCACCAAGCAGTAAGAGACCTGCATGCAAGTTCTGTCACCACATGTAAAGTGGCAGAACTATGCATGCTGTTTGGTGTAAGCAAGCAGGCGTACTACAAATATGATGATAACGCCGCCCTATCAAAATCCGCCAGCGAGGAGTTTGCGCTTCAATATATTCGGGGTGTGCGCGAGAATCACGACCCTGGTATTGGTGGCGTCAAATTGTGGTACATGTATCGTCAAGAATTTAAAGGTGATAACCCAATGGGAAGAGACCGCTTTTTGAGGCTGCTGGACGAGAATGGGCTGAAGATTAGAAATAAGGTTAGAAAACCTCGAACGACAGATTCCACGCACGGTCTGCCGTTATATCCCAATCTAATTACTGACTTCATTCCTACTGGCATTAATCAGTTGTGGGTTAGCGATATAACATATATTACAATATTTGATGGTGCAACCAAGTATCACTTTTGTTACTTGTCCCTAATTCTCGATGCATATAGTGAAGAAATAGTCGGCTGGAGTGTCGGGCCCACACTCGACTATGAGTACCCGCTAGAGGCGTTGGAAATGGCTCTAGATCGCATTAAGGGCAGGAATGTTCATCTAATTCATCATTCAGATCGAGGCTGTCAATATGCAAGTCGCGAGTACATCAATACTCTGATGCGTTATGGCATATCAGTCAGTATGACAGAGTCGGGAAATCCAAAAGACAATGCAAAGGCTGAGAGGATAAACAATACCATAAAGAATGAGCTGCTTAAAGGAAAGGTGTTTAGGAGCATCGAAGAGGTAATTGACGCGGTCGATATGGCAGTTAATTTTTATAATAATCGCAGACCTCACATGAGTATAGATATGATGACTCCGGTTCAGGCCGCAGCAACCTCTGGAGAGCGGAATATGAGATGGGTTAGTTACCGAGAGAGGGCAATAAAATATAGAAATGGATTGGATAATTCCGAAAAAGATATACCTTTGTCCGTGGAACAGGGGTTGCCTTCCGGACTACGTCCTCCAGTCAACCCCTGTCAGTAATAAGACTCAAAATTTGGATAAAAGTCAACCTTTTTCAGTAATAATTTCTATAATCGAGTCAACCAAAATCAGGAAAATACAATTTGTCCGTAAAAAGGGACGTTTTCCCGGACAAAACCTGATAAAAATATAATTATGAAACAGAACAGACAGGAATATTTCAAGAAAAACGCCGAGTGGCTTGAGGCCAAATCCAAGGAGGACGGTGTCAATGCCCTCGAAAAGGGAGTGCTCTACAAAGTCCTTCAGTCAGGCCCTGAGTCGGGGAGGCAGCCGGGGATGACGAACGTTGTCATCTGCCATTATCTTGGCAGGACGATAGACGGCAAGTGCTTTGACACCAGTCTGGGCGGCTGCCCGCTTGCGATACGTATGCGAGAGCTGATAGAAGGCTGGGTCATAGCATTGAAGCAGATGCGCATAGGCGACAAATGGGAAATATATATCCCGTCAGAACTCGGCTACGGTAAAATCTCCCAGCCCGGCATCCCGGCCGGCTCCACATTGATCTTCGAGGTCGAACTGATCGGTATCCAATAGGACAGTCTGAGGTTATTGGGCAGGACACTCTGAGCTTACTTGATTTATTGCTTCTCTCGACGAGGTGTCGCGGGGAGGGGTTTGTGTGCTTCTAAATGTGTTCATTTTTTATGGAATCCGGGAAAAAAGATATAATTTTGCAGTTTGTTCCGAAATCCCGTGGCGATGGCGGAACAGAGCGTGTCCCGTGAACGCGGACTGGGCCGCTGACATATGGACAATTGTAAAACGGAAAAATAAAACAACGTCATATTATGATGACCTCTAACGAGATACGACAGAAATTTCTGGACTTTTTTGCATCAAAGGGCCACACCATTGTCCCTTCTGCACCGATGGTCGTAAAGAACGACCCTACACTTATGTTTACCAATGCCGGAATGAACCAATTCAAGGACATTTTCCTCGGCAATGTTACACCTAAGACACACAGAGCCACCGATTCACAGAAATGCCTCCGCGTGAGCGGAAAGCACAATGACCTCGAGGAGGTAGGACACGATTCCTATCACCATACGATGTTCGAGATGCTCGGAAACTGGAGCTTCGGCGACTATTTCAAGACTGAGGCCATCTCCTGGGCTTGGGAACTTCTCACGGAAGTATATAAAATCGACAAGACCAAGCTTTACGCCACCGTATTCGAGGGTTCTGCAGAAGACGGCACATCTCTCGATGAAGAGGCTCACCAGACTTGGCTGAAATTCCTTCCGGAAGACCATATTCTTCTCGGAAACAAGCACGACAATTTCTGGGAAATGGGCGATACAGGTCCATGCGGCCCATGCAGTGAAATCCACATTGACCTTAGAAGCGATGAGGAAATCGCAGCTGTTCCGGGACGTGAGCTTGTCAACAAGAACAATCCTCTCGTCATCGAAATCTGGAACCTTGTGTTCATGCAGTACAACAGGACGGCAAACGGTGAGCTTGAGCTCCTGCCGAACCACAACATTGATACGGGTATGGGCTTCGAGAGGCTCTGCATGGTACTTCAGGGCAAGAAGAGCAACTACGATACGGACGTGTTCACGGGAATGATCAGCAAGATCGAGGAACTTTCCGGTCACGGTTATCACGAGTCTGAGGATACTGAGGTGGCTATGAGGGTGATTGCTGACCATATCAGGGCCATCAGTTTCTCAATCGCTGACGGCCAGCTTCCTTCAAACGTGAAGGCCGGCTATGTGATCCGCCGAATCCTCAGAAGGGCAGTCCGTTACGGTTATACGTTCCTCGGATTCAACGAGCCGTTCCTATGCCGTCTCGTGCAGCAGCTTGCCGATGACATGGGCGGTGCATATCCGGAACTCAGAACACAGCAGAAACTCATTGAAAGCGTCATAAGAGAAGAGGAGTTCGCATTCCTCAGGACATTGGACCGCGGCATCAGACTCATGGATGACTATCTTGCGAAAGCAGCTGATACCAAGGTGATTGACGGTAAGGATGCATTCGTGCTCTATGATACATACGGCTTCCCGATAGACCTTACTGAGCTGATCGCTTCCGAGAAGGGTTATAAGGTGGACCTCGAGGCGTTCAATGTGGAACTTCAGAAACAGAAGGAGCGTGCGCGCCAGGCCACGTCCAACGAATTCGGTGACTGGATCCAGTATCACAACGGCGAGGAGGAAGAGTTCCTCGGCTACGATTACACCGACATTGACGGGGCAAGCCTCATCAAGCAGCGCACCGTAAAGCAGAAGAACAAGGTCATGTTCCAGCTTGTCTTCGACCGCACTCCGTTCTATGCGGAAATGGGCGGCCAGGTAGGCGACACCGGATATATAGAGTCTGAAAGCGGTGAAAGGATCAAGATTCTGGACACCGTGAAGGAGAACAACCTCACGATCCATATCGCAGAGCGTATTCCTTCAGACTGCTCAGAGTCATTCTCGCTTCATGTCGATGCCGCGAGAAGGCTGAAAATCACGAACAACCATACTGCAACCCATCTTCTCGACAGGGCATTGAGAGAGGTGCTCGGCACACACGTTGAGCAGAAAGGTTCGTATGTATGCCCTGACTATCTCCGTTTCGACTTCTCGCATTTCTCCAAAATGACCGACGAGGAGCTCGAAAAAGTGGAGAAGAGGGTCAATGAACTGATCCGCGCCAATTATCCTCTCGTGGAAAAGAGGGACGCGACAATGGAAGAGGCCAATGCAATGGGCGCAATCGCATTGTTCGGTGAAAAATACGGAGACAAGGTCAGAGTCGTGAAATTCGGCGATGCTGTGGAGCTTTGCGGCGGAACACATGCGCAGGCGACCGGACAGATCGGTACATTCATCATCCTGTCTGAAGGCGCTGTGGCTGCAGGCGTAAGACGTATTGAGGCCGTTACAGGCGAGGCGGCATGGATGCATACACGCGCTCTCATGGAGACATTGAAAAATGCAAAAGCGTTCTTCAACAATACCCCGGACCTCGGTGAGGCTATCCGTAAGGTCCTCGACGAGAATACCGGCTACAAGAAGGAGATTGAAGGATTCGTTCAGGAAAAGACCGCGCGTCTTGCTGAGAAGCTTTCCAAGGAGGCTTGCGAAATCAACGGACTGAAAGTGGTCAAGTTCACCAACAGCGTGGACCCTGCATTGATAAAAGGCGTGGCAGGACTTCTTCAGAAGCAGTCTGAGAACTTCGTCTTCGCCGCTGCATTTGAATATGCGGAGAAGCCGAACCTCGTACTCATGTACTCTCCGGACCTCGTTGCCAAAGGAAAGAACGCAGGCAAGGATATCCGCGAGGCTGCCAAATTCATCCTCGGCGGCGGTGGCGGACAGCCTGGACTCGCAACAGCTGGCGGCAAGAATGTTGCAGGGCTGAAGGACGCTCTCGACAAGCTTGTAGAAATAGCGACAGCTTAGAATCAGCCGTAACACAGACAAAGGAGTAAGGAATGAAGAAACTCGACCAGTTCATCATCAAATCATTTTTGGGACCGTTCTTCGGTATCCTGATGGTGGTCGTATTCATTCTCATGCTCCAATTTCTGTGGCTATATATAGATGAGCTCGTAGGTAAGGGCTTGGGACTCAGGATTATACTTGAGTTCCTCGGATGGGGAAGCGCCACTATGCTGCCGCTTTCACTTCCGCTTGCCACACTTCTTGCTTCAGTGATGACCGTGGGGCAGATGGCCGAGAACAACGAGCTTATCGCCATGAAATCCGCCGGCATATCATTGACAAGAGTGCTTACGCCTCTTATAATATGTGCCGGCATAATCAGTATCCTTGCATTTTTCGCGGTCAACAACCTCGTCCCGGTCGCCTACAACAAGATTTTCACGCTTCGTGATGACATCGGAAAGACAAAGGAGGAAATCAATATCCCTACCGGAACTTTCTACGACGGCATTGACGGATATGTGCTGAGAATCGACTCGAAGGACGACAAGACGAATATGATGCACGGAATTCTGGTCTATGACCATACCGCGGGCAAGGGCAATGTCAGCCTTACGATCGCGGATTCCGCAATGCTCAAGATGTCCAAGAGCAAGGATTACCTCACGTTCCAGATGTTCAGCGGAATAAACTATTCCGAGACGAACAAGATGAATTACAGGGATACCTCGCTGCAGCTGCAGAAGACCAATTTCCGCAACCAGAAGATGATAATCCCGTTGCAGAACTACGCCTTCCAGAAGTCTGAGAAGTCCAAGTTCGGCGACCAGGTAAGGGCAATGAACCTTACACAGCTCGGTCACGGAAAGGATTCCCTTACGCATCTGAACGATTCCACGTGGGCTGTGAATACGGCATCATTCTTCTCCAGACGCATACTCAGGTTTGCGAACCAGCTGGATACTGCAAGCCATTTCCAGGGTACGACATTGTTCGACAGGAGCAAACTGAAAAAATGGGGCAGCAAGGAGGAGGAACTCAGCGCGTACCGCAATGCCGAGAATATGGCAATCGAGTATTGCACCGCTGTAAGCAGCTATGAGAATGATGTTTACGGCTATATCTACATCCTCAGACGTACGGACGTGGAACTGCTCAAGAAGTTCGCGGAGGCATTGGCCTGTTTCATCCTTTTCTTCATCGGAGCGCCTCTCGGGGCATTTATTCGGAAAGGTGGACTGGGCGTATCGGCCATCATCGCCGTACTGTTCTTCGTGCTGTACTGGGTAGTCGATATTACCGGAACAAAACTGGCACGCGACGGAGCTATTACAGCAGCTGCCGGAGTATTCATATCCACCATTGTCCTGGCACCGCTCGGAGCGTATTTCACGTGGAAGGCAGCGCACGATTCGGCAATCTTCAATACGGAGAATTTCGGTTCATGGTGGAGAAAAATCAAGAGCAAGTTTATGAGCATATTCAGAAAGACAAGAAT
>OHAW01000603.1_pt1 | contig 15453 bp, 8 predicted proteins | sample 1577221 | NCBI WGS metagenome assembly OHAW01 (sample SAMEA3879583, study PRJEB24766) | human gut metagenome | biome: human-associated habitat; feature: feces | place: USA | collected 1985/1987 | reverse complement strand
GTAATTCACGTTCTGCAGTGCTGAATTTTTTGCGTTATTTTCTGGTCTTGCTATAAATTCATCTTCCACCGCAGAACGTGTCTTCTTGCCGGAAGAGGATAAAAAAATTCAGCACTGCTTTTTTGCGTTATTTTCGGGGTTTCTATCAGAATTCGATCTCGCGCAGATATCTGTGCAGCGCATCCTGCCAGGTCGGCAGTTTTTCGAATCCGTTCTCGGTCAGTTTCTCTTTGCTCATGCGGCTGTTGGACGGACGTTTTGCTTTTGCCGGGTACTGGTCAGAGCTTACCGGTGATACACTTACTTTTCCGTAAGCCGGATCGATCTCAGCGGCCTGTTTGAAAATCTCGCAGGCGAACTCATACCAGGAGCAGAGTCCCTCGTTTGTCGCATGGTATCTGCCATATTTGTCGGTCTGGATCATATCCACAAGGAGTCTTGCGAGATCGTAGGTGTAGGTCGGGGACCCGATCTGGTCATCAACGACAGATGCGGCTCCACGCTCCTTTCCGATCCGAAGCATGGTCTTAATGAAGTTCTTGCCGTTTACGCCGAATACCCAGGCAATGCGGACGGTAAAGAATTTCTCCACCAGCTCCTCAACTGCAAGCTCACCTTCGTACTTTGTCTGTCCGTAAACATTTAACGGATGTCTCTCATCATCCGGCTCCCACGGGCGGGTTCCCTGTCCGTCAAACACATAGTCCGTGCTGATATATACCATCGGAATATCAAGTTTTCCACACATCTTTGCAATATTTGCGGTTCCATCCACATTTACTTTATGGCAAACCTCCTGATTATCCTCAGCAGCATCTACTGCAGTCCAGGCAGCACAGTGGACGACCTTGTCCGGCTGAACTTCTGTCATTACTTTTTCTACAGCCTCACTGTCTGTTATGTCCATCTCTGCAACATCAACGCCGACACCTTCATAACCTCTTCTGGCCAGCTCATTCATCACATCATATCCAAGCTGTCCCTTTACGCCTGTTACTAATACTTTCATTTCCAAAATCCTCCTATATACGTCTCAGTGAAAAATCCTGACTCTTCAGGGTCAGATTCGGATTGTAATACGGATCTCCGTTTCTCAGAATATCCGGCCACCGTTTCTCAAAGATCTGGATCTCTTTATTAAATCTCGCAACCTTTTCCGGAGTATCCTCAAGACCTCTGGACTTGGATTCATAATGATACAATTCCGCATATGGATTGTATACGATCAGATATCCTGCCGCCCTGAGCTTCATACAGAAGTCAATATCATTAAAAGCAACTGCAAGTTCTTCTGTAAGACCACCGACCTTATCAAAGGCTTCTCTCTTCACCATCATGCAGGCTGCCGTCACCGCACTGTAATCCTGTGCACAGATAATCCTGTGGCAGTATCCGGTAGCGTCTCTCTTCTGCTGCACAAAGCAGTGTCCCGCAATGCCGCCGAAGCCAACGACTACTCCTGCATGCTGCACGGTATCATCCTCATAATAGAGCCGCGCTCCTACAGCTCCCACATCCGGTCTCATACAGTATCCCAGAAGCTGCTCCAGACAGTCCGGGCTGATGATCTCCGTATCATTGTTGAGAAGAAGCAGATAGTCACCCTTAGCATGAGCAGCTCCGAAATTATTGATGGCAGAATAGTTGAAAATACCATCCCAGTACACCACATGGGCTTTCGGATTGGATGCTTCCAGCTCTTTATAGTAAGCAAAGGTCTCATCCTCCGTACTGTTGTTCTCCACGATCACATACTCATAATTGCGGTAAGTTGCCTTTTCTTCGATGGAATCAATACATCTCTTCAGATCATCGATGTGATCCTTGTTTGGGATGATGATGGAAATCAGCGGTTTTTCCTCCCAGAGGAATTTTGTACGGTAAAGTCCAAGATATTCACCCTTTTCGATTTCCACCGGAACTCCGAGCCTGTCATAATGAGCCTTGATGGCACGTGCTCCTGCATCAAAGGCATACATTTTGCTTTCCGGATTCTCTGCTGTGGAATCCTCATGGCATCTCCAGTGATAAAGGATCCTGGGGATATGATGGATCTGCTCTCTTCCCGCAGCTTCCACACAGCGGAACACAAAATCATAATCCTGTGCACCGTCAAATTCCTTTTTCAGCATTCCGATCTGATCCACGATCTCTTTTTTTACGACAAAAAGATGACAGATGTAGTTTACTGTACACAAAAGATCAATATTGAAGTCCGGTTTGAAATGCGGCTGAAAGAATTTGTGCCCGTCCATGGACATCTTATCTTCATCGGAATACAGAACCTTAAGCTCCGGATCCTCATTCAGCGCTTTCACACACCGGAACAAGGCGTCCGGCGTCAGCTCATCATCATGATCTGCAAACACGATAAAATCTCCTGTTGCCGCTTTCATGGCCGCATTGGTATTCTCTGCGATCTGAAGTGCCTGGTCGTTGCGGATCACACGGATCCTGTCATCACTTTTTTCCAGCCTGTTCAGATAATCGGTAAGAGGAGAATCTGCTCCGCTTCCGTCGGAAAGACAAAGCTCCCAGTTCCCGTAGGTCTGGGCTTCTATGGAATCTACCAGCTGCTGGAGATATTTTTCCGGTGTTTTGTAAAGCGGGATCACAATACTGAATTTTGGATTCCTGGAAAATTTCGTTTTTCTTTCTTCTGCAAGCTCTGCCTTGTCCGGCAGATGCTTCACGATCCATTTGGAATAATCCACCGGACGGTTTTTACGGTCCAGCACCTTTCCAAATACCTTTCCGGTAAGGGCTGCTGCCCCGTGAAGCTTCATGTAACGGCTTCCCTTACGGAAATATACCGCAGCTTTCTCCGCAAGGCGCTTCTGTGGCTGCAGATGTACCAGACGAAGCGTCCGCACATTGCCTGCCTCAAATACAATGTAGAATTCCTTCACACTGTCATAATGGAATTCAAAGAAAAAACCGCTCTTCTCATCGATCTCTGTTTCCTGGTACTGATTCTGTACATCCACACGTTTCAGTCTGGTGATCTCGCAGGGGATTTCCTTCCGGCTGCGATCCTCCAGGCGTATGGTCAGGGGACTGTTAAAGGCTGCCCAGCCACGGACACGACAGATCTTTTCCCCGGCTTCCACCTCGATGCTCTCGATAAAGTACTGCGGTTTTCCCTGTTTCCTGTAAAGCTGTGCTGCCGAAACAGAAAACCACCGGACACGTTTTTCACCCTTTACCGCATAAACAACAAGCTTCTTTTTGCCCTCCAGATCCGGCAGGCAGATTTCCATCTGCACACGTTCTCCGTTTACCAGATCCAGATCCTTAAAGCGCTCCAGGGCGCTGACACGCTCCTGGGCACTGATGGCTGCCGGAAGCTTTTCCCCGTCAAGAACGGCTTCCGGCTTATGATCCTTCGGCCAGGTTCCCTGAAGGTGATACAGAGAACTGTCCTTCAGGTCAAACCTGTCCTTTTCTACTTCGTATAGCTCTCGCTGCATAACAATTCCTCCATTGCATCCTTTCCGGTATTTACTGTAAGGTAATGTTCCATAACCTTCTGATGTGCGGCCTCACCCATGGCTTTTCTGGCCTTCTCATCAGTAACCAGAGCTTCCAGGGCATTGACCCACTCTTCTTTTGTGGTGCACATCCAGCCATCTTTTCCGTTTTCGACCACGTATTCCATCTCACAGTTACGGCTCATGACACTCGGAACCTTTACAAGGGCAGCCTCTGTCCACTTATTCTCGGATTTACACCAGTGGAACAAGCTGTTCTCCAGCGGCATCAGATTGATATCAAGTCCTGCGATCACGGCAGGCAGCTGTCTCCAGTCCATAAACGGAAGCTTCTCGATGCGGTTCTGCACCGGCTCCATTCCGGATTCATCCAGCACACCCACCAGCTTCAGGTAAACCTCCGGGTGACGCTCCATCACCTCCAGAAGTGCTGCCTCCACCTGGGCAAAATCCTGATCATGCGTTTTGGAACCACTTAAATATCCGATATAGATCCGGTCTTTAGCCTTGTCTGTCTGCTCCACAGCCTCGTGAGACAGGATCTCCATCTCCATACTTATACAGTTGCGGTTGATCACCACCGGTTTTTCCGGAAATTCTTCCCGGATCTCTCCTGCCAGTGTCTCCGTAGATGTAAAATATCCGTCGCAGAATCCCATACATCCGCGGATACGGTCTGTAGTTGTGCGGAAATCACTGTACTCGCTTCCCTTCAGGAAATGCAGCCCGGAAATTTTTTCGTAATTAAATACCAGGTCATCCACATCATAGTAAACAGGGATTCCGGCTGCTTTCGCCCGGTTGGCAAGCAGTTCTGCTTCCATCAGCTTGCTGCAGCGGTACATCACGATCGCTGTATATTCCTCGATCTTTTCCTGCTCTGCCTGATCCATCTGGATAAACTTCGATGCATAGCCTTTAAGGATCAGCTGCTCCCGGAAATGCTCCACACGATATCTGGAAGCAAAGGAAATCTCCTCTCCTACGAAAAGAAGCCTGCGTTTTTCCACAGGGAGCTCACTTTCGCCGAGAGTTTTCCACAGAGAAATCATCTCTTCCACAATATTCTCCGGCTTCTCATCTTTCAGGACAAGGCCCTTGGCATAGCGTTTCACACGTTCTACAGGTGCACCTACCGGAAGTACCGCTACCGGAAATCCCATGGAAATGATCTCCGAGGTTGTGTAGGAGAAGGTCTCCGGCCATACGGACGGGATCAGGAACATATCAATATCCTGCTCCAGGGTAAGTCTTGGGATCTCCTCTCTTGTATATCTTCCTGTCTGGGAAAATACCGGACTTTCGATTTCTTCGTCGGAAGTACCGATCAGTCTCAGACGGATATTCAGTCCATTCTCTTCGATATATCCAGCAAGCGCCTTCACAACCTCCAGGCCTTTTTTGTAGCAGAGTACGCCGATAAGACCAATGTTAAAGGTCTCTGTGGTTTTTTTATTTTTTTTCACTGCCGGAAGGTAATGGGGTGCATGCGGGATCACATGAAGATTGTATACATCCGGATAAGCACGCTTGAACAGCCTTGCCGTATCATCGGAAAATGCACGGATCTCATCACAGTTTGACAGAAATTCCCGGAATTTTGTACGCCAGAGCGTTCCGGTTCCGTATTCTGTGCAGGCATTGCTGCGGTTATCCGGAATACATTTATCGCAGACCTCACAGGATGGAACACCACAATATTTTCCTTCTGCATCAATCAGATTCACTGCCGGGCAAAGGGCAAAGAAATCATGAAGAAGCATAAGGAGCTTCGCACCCTGCTCTCTCTTAAGACGCAGGATACGTTCCAGGGTTCCGTAAAGATTCTGATAGGTCACAAGCTCGTTGATCCAGATCTCATCCACACGCATCAGCTCACCAAGGGCAGTTTCCAGATCATTTGCAAAAAATTCCATCTCATACTGCTTATACTGATACGTAAAGTAAAAACGATTGCTTACGATATTATAGCGGATGGTCACAAAACGGTATCCTTCCCGCAGAGCCAGACGTCTTTTTTCCACAAGATAAGCCGTTGCACCGCCGCCAAGATCATGGTCAAAGGCCACAATGGTAGGCACATCCAGCTTCCTGTTGAGAAGCTTCATTTCCACGTAGAGTCTTACCGGACGAAGCGGGTCTCTTCTGCAGTAATCCGCAGTATCCTTGTTGTAATCCGGATGCTTGCGGAGCAGCGCCTCACTGTGCTCTTTCAGAAGTCTCTGCTTTTCCTCAGACGGGAAGCTTCCACCATGCTTGTGATATACAAACAGGTTATCCACATGCACGTTCTCATAGCCTGCAGCTATGGCACGCTGGCACCAGTCATTCTCCTCACCGTAGCCTTTTCCGAAATTCTCCTCATCCAGAAGGCCAACCTCCTGGATCGCTTTCAGGTTCATACCCATGCAGAAGCCCACACCGGTAGGCATAGCCGGATACTGCGGACGGATCATGCGGAATTCATCATCGATCTCCCACAGCGGCATTCCCTCAAACAGTTTGTTATCCCGGCAGAAATCCGGGAAGCTGCAGATGGTTCCGCAGGTGGTAAACGGTGTAGTGGTTGCAATGTTTTCCTTTGCAAAGATCGGAAGCATCAGGCGCTCCAGCCACTCTTCCGGAACCTCCACATCTGTATTTACAAGAGCCACATGATTTTCCGCCATCTTTAATCCACGGTTTACAGACGGAAGAAAACCCATATTGGTCTCATTATTCAGAAGTACCACATTGTCATGCTCTGCGGCATATTTTTCCAGATAGTTTCCTACCTCAGGATCCGGGCTCTTATCATTTACAAGGATCAGACGATATGGAACCTTTGTCTTTTCAATTCCGGAAAACAGGGCATCAAAATACTCCAGTCCGTTGTAAACCGGCACGATCACATCCACCTTCTGCTGATAGACTGCCTGTGGATATGCCTTTCTCGTGCTGCGTACATGACGCTGTTTGAAATGGCGGAGATTTCCGATACTCTTCGGATCTTCGATCGCGTATACCAGAAGCTCTTTCTGATCCCTGGTTCCCGGGATCTTTCCGATAAGGAATCTTCCGGTATCCGCTGCGGTTCCGTATTCCAGGAAAACAGAAGTCTCTGCCGGCGCAAGAACCGTTGCCAGGAAAGAAAATCCGGCACTTTCCGCATCCGGATTTCCAATGGCATTAGCCACATCCGTACGGTAGATCGTAGTACAGGAAGCCTCCTGAAGCTTCTGTGTTCCCTGATAAAATGCGATCCTTGGCTGTCCCATAGACGCAAATGTCGGATCAAAGGCCCAGCCAATGGCATTTAAGGTGCCATTCTCATAATGGAAGAAATCAACACTGCCCATACAGGTAGGAGTTGTCTCCACTCCCATCACTGCTGCCGGCTCTGTATGATAACGAAGAACTTTTTTAACCAGTTTCTTTACCTGCGCTTTTTTGCCTGGATGACGAAGGGCCTCTTCCTGCGCACGTGCTGCTTCCTCTGCTGCCTGCTTTGCGGCACGTTCAGCCTCTTTTCTGACACGCTCCTGTTCTCTGCGTACTTCCCGCTCTTTTTCAAAGGCCAGAAGCTTTTCCACATCCGGAAGCTCAAGGCAGTCAAGTTTTCCCTCTATTACGATCCTGTCCACATTTTCCGGGTGCGTAACATCGATAAGATAAAAGCCATCGGTGGTAAAAAACGCAGTGGTACTGTTATCCACCTTCATATGGACACCCTGAGGCACAAGCTCCGCACTGCATCCACAATCCAGACGCTCTATCCTCACTTTCAGGAAATGACCGTTTGCGGGATTCCAGCGGAGATTTCGTATTCCTTTGATACCGGAAAGCGCAAACTCTACCCGGAAACGGTTTCCGGAAAGTTTTCCCTCTGCATAAAGTGTATGCTCTTCACAGAATCCCTCACCAAGATCATAGTACAGCTTGCTGTGCATCTGGTGCTTTTCTCTTTCTCTGTTCACCAGCTCTGTTACGGAAACCGGCACCTTTTTCTGTTCAAACGGGATCAGGGAACCACAGCCCACATACTCATAGACGAAATGCATGGTCCAATCCATAAATATCTCATAGTCTGTATAGCTGATGTCAAACTCCGCCATCATCTCATCCTCATGACATAACCGCGGCAGCTCAGAAATATGTGTATACAGTTCATGGATCAGGCGCCACATGATAAAATTCACAGGCACAGGAAAATCAAACATCCACTCATAATCTATGATCTGATTTTCCTTTTCTCCCATAAAGATGTTGCTGCAGATCAGATCCACATTGGCCGGGCAGACACATTCGTAATCCTCTCTTCCCGGATGATCACCAAATACCTCGCGGAACTCTCCGGTCCTGTAATCCACAACCTGACGAGCCCCGAAAAATTCCTGATAGAATTTTTTAAGAAGGGCCTTGATCTCTTCAAGATCTTCTTTCTGGGCAAGCTCTGCGATTTCCTGGTGAAGAGTTTTTCCAGTAAGGAGCGGATAAGAGATCTTTCCGTTTTCTGCCCTGCAGGGAAGATTCTTGTATTTATCGGATCCGGTACTCTCTGTTCCGGTTTTTTCCAGTTTTTCCACAAATTCCTCAGCCTGGGGCACCATAGCCTCTTTTTCCGCACGGACCTCTCCGTTCTCCCGGACGATCCTGGTCAGAAGACGGAACTTTTCTTTTCGCTCCTGGTTCAGCTTCACATAAAGGATTTCCTCCGGGTCCTGATTCTCGGTACGTCCTGCCTCCACAAGAAAAGAATTCACAAAGCTGTCCAGGATCTTCTCTTTTTCGAAGGCCTTTACGCCTTCACTTTCTGCAAAAAGATCTGCTGTCTTATCTGTGTATACAGGATAGCTTCTTCCGTAGGAATTGGTATAAAGGCTCTCATCTGTAAAAATCTCTGTCGGAAATTTGTAATCCGGATACGGGTAGTAAAAGCGCAGAAAAGGAAAGCCGCTGTTTTCCAGCAGCTCTCCCAGTTCATTCTTGGAAAAGGTGCGCACAGACTGATTTCCTGGATATCCATTGATCCCGAAAAAGTGAAGATCTGTGTGATCCTCCGGTGCTCCGGCAAAGTACTTCAATCCCAGTCTGTTCTCAATGGCGATCAGAAGTCTTCCCTCCGGCTTCAGATAAGCGCCCATACGCTGAAGAAATGTCTCGTAAGGAGTTTTTCCCTCGGTAAAGCTCATGGCATACTCCAGCACACCGTTTACTACCACATAGTCGAATTTTTCCGGAAAAGTCATGTCATTCAGGTTTCCAACCATGATCGTCAGATTTTCCTTATCCCTGTTTCTCGCATAATTGATATCTGCCCGACGTTTGGAAAGCTCCACGGAAGTCACATGACCGGCCTTGCGGCAAAGCATTCCGGTAATGGCTCCGCATCCGGCTCCGATCTCCAGAACGGAATCCGCCTTTTTCAGAGGATACCAGCTTAAGATATTCTCCCGCAGCCCTGAAAAATGGTAGACCATTGGAAAACTCACCTCTTCCTCCGGCAGGTCTTCAAAAGATTTGCCTTCCTGTGCCATTTTCAGAAGTGTTTCCTCGATATCCCCATCGGAATAATGATCCTTCGCCGTATAATAATCTAAATTCAACTCCGCCATAGTCGTTCCTCCACTTATTTCACAGATACTTTGGAAAACAGATCAAAATATCCCACTGCTTTCTTATCTGTGATCACGGTCAGGTTACACACATCGTAAAGACGATGAAATACGGTAAAATCGCCGTCTTTATATCCGGTGCAACCCAGACACAGCATATATTCCCCTGCCTCCAGAGGCATCACCTGTTTGAAGGTGATCTCACGGACATCGCCTGCCTTCTGCGGTTTCAGAGGCGTATGTTCATACATGGTATTGGTTCCTGTGATCTCAGTGCCTTTCAGATCTTTCAGGGTAAATGCAAAGATCGGATCGCTGACATCTGCCTGGAACTTCACTTTCATCTGAACGGAAAATTCCTTGCCTTTTTCGATCACATTGGTGATCATACCTGTATCATCCCGGATGGCAAAATCCACGATCTCGCCAAGCTTACTGCCGTATTCCAGGACCTTGGGATTCAGGTTCAGGCTGTCCTTCATAGCTTTACCGCTTCCGGTATGTGCTTTCAGTGAAACGTCTGCTCCGGCTGCCTGGTTCTCCGTCGTCTGTCCCTCTTCTGCATCGTCTGTGTTTTCTTCCAGATCTGCATCGTCATACTGATTGACCAGCACACGACGGTAAAGATTGACCATCTCCTTGGCACCACCCTCTGCAAGCTTCTCACCTTTGTTTAGAAGCACAACACGGTCACAGTATTTTCCGATGCTGCTCAGGTCATGGCTTACAAACAGAATGGTCTTCCCCATTTCCTTGAACTCTTCGAACTTCCGGTAACATTTTGCCTGGAAAAATACATCTCCCACGGAAAGAGCCTCATCAACGATCAGAATCTCCGGATCGATATTGATAGCTACCGCAAAAGCCAGACGCACGAACATACCACTGGAGTATGTTTTTACCGGCTGATAGATAAAATCACCGATATCTGCAAAATCCAGAATAGACTGCAGCTTGGCATCGATCTCTTCCCTGGAAAAACCGATCATGCTTCCGTTGAGATATACATTTTCAAGTCCGGAATATTCTCCGTTAAATCCGGCTCCCAGCTCCAGAAGCGCTGAGATTCTTCCGTTTACGGCTATTTCCCCGGCCGTAGGCGAAAGTACGCCGGTGATGATCTTCAGGATCGTGGATTTACCAGAACCATTTGTTCCGATAATTCCCACTGTTTCTCCCTTATGCACCTGAAAGGATACATGGTTGAGCGCATAATGCTCTTTATATTTCTTTTTTCTGGATAATCCCAGGGACTCCTTAAGACGATCCATAGGATTATCGTAAAGCTTGTACATCTTACTGACATCATTTACTGAAATCGCAATATCTTCTGCCATTTTCAACCTCACTTTTGTGTAAATCGTTCACTCTCACAATCTGCCGCCGTTCTGCTTTTTATCCTTACAGAGCAAATCCCCCATGGGAACTGTCAGATCCGGATCAGGCGGATATCCGCCATCCGCATTCAATTAAAGCACATCTGCAAAATGCGGCTTCAGACGTTTGAATATCACAGATCCCAGTCCGAAAAGCAGGATCGTAACTACCCAGAAATAGATCGTCCATGAAGCATGGTTCCAGATCCCGATATGACCAAGCATGGAATCGCGATAACCCGTAACTACATAGTACATCGGATTCAGCTTAAACAGCTTGATCAGCCATGGATGTGAAGAAAGCATATTGATATCCCACATGATCGGTGTAAGCCATACACCCACCTGAAGAAAAATACTGATGATCTGGGTCAGATCACGGAAAAAAATGACGATCGCACTTGTAGCATACACGAGTCCCAGTACAAAAAGGAAGGTGCAGACAGAGTAATAAATGATCTGCAATGTATAAAGGCTTGGTGTATATCCGTAGCATGCACATAAGATCAGCGCAAAGGCCACAAAGAAAACATGCACGAAAAGTGCGGAGATGATCTTTACGATGGGAAGGATGCTGATCTTGAATACAACCTTCTTCACAAGATAATTGTATTCGATCAGGGCATTGGTTCCACCGTTTAATGCATCCTGGAAGAAAAACCACGGCACGATACCGGATACCAGATAGAGTACAAAAGGGTAATCCGATACCGTTCCGGCCTTCAGTCCTACGGAAAATACAAACCAGTAGACCAGGATCGTTACGATAGGCTGGATAAATGCCCAGACAATACCAAGATAGGATCCTGCATATTTTGTTTTGAAATCATTTTTTGCAAGGCTTAAAACCAGCTTTCGATTCTGGTACAGCTCCGCCGGCAAAGCTAATATTTTCTTCATTCTGCAATTCCTTATCGATTCTTATATTCCTCGAAGCTTCCCCACTTCTGGTCCTTGTCGGAGAAAATAAGCTCCATACCTTCCGGGATCGGCCACTCAACGTTAATGTCCTTGTCATTCCAGATCAGTCCGCCCTCATCGTTTGGATGATAGAAATCAGAGCACTTGTAAGTGAACTCTGCATTCTCGGAAAGTACCAGGAAGCCATGAGCAAATCCCTTAGGAATAAAGAACTGTTTCTTGTTTTCTGCGGAAAGGACTACACCATACCATTTTCCAAAGGTCTTGGAGCCTTCACGAAGGTCAACCGCAACATCAAACACTTCTCCGTTTACCACACGTACCAGCTTGTCCTGGGGATAGCTGATCTGGAAATGAAGTCCGCGGAGAACACCATAACGGGAGCTGGACTGATTGTCCTGAACGAATTCCACATCAATGCCTGCTTCCTTGAAATCGTTATAATTGTATGTTTCCATGAAATATCCTCTGGAATCACCAAATACAGTTGGCTCGATCACTTTCAGTCCTTCAATATCTCCGCACTGTGTTACTTTTATTTTTCCCATTTTTTCTTTCTCCTTTTCTGTTTTGATTTATTTGTGATGTTTCTTTTCTTTTATTCTGAGAGCCGCAAGAAGGGCGATCAGGATCAGGATCATCGCTGCCATGATCATAAGAAGGATCTTACGCAGGGCAGGAATGCTCTTTTTTTCGCTGGTACTCTCTCCGGCTGTACTCTTCTCTGTTGTTTTGCTGTTATCTTCCTCTGCTGCTTCTGTGGAATCTTCCGCTTCGGAACTGTCCGCTTCCTGGCTGTCCTCTGTTGCAGCGGTCGGTTCCGGTACCGGTGTATCAGTTGCCTGTGCAACACTTGCGGTACCGATCAGATAATCTCCGAAATAGTAACCGGTTTCTGTTTTCCCATTGGTATTCTCTGACTTCTCGGTAAGGGAATTCAGCTCCACCCCTTTTGGAAGGAATACATAGCCGCCATTTACTTCTGTTTTTGTGAAATTCTCAAATGCGTAATTGAACATAGCTGTACTGTCCATACAGGAATTGGAAAGCTCTGTTCCACGCATAGTCACTGCAATATATGTGGTATTATCTCTGGTCACTCCTGTGACAAGTGTATGCCCTGCCGCAACGGTAGTTCCGGTTTTTCCACCAATGCAGCCTTCATAGTAAAATCCGCTTTCCGGTGCAAACATAGGATGATGGGTATGCAGGATCCTCTGCTGGCTGTTCATATTTGTAGGCTGGATGATATAGTCCGGTGTGCCCACGACCGTACGGAATGTTTCATTTTTCAGGCCTTCTCGGAAGATCAGCGCCATATCCCGTGCTGAAGAATAATGATTATCATCCGGAAGTCCGCTGGAATTTGCAAAATGTGTATTGGTACATCCGATCTCACTGGCGCGCTGGTTCATCATATCGATAAATGCCTGCTCTGTCCCGCCGATATGCTCTGCGATCTGTGCCGCAACGTCATTGGCAGACTGGATGATCAGAGCATGAAGACAATCCTCCATAGTCAGGACTTCGCCCACCTTTGTGCCGATATTACTGGAATCTGCCGTAACATTACGCACCCCGGTCTCTGTAAAGGTCACCTTCTCATCCATGGTGGAGTTCTCCACTGCCACCAGCAAGGTCATGATCTTGGTAATGCTGGCCGGATATCTCTGTTCATCTCCGCCCTTGTTATAAAGAACAACTCCTGTGTCTGCATCCATCAGGATACCGGTATCTGAGGTAATATCCGGTCCTGCCGGCCATCCCTGGATCTGGTTGGTGCTGATATCATATTTCGCATTCAGATCCACTGCAGCCATGGTCTGTAACGGCAGCATCAACGCCACACTGACTGCTGCGAAAACTGCCAGTAATTTTTTTGTTTTTTTCATAGCTCTCCCCTTCTTCTGTCAAAACCCGTCAAAGGAAGCAATCGCATCCACAACTCTCTTCGCATCCTCCATATCCAGATTATAGAACATGGGCAGTCGCATAAGACGCTCGCTTTCTTTTGTAGTATAAACATCTTCTCCGGAAAATCTTCCGAATTTTTTTCCTGCCGGTGCGGAATGAAGGGGTACATAATGGAACACACTGCAGATATCCTTTTCGCGGAGATATTTCAGAAGCCTTGTGCGTACCTGGATATCATGTACCTTAATGTAGTACATATGTGCATTATGTGTGCATTCTTCCGGTACATAAGGCTGCTGGATCTTTCCTTCCTCCGCCAGAAACCTGAGGTTCTCATTGTAAAAATCATAGATCTGCATCCGCTTATCGCTGATCTTCTTATGCTGCTCCAGCTGGGCATAAAGATATGCCGCATTCAATTCGCTCGGAAGATAGGATGATCCATAATCCATCCAGCGGTATTTATCTACCTGACCACGGAAAAACTTACTGCGGTCCGTTCCTTTTTCTCTCAGGATCTCTGCCTTCTCCAGGTACTGATCCCCGTTGAACAGGATCGCACCTCCCTCTCCCATGGTATAGTTCTTAGTTTCATGGAAGCTGTAGCAGCCAAAATCTCCAATGGTACCAAGGGCTTTTCCCTTATAGTAGGCATCCACACCCTGGGCCGCGTCTTCCACTACCTTCAGATCATGTCTTCCGGCAATCTCCATGATCGTGTCCATCTCGCAGGCTACTCCTGCATAATGGACCGGAACGATCGCGCGGGTCTTATCTGTAATCGCCTGTTCGATCAGCTTCTCGTCAATATTCATGGTATCCGGCCGGATATCCACAAATACGATTCTTGCACCGCGAAGCACAAAGGCATCTGCCGTTGATACAAAAGTATAAGACGGCATGATCACCTCATCGCCAGGCTGGATATCTGCCAGAAAAGCAGCCATCTCCAGTGCATGGGTACAGGATGTTGTCAGCATCACATGACCCACATGAAAGCGCTCTTCCATCCATGCAGAACATTTCTTCGTGTAGATCCCGTCGCCGCAGAGCATTCCCCGTTCTACTGCGTCACGGATGTACTCAAATTCCTTACCTGTAAACGCAGGTCTGTTAAAATCAATCATGTATTTCCTCTTTATTTCTTATTCTTCATGGTTTTTCTACATTAACTGCACATTCCATTTTCTCACACTCATGTTGTAAATTCAATGCCTATTTTTCTGCCGGTGCATAATCCGGGATCTGATTATGGTATGCCACCTCCTGGCCGTTGGGATCCAGAATATGCATTTCCTCATAAAACTCTTCTGTGAGAAGATCCATTTCCTTACGATTCTCTGTTTTTACATAATATAATGCCAGATACGGATTAGGACCATGCTCAATGACCTTCTCTCCTTCCTGATAAAAGATCCAGGGCTTTTCCACCTGTTCTTTCTCTCCCAGCCGGACTGCCGCAGACTGATCTTCAATGGTAAGAAGCCTTCCCTGAAAATAAATGACAGCTCCACAGCACTGTGGTTTATGAACATCGTGTTCTGCAAGCATTTTTTCCAGTTTATCCGGATCATAGAGAGATGCAAGAAGAAGCTCTTCCATATTAAAGCCATAGACCATATCGGTCAATTCATGCTCATATCCGAAAAATCGTGCGGCGATCTCGCAGACCTGGATACCTTCTCCCGGCTTCCAGAAAAACTGCATGGAAAGGGCTCCGTCTTTCTGACCGGTTCTGTCCGCATATGCCTGAAGAAGTTCTGTGGCAGGCTTTTCAACTTTTGACAATAATCTGGAAGGATACACATTTCTTGTGCTGATGGGGATCTCACCTTTGGCAACAAATGTCTTTTCACGGTCTGCAATACTGATCACATGGACTTTTCCATGCCGCACCCAGGTCATCATATTGAATTCATAGCCATCGTTATATTCTTCCACCAAAATCTCCGGCATATCAGAAAATCCTGCTGTTTTTTCTGCCCCGTTTATCAGCTCCTCCAGATCTTCGGATATATAGATCCCGCGGGAGCCGTATTTATCCAGTGGCTTGCTGACCACCGGATAACGAAGTCCCTCAAGCAGCTCTTTCAGCTGAGTTCTTTTGGACCTGTCTTTAAAATATGCGATCGGGATTTTTCGAAAGCCTGGAGTGGG
>OHAW01000580.1_pt1 | contig 16298 bp, 13 predicted proteins | sample 1577221 | NCBI WGS metagenome assembly OHAW01 (sample SAMEA3879583, study PRJEB24766) | human gut metagenome | biome: human-associated habitat; feature: feces | place: USA | collected 1985/1987 | reverse complement strand
GATCAGGCAGTTATCAAAGATGGAGAAGATATCTCTTATTATGGTGGTAACTGTGAGGTTATGGAACGTACAACAAGAGTCAAAGCACGAGTGAAGGCACATGCATTAAAAGAATTGTTGGAATCTAAAGAGAATGTTGTGATCATGGCTCATAAGATCCCAGATCCAGATGCGATCGGTGCAGCTGTTGGGTTATACAGACTGGGACTTTCTCTGGGAAGAAAGGCACACATCGTTATGAACGAAGTGACGATCTCTGTCAGAGCAATGGTTGATGAACTGAATAAGAGCGGCATTTACGATGAAGATATGTTTATTGATAATGAACAGGCCATTGATATCACAGATGAGAATACACTTTTGATCGTTGTAGATGTAAATCATGCGAATTATACAGAATGTGAAGAATTGCTAAATCGGACTAAGACAATCGTGATCTTAGATCACCATAGAAAGAATAAAGATATGATCAGAAATCCAGTTCTTTCTTATGTAGAACCATATGCTTCTTCTACTTGTGAGTTAGTTGCAGAGATTCTTCAATATGTAGATTCTAAGCCAAAGCTGGAACCAATGGAAGCGAATGCTATGTATTATGGTATGCTTGTTGATACCGATAATTTTGTGAATAAAACAGGAGTCAGAACATTTGAGGCAGCGGCATATTTGAAACGTAATGGGGCGGATCTTACAAAGGTAAGAAAGATGTCAAGAGAGAGTATAGAAACCTACAGGATCAGAGCCAAAGCAATCAGCGAGGCAGAGATTTTGTATGGAAGATTTGCGATTGCAACACTTGTAGGAATCGGAGTGGACAGCCCTACAGTCATTGGTGCGCAAGTATCGAATGAATTGTTAGATATAGATGGAATAGAAGCGTCATTTGTTTTAACAAGTGTTCATGAGAGGGTTTATATCAGTGCAAGATCGATCGATGAAGTAAATGTCCAGAAGATCATGGAAGAATTCGGTGGTGGTGGCCATTTGACAGTTGCAGGAGCACAGCTTGTCGATGTATCATTAGATGAAGCAAAAAATATTATCCGTGAGACATTAAAATATTTGGAATCAAAAGGAGATATATAAACAATGAAAGTTATTTTATTAGAAGATGTAAAATCAGTTGGAAAAAAAGACGAAGTAGTAGAAGTTAACAACGGATATGCAAGAAATGTATTATTCCGCAAAAATTTAGGAATCGAAGCTACAAAGAAAGCTTTAAATGATTTGAAATTAAGAAAAGCAAATGATGACAAACTGGCAGCAGAAGCATTAGCAGAAGCGAAAGTTTTAGCAAAAGAGATTGAAGAAAAACAGTTAGTATTAAAGATGAAAGTCGGAGAAGGTGGAAGAACATTTGGATCTATTTCCACAAAAGAGATCGCAGCAGAAGCAAAGAAACAGTTAGGGTATGACTTAGATAAGAAGAAAATGCACTGCGAACCGATCAAGAATCTTGGATTCCATGATGTTACAATTAAAGTTCATCCACAGGTAACAGCAACATTAAGAGTCAAAGTAGAGGAAAAATAAGAGGGCATATTTATGGATGAAGCATTTATCAAGAAAGTGCAGCCAAACAGCCCAGAGGCAGAACAGTCTGTGATCGGTGCAATGATCATGGATAGAGACGCGATCGCTGATGTTATTGATATTGTAAGTGCGGATGATTTCTATCAGAAGCAGAATGGCATTTTATTTGAAGCGATGACAGAATTATATCGGGAAGGAAAGCCGGTGGATCTGGTAACGCTTCAGAATAAATTAAAGAAAAAAGATGTGCCGGAATCTATGAAATCTCTTGAATTTATCAGAGATCTTCTAGAAGCAGTCCCAACGTCTGCGAATGCGAAACAATATGCAAAGATTGTCAGTGAAAAGGCAACACTTCGTAAACTGATCAAAGTCACAGAGGACATCACAACGGAATGTTATCTCGGCAAAGATGATGTGACAGAGATTCTTGACCATACAGAGAAGAATGTGTTTGGACTTCTTCAGCAGGCAAGTGGAAGAGAAGATTTTGTACCGATTGATAAAGTCGTGTTAAATACGCTGGACGCGATCGAGGAGGCAGCAAGCTCTGAGGGACGAGTGACGGGTATTGCAACAGGATTTACAGATCTGGATTACAAATTATCTGGATTACATCCATCCGAGCTTATCATCGTGGCAGCACGTCCTGCTATGGGTAAGACAGCATTCGTATTGAATATTGCACAGAGAGCGGCAGTCAGAGATCATGTTCCAACTGCGATCTTTAGTCTGGAGATGTCAAAGGAACAGCTTGTAAACCGTCTGTTTTCCTTAGAGTCAAGGGTGGATGCACAGGCACTCCGAACCGGTAACCTCTCAGATTCTGACTGGGAGAAGCTGATCGAAGGTGCCGGAACAATTGGAAGATCGAACCTGATCATTGATGATACACCGGAGGCAGTGGTACTCTCCGCATTTGATCCGATCAGGAGAGAGATCGCCAGAGTGGCTCTTGAGAAACTGATCGTGGATGGACGTATCCATCCGGCAAGAATTGAAGAGATGGTAGAGAAAGCCCAGAAAGAAGTGGAAGCACAGATCCGGGAAGACGGTGAGAATGCTGCCATGGATGTAGGGGTACATGGAATCCATCCGGAACTTCTGAAGCTTCTTGGACGTATGAAATTCCGTTCAAGCTATGGACAGAATGCTCTGAGACATTCAATTGAGGTTGCACAGCTTTCCGGACTTCTTGCAGGAGAAGTTGGTGTGGATGTGCGTATGGCCAAGCGTGCCGGACTTCTTCATGACATTGGTAAATCCATTGACCATGAGGTAGAAGGTTCTCATATTCAGATCGGTGTGGATCTCTGCAAGAAATACAAGGAGTCCCCGATCGTTATCAACACGGTTGCGTCTCATCATGGTGATGTGGAGCCGGAATCTCTGATCGCGTGTATTGTACAGGCTGCTGATGCAATTTCCGCAGCAAGACCTGGAGCAAGACGTGAGACCCTGGAAACCTATACCAATCGTCTGAAACAGCTTGAGGATATCACCAATGAATTCAAGGGTGTAGAGAAATCTTTTGCTATTCAGGCAGGAAGAGAAATTCGTGTTATGGTCGTGCCGGATCATGTAAGTGATGCAGATATGGTTCTCCTTGCAAGAGATATTGCAAAGCAGATCGAGGCAGAGCTTGAGTATCCTGGACAGATCAAAGTTAATGTGATCCGTGAAAGCAGAGCGGTTGACTACGCAAAATAAGCTTTCAATGGAAGAAAGTTCTGGAAATACCAAAGGCCGGACAGCTTTTTAGCTGGCCGGCCTTTTTTTGTCATGTGGAAAAACGGTCATATTACTGGAAAAACAGGCGTAAACTGGTACAGGGTGAGTAAATGGAGAGTAAGACAGAGAAACGGAAGTGGAAAAATGCCGGACGTTTTCCGGCGGAGCTTCTTTTTATGACCGGAGTTTTTGCGGGAAATGTGTTGCCGAATCTGATCTGGAAAATGGAGTGGAAGCAGAAAACCCTGGCTTCTTTTTATCTGATCCGCAGCTTTGCGGGAAAAGATATTTCCGGCGGAGCTTATTTCCTGGAAGTGCTGCGACGAAGAGGAGGTTTTTTTCTTCTGTTGTTTTTATGCGGATTTACAATATTCGGAGTGCCTTTGACGGTCGCATATATGCTGTTTTTGGGAATGGAGACAGGAATGATCCTGGCATTATCGGTTCTGGAATTTGGTATTTATGGCGGTGTGGCCGGCGCTGGACTTCTGATGCCGCAGTATCTGGTCTATATTCCGGCGTATTTTTATCTTGCAGGTATCGTATACAGACAATCGTATGGAATCTGGAAAAATTATGGACTTGTGCCGCAGAAAACAGGGGCTTATTTTCGGCAGGGGATCACAGTTTTTCTGCTGTATACAGGAGGAATCCTCGCAGAAAGTTTTCTGAATCCCTGGATCGTAGAAAAAGTTATAAAGGGCCTGAAATTTTTTTGAGGAAAATTTCCACAATATCTAGTGATGGTTTCCATAAAATCTGCGATATTTGGTGGTTTGTGCCGGAAAGTGTTGAAATTGTGCGGTTTTACGATGAAAAACTGTTTGATTTTATGTAAAATTCACAGTATAATTCAGTCATAAACGAGTATGATTTTAGAGAAACGGGATGCAGAGAAATGGATATAGAGATACGGGAATTTATTACATATTTACATAATAGAAAAAGGACGTCACATAATACAGAAGTATCTTACCAGAGAGACCTGAAGAAGATGGCAGTGTATTTTGCAGATCGTGGGATCTATGATATCCGAGATGTAGGAGAACTGGAGCTGGAAGGCTATCTCAGCTATATGGAGAGAGGACAGTTTGCTTCCTCAACGATCTCCAGAAATGTAGCATCTATCCGTGCCTTGTTTCAGTATCTTTATCAGGAGAACAGGATCGAGAGGGATCCGTCTCTGGAACTGAAGCCGCCCAAGGTTGAGAAGCGGATGCCGGAGATCCTTACTGTGGATGAGGTAGACCGCCTTTTGAAACAGCCGGATCTGAATACACCGAAGGGAATCCGGGACAGTGCCATGCTGGAGCTTTTGTATGCTACAGGAATGCGTGTCAGTGAACTTTTGCGGCTGAATCTGGAGGATCTCAATCTGCGGCTTGGTTATGTAGTCTGTCACGATGAGGATAAGGAACGGGTGATCCCGATAGGAAATGTATGCAAAACAGCCATGGAGAAATATCTGAAGGAAGCCCGTGGAAAATTTGTGAAAGAAAATGAGACGGAGAGTCTTTTTACCAACTGTTCAGGAAAATCCATGAGCAGACAGGGATTCTGGAAGGTTCTGAAGGGATATGCAGAGGAAGCCGGGATCCAGCATGATATCACGCCGCATACACTGAGACATTCTTTTGCCGCACATATGCTGCAGAATGGAGCGGACGTGAAGAGTGTGCAGGAAATGCTTGGACATTCGGATATTTCCACCACACAGGTCTATCTGAATTTTGGCGTTGCGAAAATGCGAGACGTATATATGAAAGCACATCCGAGGCGTTGATCTGTAAGAAATAATATAAAAAACGCGTTCAAAAAAGAACCGGCAGCTTCCAAAATGGAAGAATGCCGGTTCTTTTTTTGAACATAAAGTGTAAAAGGATCACAAATATCCGTTTCCTGAACTGCAGATCAGACAGATCTTAGCAATTTTCAGCAATTGTGTAAAGCAGCTTCTCAGACTCATCCCAACCAAGGCAGGCATCTGTGATGGATTTTCCGTAGATGTGATCTCCACCGATCTTCTGATTGCCTGGCTCGATATAGCTCTCGATCATGAGACCTTTTACCATGGAGTGAAGCTCTGGATCTACCTGACGGCTGTGAAGAACCTCACTTGCGATACGAACCTGCTGCTCGTAATGCTTGTTGGAGTTGGAGTGGTTGGTATCCACGATCACTGCCGGGTTGGCAAGGTTCTTTGCATGGTATTTGTCATAGAGAAGACGAAGATCCTCGTAATGGTAGTTCGGGATCGCTTCCCCATGCTTGTTTACCGCACCGCGAAGGATTGCGTGAGAGAGTGGGTTGCCGGTGGTCTCAACCTCCCAGCTTCTGTAAATAAAACGATGAGCGCCCTGTGCTGCAACAATGGAGTTCAGCATAACGCTGTAGTCACCACTGGTAGGGTTCTTCATACCAGCCGGAACATCCATGCCGCTGACAGTGAGTCTGTGCTGCTGATCTTCAACAGAACGTGCGCCTACAGCAACGTAGGAAAGCAGATCCGAGAGATAACGGTAGTTCTCCGGGTAAAGCATCTCATCTGCACAGGTGAAGCCACTTTCGCGGATAGCGCGCATGTGCATCTTGCGGATCGCGATCAGTCCGGCAAGAAGGTTCGGTTTTTTCTCAGGATCCGGCTGATGGACCATTCCCTTGTATCCTTCACCGGTCGTACGTGGTTTGTTTGTGTAAACACGCGGGATGATAAGGACTTTATCCTCGATCTTTTCCTGAACTTTGCGAAGTCTTAAAAGATAATCGCATACGGCATCTTCGTTATCTGCAGAACATGGTCCGATGATAGCGAGGAATTTATCGGATTTTCCGGTGAAAACGTCGCGAATCTCAGCATCGCGTTTCTCCTTGAGCGCCTGAAGTTCAGCATCGAGCGGATACTGATTGCGGATTTCCTCAGGAGTTGGCAGTTTTTTTATGAATTCAAAACTCATAGTACTTTATTCCTCCATAACTATAGACATTTCGATTATTTATTATAAACGATTATTGGCCGATTGTCGATAGGGAAATTTTAGCGCTTTCACGTGTAGAAGAGTAAGCAGCAGCTCACCCAGAAAAATTCCGTAAAAATAGCCTCGGATCCCCGTTGCCGGAATTATAAAAACAACGGAGAAAATACGGATGAGAATGCCGGCAATACTGTGGATCAGACAGAGCCCCGGTTTTCCAAGTCCCTGCAGGATGCTGGTGAGCATGGTGTTTGTATAAAGAAAAGGACAGATAAAAGACAGATACCGTATGTAGGTTCCGGCAGTCTGGCTGTGAAAAAGCAATGTTCCGAGGAATGGGCCAAAAAGAAAGAATCCGCTTCCGCATAGAAATCCCAGGAACATGCACAGAAAAAAGGTCTGATCTGTGACACGGCGGATCTGCTTCTGCTTTCCCAGTGCATCAAGCTGTGCGATGGAAGGCATCAGCATTACAGCGGCGGAAGACGTAAGTGTGGAAGGAAACAGGAGCAGGGGCAGTGCCATTCCTGTAAAGATCCCATAGATCTTCAGTGAGTCTGAGGCTGTCATGCCGGAACGCAGAAGCATCTGTGGGATCAGGACCGCTTCTATGCTGCCGAGAAGTGTCAGAAGGATCCTGTTCAGGGAAATGGGAAAAGACAGTGTGAAAAGGTCCTTTATCAGTGGAAAGATCCTGACGGGAGTCTTTTCGTGTACAGGGTGATTTCCGAAATGAAAGGAAACTACCAGCAGCGACACCAGCGAAGCGGCAGTCTCTCCGGCAAGGGAACCTCCCGCTGCGATCAATGCAGTGATCGGACGTCCTTCGGAAAGAAAGATCAGATACAGGATATAGGTAGTGCCGATCCGTGCAGACTGCTCCGAAAGCTGCACGGCTGCCGGAACAGAGGCTTTTTTCCGGGCATAATAATAGCTGTCAATGCAGGAATGAATGGCACAGAGAGGAATACTGACAGCTGTTATGCGAAGAAGACCGGCAGTCTGCGGTGTTTTCAGAATTGCGGAAGCAAAAAAATATGCGTGCTGAAAAAGCAGAAAACCGGCTGCAGCAGAAAAAAAGACAGCCATAAGTGTTCCTGTGACCAGCGAAAAACGTGCCTCCTTTTTCTCCTGAAGGGCAAGTCTGGACGCGATCAGGCGTGAAAGGGCAGACTGGATCCCTGTATAGGATAAAGCGGCCATAAGTCCCTGGAGAGGAAGAACAAGCTGATACAAACCAAGACCTTCCGCACCAATGGCATGGGAGAGGAATATTCTATAAAAGAAACCTGCGATACGGCTGATAAGGCCTGTGCAGGCAAGAATCAGGGTTCCTTTGAGAAATATTTTTTTTGACATGGATAACCTTGAGTCTTTTTTGTCAGTATATGAAGAAGTTAGTCTTGACAGAACCATATGTTTCTGATAGAGTAAACATGAAATCCGAGGAAAACACTGGGAATTGAAAAAAGAGGTGAGCGGATGAAACTGTCAACAAGAGCAAAATACGGACTTAAGGCTTTGATAGACCTTGGCCTTTACAGTGAGAAAGAAGCGGTCTCGCTTCAGAGTATTGCGGGCCGTCAGAATATATCAGTCAGCTATCTGGAGCAGCTGATGGCACTTTTGAAGAAAGCGGGCCTTGTGAAGAGTGTCCGCGGCGCAGCCGGAGGATACTTCCTTGGAAGACCGGCAGAAGAGATTTCAGTGGGAGATATCCTTCGTGTCCTGGAGGGTGGCCTGGAGGCTGCAACATGTCCGGGAACAGAAGGTGACGGTGGCTGCCAGGGTTCCGATCTCTGTGTAGCTAAACTAGTGTGGAAGAGGATCAACGACAGCATCACAGATGCAGTGGATACACTGATGCTCAGTGAGCTGATCGAAGAAAGCCGGAGAATACACGAAAAATAATTATCCTGAACAGGAGGAAAAGAAAATGGGAAAAATGATATATCTGGACAATGCGGCTACCACAAAGACCGCACCGGAAGTTGTGGAGGCTATGCTGCCGTATTTTACAGAGTTTTATGGAAATGCTTCAACCGTTTATGATTTTGCGGCAAACAGCAAGGCTGCCATCGCAAAGGCAAGACAGCAGATCGCAGATGTGATCGGAGCCAAAAAAGAGGAGATCTATTTTACTGCAGGTGGTTCCGAGTCTGATAACTGGGCTCTGAAAGCGACCTTTGAGGCATATAAAAATAAAGGAAACCATATCATCACAACAAAGATCGAGCATCATGCCATCCTTCATACCTGCGAGTACCTTGAAAAAGAGCGTGGTGCCAAGGTCACATACCTGGATGTAGATGAGAATGGTTTCATTGACCTGGATGAGCTTCAGAAAGCCATCACACCGGAGACCATCCTGATCTCTGTTATGGCTGCAAACAATGAGATTGGTACTCTTGAGCCGCTGAAAGAGATCGGACAGATCGCACATGAGCATGGAATCCTGTTCCATACAGATGCTGTTCAGGCATTTGGCCAGATCCCGATCAATGTAGATGAGTTCAATATCGATATGCTCAGCTCCAGCGGACATAAGATCAACGGACCGAAGGGAATCGGCTTCCTCTATATCCGTAAGGGCGTTAAGATCCGCTCCTTTGTACATGGCGGAGCACAGGAGAGAAAACGTCGTGCAGGCACAGAGAACGTTCCTGGTATCGTAGGATACGGTCTTGCAGCAGAGCGTGCAAACAAGTCCATGAAAGAGCGTACTGCAAAAGAAATCGAGATCAGAGATCATATGATCAGCAGGATCCTCACAGAGATCCCGTACGTACGTCTCAATGGAGATAAAGTAAAACGTCTTCCGAACAACGTAAATGTAAGCATCCAGTTCATCGAGGGAGAGTCACTTCTTCTGATGCTTGATAATTTCGGAATCTGTGCATCCAGCGGTTCCGCATGTACATCCGGTTCTCTGGATCCGTCACACGTTCTGTTAGCTATCGGTCTTCCTCATGAGATCGCACACGGATCTCTCCGTATGACCTTAAGCGAGGAGACGACAATGGAGGATGTTGATTTTGTAGTAGATAAGCTGAAAGATATTACTGCAAACTTAAGAAGCATGTCTCCATTATATGAAGATTTTATTAAAAAGCAGAAAAAATAATAAAAATACTTGCCAGGAGGAAAAAATAATGTATAGTGAAAAAGTAATGGATCATTTTCAGCATCCACGTAATGTCGGTGAAATCGAGAACGCAAGTGGCGTGGGTACTGTAGGAAATGCAAAATGCGGTGATATTATGAGAATATTCCTTGATATCGATGGAAGTAACCAACAAGGCCGTTATGGAGGCTCTGGACGGACTTCCGCCGGTAAAGATCCACTGTTCCCTGCTTGCTGAGGAAGCAATTCATGCAGCTCTCTGGGATTATGCAGAGAAACATCACATTAAGATCGAGGGTCTTTCCAAACCGAAGTCTGATATCCACGAGGGTGAAGAGGATACAGAAGAGGAGTATTGATCCCTTTTATTTACGATCATAACCGGGGCATGAGCAAGCTTCAGTTGAACAGAACCGTAAGCCATTGAAAGGACAGGTAAGTAAGAAGCATGACAGGACTTACGAACGAAGAAGTTCAGGAAAGAATTGCGCAGGGCCAGGTAAATAATAACGAAAACCCCAACACCAGGACATATAAGCAGATCATTCTGGAGAATACGTTGACATTCTTCAATTTTCTGAACCTGGTGCTGCTGGTTCTCGTACTGCTGGTTGGTTCCTACAAAAACTCCATGTTTGTAGGAATCATTTTTATTAATACCGTGATCGGGATCATTCAGGAGGTCCGTGCCAAGAAGACGATTGACAAGCTGGCCATCCTGACAGAATCCAAGACGGTTGTTCTGCGTGAAGGAAAAAAATGGAAAATTTCTACAGAGAAGCTGGTTGTCGATGATCTGATATTCCTGAAGGCCGGAGAACAGGTTCCGGCAGATGCGAAGATCCTGGAGGGAAGCCTTGAGGTCAATGAATCCCTGCTTACCGGTGAGGCAGACAATCTTCCGAAGAATCCGGGAGATGAGCTTTTTTCCGGAAGCTTTGTGACGGCGGGACAGGCCTGTTGCCAGATCATCCATGTGGGAAGTGACAACTATGCTTCAAGGATCACCAGCGAGGCAAAGGAATTCAAACGCCATAATTCAGAGCTTAGAAATTCCCTGAATGCCATTCTGAAGGTGATCAGTATCATTATCGTACCAATGGGTGCGCTGCTTTTTTATAAACAGTATTATTTTGTGGGAGACAATATCCGGGATTCTGTTGTCAATATGGTTGCAGCGGTCCTGGGAATGATCCCGGAGGGACTGGTCCTTCTTACCAGTGTGGCACTGACTCTGGGTGCGCTGAAGCTGGCCCAGAAGAAGACGCTGGTGCAGGAGCTGTACTGTATAGAAACTCTTGCACGCGTGGATACGCTCTGCTTGGATAAGACAGGAACTATCACAGAGGGTACCATGTGTGTGGAGGCGGTGGAGAGCTATCCGCCGGTGTATGATGAGATTTCAGAGAAAATATCCAGGAAAGATCCTGAATCCGACGAAGGTGACAGCAATGGGACTGAGAGTTCTGCGACTTCTGCAGTTTCAGCAACAGATGCGATCGCAAAGGAGGATGGAAGTGCGAATCTCGTATTACAGGAAAAGTCAGAAGCTGACCCGGAGAAACATAGTCAGGAAGATCCGGAGAAGATCCGGGAGATCGAGCATATCATGGGAAATCTGCTTTCTGTGCTGAAGGATCAGAATGCCACTGCCGATGCACTCAGGGCAAGATTTAAAGTATCTCAGGATATGGAGCTGGATCATGTGATCCCGTTTTCTTCTGACAGGAAGTACAGCGGAGCTGCATTTACAGATACAGGTACTTATCTGATGGGGGCAGTGCAGTTTCTTTTTCCGGAAGGGAACCCGGAGTTGATGGAGTATTGTGGCAGATTTGCAGAGGAAGGTCTTCGTGTGCTGGTTCTTGCCCATAGTGTAAATGTGAGTGAGGGAGCGGAGCTTCCGGAGGGACTGGAACCTGTCGGACTTTTGCTTATTACCGATGTGATCCGTGCAGAGGCACCGGATACACTGGCATATTTCGAAAGTCAGGGTGTTGATCTGAAAGTGATCTCCGGTGATGATCCGGTGACGGTTTCTGCAATTGCCAGACGTGCAGGCCTTAAAAATGCAGAGCATTATATAGATGCGACAACGATCACAACCCAGGAACAGATGGACGAGGCAGTTGCAGAATATAGTGTGTTCGGACGTGTAACACCTCAGCAGAAGCAGGCAATGGTGAAGTCTTTACAGGCTCAGAAGCATACGGTTGCCATGACCGGTGATGGTGTCAATGATGTTCTGGCGCTTAAAGAGGCGGACTGCAGTATTGCCATGGCTGAGGGCAGTGATGCTGCCAAGAATATTGCCAATGTGGTATTGCTGGATTCTAATTTTGCAGCAATGCCGGAAATTGTGAATCAGGGACGCCGGGTTGTAAATAATATCCGTACTGCGGCATCTATGTTTCTGATCAAAACGATTTTTTCCGTGCTGCTGTCACTGATCACGATCTTCTTCGGGGATTCCTATCCCTTTGAGCCGATCCAGATGTCTCTGATCAGTGCCTGCGCTGTTGGTATTCCTACATTCCTTCTGGCACAGGAGAATAATTATGAGAAGATCGACCATACATTTTTGCGTCATGTATTTATGAATGCATTTCCGGCTGCTGTGACCATCACGGGCTGTGTGTTCAGTGTGATGCTGGTATGCCAGAATGTATACCATTCCAATGCTATGCTGAATACAGCCTGTGTGCTTGTAACAGGATGGAATTATATGGCGGCACTTAAGACAGTTTACGCACCTCTGAATAAGTATCGAAAGGTGATCATTTACAGTATGCAGGTGATCTTTTTCGGTGCGGCGGTGGTTCTGCAGAATCTTCTGACACTGGGATCGCTGGAATTCGGAATGATCATTCTGGTGTTCCTTCTGATGACATTTTCTCCGATCCTGATCGATGTGATCACGGCCTGGCTCAGAAATATTTACAGCCGTTCGCTGGATAGTGGGGAACAGGGGAAATTTGCTGCATTTATTGATAAGCTGAGAAAATAATAATATGAGAAATAAAAAAGGACACTGCCCGTTGAAAATGGCAGTGTCCTTTTTTTGCAAATAAACTGTGAAGCAGTTATCCAGTTATCCGGTGCAGAGCTGTGTAGAGAATGCAGATTGTGGATATCCGCCTGACAAAGCTATTATTTTGTGTGCATAAGCCAGATAAATCCGAAAGCCGGGATCTCTACAGCCTGTGCGTCTCTCTGAACTCCTGTGAGAAGATCTGTGTAGGTACCGTCCTGTTCGTTGATCCAGGCTACATTATCCTGGTCGCTGAAGTTGTAGATGCAGATCAGCTTTTCTTCAGAAGTTTCTCTTACCAGGGCAAGGAGAGCTTTTTCCCAGGTTTCCAGTGTATGTGCAGAAACTTCAGGTGCAAATACCGGATGGCTGGCACGGATGGATTCCAGCTGCTCAAGACTGTTGAAAATGCGTCCCTGGATCGTTTCGGCATCGGCTCTGTTCCGGGCAAGTGCCCAGTTGAAACGTCCGTTGTGGAGCCAGCGGGGATCAGCTGCTTTGGAAATGTCTGTTTTATAGGTGTAGTCATTCAGCTGTCCGACCTCGTCACCGCTTCGAAGTACCGGAATTCCGGGGAGGGAAAGAAGCAATGCATGAAGTGCTACGTCATAGCGGATTCCCCGGCTGACACCCTCCATATTTCCTTCATAATCAAAACGCTCGATTCCTGCAAGAGATGCGGTTGTTCCGCAGAGCTCAGATTTCTCGGTTTCCGGATTTACATAAATTTCACCCCGGGCAAAGGAATCAGGGAAAATACCTGCCAGGAATTCATTCAGATAATCTCTGTGAGGCCCTTCTGTGATAAAGCTTCCTTTCAGGAAATCATAATCCAGATTCCAGCGTACCGTGTTGCGGTTACGGAGGTAATTCTGGAATACCGGTGCCTGCGGAAGGTCTGCAGCTCTGTCGATTCCCCGGCGGAGAAGGGCAGTGTCCTTTGTGGCAACGGTATGCCAGAGATCGGACATCAGCTGGGTGCTGTTTACAATGTGAAGTTCCGGCATATCGGAAGTTCCGCCAAATGCAGCAGCCTCTGCAGGTGGGCGGTCTGTTTCGCCAAGGAGAAGAATTCCGGGGCATACGATCTCACACACCATTCGGGTCATACGCAGCAGAGAGTGAAGCTTCCAGAGATTTTCTTCCGGCATCATCGGAAGGACACCAAGGCTGAATACAGAAGCACCTTCATTTGCAAGCTCCAGGATCTGAAGAAGCATTGCATTGAAATAAGCCGGAGTCTGGAGCACACATGGCGCACCGGACTGTGGGTCATCCACAGAAAGACTTAACGGGATCTCAAGAGCCAGGCGGATACCTGCTTTCCTACAGTTAGCTGCAAGTGTGTACAGATCTTCGGAAGTTCCGATCTCCGGGATAATGCGAAGAGAGCAGTTGGAGGTTGCCTGGAAAAGATCTGTCAGGTACAGAGTGTCTGCTTTGCATTCACTGATATAGTCCAGCTTATCGGACAGCCCGGAAAGAGTATCTGCGAAGTCAGCAGGATTTACAGCCATTCCGGTGAAAGTAGTCTTACGGAACCAGTCAGGATCTGCAGCGCAGTTCTGGTCGGCTTCCTTCATGGAAAGAGAACGCTCACGGTAGATTTCTTTCATCTTTTTTGTGAGGCTTGAGAATGTGCCGGCAACTTCCGGATGATCGCGGAACAGTTCGCAGTAGAGCCATTTCAGATCATTGTAGTAGTGTTTCAGACGTTTCTCGTAGAGGGCATCGTAAGCTGTGTCCTCCTTGGAAGTTTCGACTTTCAGAGGCTCAATCTTGGAAGTAGTAACTTTCGCCGGCTCAGTCTTGGAAGTCTCGACCTTGATCGGCTCGGTCTTGGAAGTCTCGACTTTGATCGGCTCAGTCTTGGAAGTCTCAACCTTGATCGGCTCAGTCTTGGAAGTCTCGACCTTGATCGGTTCGGTCTTGGAAGTCTCAACCTTGATCGGCTCGGTCTTGGAAGTCTCGACCTTGATCGGCTCGGTCTTGGAAGTCTCGACCTTGATCGGTTCGGTCTTGGAAGTCTCGACTTTGATCGGTTCAGTTTTGGAGGTTTCGACTTTAAGCGTTTCCTTCTTTACGGTTTCAAGTTTTTTCACTTCGGCTTTAGCATTTTCAACAGATTTGGCAGCACTGGAACTGGTGCCGGCAGCAGAGGTATTTTTTTTCAGCTGCTTTTCTTTTTTTGCCTGCATGGCAGCTTTCTTTTTCTGGAGTCTTTTTGTTGACATATAGAATTCCTCCTTAGATAAAATGATATTTTCGGTATAAAAATGTAAACTCTCTCACTGGAGAGAGAAACAGAGCTACAGCTTATGAAAAACAGGACGGCGGTTTTTAAATACAGCATAATAGGAAAAACCACATTCACGGAGAACATCAGCCGCCTTGTCAAAAGCATAGCCGATTTTATCCGGAGTATGGGCATCTGCACCGATGGTGATGATCTCACCGCCAAGCTCACGGTAACGTCGGATAATATTGACACATGGATTCGGTTCACCAAGCCCGTAGTGATAACCGCCTGTGTTCAGCTCGATTCCCACATTTTTGCGGATCAATGTCCGCAGGATCTCGTCCAGGATCTCCTTATATCTTCCATAAGAATACTGACGGTTCTGATTTGGACCATAACGTACTACATAGTCGATATGTCCGTATACATCCATCTCGTCAAAAGCAGCGATATTTTCCAGGATGGATTCAAAATATTCCATGTAGCATGCGGATTCCTTACGGCCCTCAAAATAAGAAGGATAATAAGGATCGTATCCGTGCACCACATGGGAGGAACCAATAACGAAATCAAAGGGAACTTCTTTCAGAAGATCGGAAAAAGATTCTGCAAGCTGAGGCTGAAGTCCAAGCTCGATCCCGAAGTTAACCTGAATCTGGTCTTTAAAAGCATCCGCAAGACTCTCAAGTTTCTGGCGGTATGCAGGGATGTTCAGGGAAAAATCAAGATTTTCCGGAGTATCGGGATAATCCGGATCAAAATGTTCAGTAAAACAGATTCCCGTGAGACCCTGGTCTGCGGCAGTCTGGATCATTTCTTCCATCGGTGTATCGGAATCTGCGGAAAAAGAGGAGTGCATATGGCAGTCCCATAAAATTTTCTGGTCCATTTTGTACCTCCATATTCAAGCCTTTATATTCTGTGACAATGATCGTATCTGCCTGTTATGAATCCGGGAAAGTCAAACTCCCAGCGGGAATATAGATATCCGTTTTGGGAATCAGCAGGACAGAACTTTCTATCAGAGAATTATAGCACATTTTTCAGAAATTTTCTTAATATTTATTTTAATGTTCTTTTTTATAAATAGCTCTTGAATTTTTGTTTGGAATTAGGTACAATATGAAACAGGTTGATGTTTCTTTAACAAAGTACAGAGACTCAAAATTAAAATTCACTTTTTAGGAGGAATTGAAAATCATGGCAGTAAAAGTAGCAATCAATGGTTTTGGCCGTATCGGACGTCTTGCATTCAGACAGATGTTTGGAGCAGAAGGTTATGAAGTAGTAGCAATCAACGATTTAACATCCCCGAAGATGTTAGCTCATCTGTTAAAATATGACTCTTCTCAGGGAAAATATGCTCTGGCTGATACCGTAACATCCGATGAAGATTCCATCACAGTAGATGGCAAAAACATCAAAATCTATGCTTTCCCGGATGCTAACAACTGCCCATGGGGAGAGCTTGGCGTAGACGTAGTTCTGGAGTGCTCCGGATTCTACACCTCCAAAGCAAAAGCTCAGGCACACATCAATGCAGGCGCTCGTAAAGTAGTTATCTCCGCTCCGGCTGGTAACGACCTTCCGACCATCGTTTACAATGTAAACCATGAGACCCTGACAGCAGACGATAACATCATCTCCGCTGCATCCTGCACCACAAAC
>OHAW01000571.1_pt1 | contig 16613 bp, 17 predicted proteins | sample 1577221 | NCBI WGS metagenome assembly OHAW01 (sample SAMEA3879583, study PRJEB24766) | human gut metagenome | biome: human-associated habitat; feature: feces | place: USA | collected 1985/1987 | reverse complement strand
CATGCTCACACTATACACATTGACATCAGGATTGCATAGCGAGGCGGCAGGGAAGCCGTCGGAAGAGAGGTTCATACGCGAGATCGAGGAGAGGCTCGGTGAGGAGTTTGACTTTCGGGGCGAAGATTTCACCGGATATGGGGAGACATTGGACAATGTCATCTATGTCAGGACCGGCGGGACAGAGGGCGTTTTCAAGAGCGTATTCTGCAACGACGGGCATCTGCAAGTGCCTGACAATAAGCCGATAAGACTGCTGACCAGCGGCAAGAGCAATTCATTGGCAGCGTCAATGGAGATACTGTCATTCCTGAACCGGAACGGTTATCCGGGCGAAATCATACATGGTAGTCCGGAGGTTATCGCAGACAGACTGCGCCAAGGTTTCGCAGCCGGGAACAAATGCCATGTCAAGGCTTATGACATGGGACGGATACTGGACGGGATGAAGGTCGGCGTGGTCGGGAAGCCGTCTGACTGGTTGATTTCCAGCAATGTGGATTACGAGACAGCCAAGGAACGACTGGGCGTGGAAATCATTGACATTGACATAAAGGAACTTGTCCGTCGCGCGGAGAATCCTGACAGGAAGCATCTTGAAGGGTTGAAACTCAATGCATTGAACAAACCGAAATTCGGGCGCACAATCACGGAGGCTGACTTCGGGAAATCTCTCGACATTTATTGTGCAATGAAATCAATCGTGGATGAATACGGCCTCGGAGGCGTTACCCTGCGATGCTTCGACCTGCTTACTGCATTGAACAATACCGGGTGCATGGCATTGGCAATACTTAATAGTCAGGGAGTTGTGGCGACTTGCGAAGGCGATGTGCCGACACTGCTGTCAATGTGCGTTGCGCTCAAAAAATTCGGGACACCGGGATTTCAGGCGAACCTGTCACGCATTGACAGAGACAAACTGCTTTTTGCGCATTGCACCGTACCGCTGAGCATCGTCAGCAGCTACTGCTATGACACGCATTTCGAATCGGGGATAGGAGTTGCGGTGCACGGTATCATACCTGCCGGCCCGGCGAAGATTCTGAAAATTTCCCCTGACTGCACCGAAATGTTTTTAGAGAATGTCAATGTCGTTGAAAATCAATACAATGACAATCTTTGCCGCACGCAGATTGTCGTGGAAGCGCCCGGTCTCGCCGACTATTTCCTGCGCTCCCCTATCGGAAATCACCACGTTGTCATTCCCTAACTGATATTCTTATATAAGTTTCCCGTCACAGGACTGACGGGGATATAATGATTAAAATATGTATTACGTAAGCAAAAGATTCGAGGTGTCCGGAGCGCATTATGTGACGACGGACCACAGGAGCAAATGTGAGGAACTTCACGGCCACAACTGGATCGTGATAGTGCATTGTAAATCAATGACTTTGAACGATGACGGGATGGTGACGGACTTCACGGAAATCAAGCGGAACATAATGTCCCGCATTGACCATAAGAATCTGAACGAGGTGCTGTCGTTCTCCCCTACTGCAGAAAACATCGCCAAATGGATATGCGACGAAACTGAGAACTGCTACAAGGTCGAGATCTGGGAGTCAGAGAACAACAAGGCGATCTACGAAAAGGATTAGCCCCGCTTTACTCTACGAAGCGGACTTTGGATTCGTCTCTCGGCTTTGCGGCCGGTGACTCGTCAGGATAGCCGAAAGCGATGGCGAAGAGCAGTTCGTAACCTTCCGAGAAGTCGAGTTTCTTCAGGAAATCCGGGCACGAATCTGTCAAGAACCGTACAGGACCGCCGAGGCAGCATGTGCCAATGCCCAACGACTGGGCAGCGAGCATCATGTTTTCGCCAAGCAATCCGCAGTCAATCTGTGACATACCGGCGTCCGCCTTATGTGCCACGAAAGCGACTGTCGGAGCATTGCGGAACATATTCACAAAGCCGGGACGCGCTGCCTGATCCGGATTCGCCTCAGCAAAAATCTTAGTCACCGCAGCAATCTCATCCGCATTGTCCAGGACGCGGACTTCCCAATTCTGGCTGTTCATCGCGTTCGGAGCATTGATTCCGCATTTCAGAATCACATTCATAGTGTCGCGTCCGACAGGAACTGCCTTGTACGCACGCACACTTCTCCGCGCCATGATATTGTCAATGACAGGATTAGTAATTTCGCCACCCGTTTTTCCGCCATTCGGCGCGCAGCCCGCCAGCAAGGTAAGTGTCAATGCCACAGGCAACATTGTCAATGCAATTTTCTTCATACTCTATTATTTTTTCCGATTACAAATATAAGTAATCCTTTAAAAACAACTAGAGAATCTTTGCGAGTCCTTTCGGTCTATCATATGCGCTTAGCAGCACATTATCTACCGATTCCAATATGGCCGCAAACGACATTATTCCGTCAATATCATTTTCATCAGTTCTTCGTTGGCTCTGTTGTTTACCGACGCATCCTTTACTTCAGAAAGATAGTCGAGCGTGGCAGAACATTCGCCTGTTATATCCACGCCGATTACTTTTTCGTGGGCATAGATAATGCGCAGCACGGCTTGCATCTGCATGAGGCTCATGTCTCCATTGCTCCAATCTGTAATGGCGTCTTGCTTTCTAAGCACGTCCTTGTCTATGGAAATATATACTGGCTCATGTATCAGTTTGCCCGCCTTTGAAGGCCATGCCTGGTGATGGTCGATTTCCGCTTGACTATAGAACATCACCTTTTCTCTTAGATGAACAGGCACTTGTGATATAAGTTCGTCTGAAGCACCTACGATAATGATGTTTCTTACAAATGGATTCTTCTCTAACACATCTGTCACCCAACCGCCACATGAGACAACTCCCTCCCATTGAGGTTGTTGCATGTCCGGATGATGGTCGAATACAATCAGTGTAAAAGGTTCCTGGAGTTTTGATACCCAATATTCTGTCAGATAATGGTAATCGCCGGAATCTATAAAATGTAGAGCTTGAGCGGGATAGGGAGCAAGAAGACTATGCAGTTTTCTCCTTCCTTCCTCATCACAATAGCAGTCCACACCATTTATGTTGCGGCAATCAACATGGGTGATGTTATGACCAGAGGCAAACGATTCATAATCATATATGCCTGTAAAATCGAGAAGTATAATAGGAAATTTCTTTATCATGAATGCGAAAATACATATTATTCTTGATGTGTTCGATTATCTCTTTAGGGAAGTGCCTGATTATATTTATTTAAGGGAGCATTTGATTATTAACATCTCGTTTCAATCCGGGAAGATAGCAATAGACGAGAAACGCTGGCACTAAAATGGTAACTTTCTGATATCGCCAGCAGCTGCGAGCGCATAAAAGCCTGCAATGGTAAAGCCAGCTGCCAAGCAAACCGGAACAACATACAACAGCCATTCCTGCTCATAACAGAGATGCTTCATTTCATCTTCTACCGGAATCCAACTTTCTGTTATTTTTCTTATCCATTTTCCGTTCTACTTTTTATCACCACCTATTTGATGTAATGAGATTACAAAGATATGCATTTATAGGGCAGATGACATTGCTGTCCAGTAAAAGTTCCGGCAATCCAGACGACGGGGGCAAAACCACGCAATCTGCACACGTGACCAAGCCCCACGACCCCTTCCTGGCACTAAAATCTGAGACAAAATTGAGACCGGAACACGAAATTTGAAAGTAAAATCCGTTTCGGAATGAAAACAAATTCTTATATTTGCATTTTGAAACGAAAGCGCGGAACACCTCGGCTTAAAGGCAGGAAAAACAGCTTCAACGCAAGGGAAGCGAACCAGATTCAGCGAAACAAGCTTCAACGCAAGAGAAGCGAACCAGTTTCAGCGGAACAAGCTTCAACGCAAGAGAAACACCGCTGCCTCAAAGCCGAAAAACGCCTCCGTTTCAGACTTAGATTTACACTTTAACTTTTATTATATCGCAATGTCCGGAACACAGAAAAACGAATTTGACGTCATCGTCATCGGTGGCGGCATCACCGGCGCAGGAACCGCACGAGACTGCTCATTGAGAGGCCTCAAGGTCCTGCTGATTGAACGTCACGACATCGCTGACGGCGCCACAGGACGAAATCACGGTCTGCTTCACAGCGGAGCGAGATACGCCGTAACAGATCAGGAATCCGCAGCCGAATGCATCCAGGAGAACATGATTCTCAAGAAAATCGCCAACCACTGCGTAGATGACACATCAGGCTTCTTCATCACACTACCGGAAGACGACCTCGCATATCAGGCCAAGTTCGTGGAATCATGCACCAAAGCCGGAATCAAGGCCGAAGTGATCGACCCGAAAGAAGCCATACGGCTCGAACCGTCAGTCAATCCGGACATCATCGGCGCCGTAAGAGTGCCGGACGGATCAGTGGACCCGTTCAGACTATGCTCCTCAAACGTAGTTGACGCCAAACTCCATGGAGCGGAAGTCCTTGTATATACGGAAGTTACAGAATTTCTGAGCGAACAGGACAGAATCACCGGCGTAAAAGTCCTCGACCACAAAACCGGCGAGACAGCAGAATACAGAGCACAGATAATCGTCAATGCAGCAGGCATCTGGGGCCATCACATTGCCGAAATGGCAGGAGCACAGATAAGCATGTTCCCGGCCAAAGGCGCGCTCCTCATCTTCGCACATAGAGTGAACAGCATCGTCCTCAACCGCTGCAGAAAGCCGGCCAATGCAGATATCCTGGTACCGGGCGACACAGTCTGTGTCATCGGAACCACTTCAACCAGAGTACCTTACGAAGAGTGCGACGACATGCGCGTAACACCGGACGAAGTAAAACTGCTTCTGACAGAAGGCGAAAAACTCGCACCATGCCTGAACGACACCAGAATCCTGAGAGCCTACGCAGGCGTAAGACCGCTCGTGGCAGCAGAAGGTGACACCAGCGGCCGAAACATCAGCCGAGGCATCGTGCTTTTCGACCATGAAAAACGTGACGGAATCAAGGGATTCATCACCATAACCGGCGGCAAGCTCATGACATACCGTCTCATGGCGGAAATGGCCACCGACCTCGTCTGCGAAAAACTCCACATTGACAAGAAATGTGAAACAAGAGAAACACCGCTTCCGGGCTCCGGCAAAGGAGACGTGCAGGAAGTGGCCAAGAACATCTGGACCAAGCCATCGACAGCACAGAAAGCCACAGCAGGACGTATCGGCAGCTTCGCATCCAAACTGAAATTCGACACCGAAGAAGAAAAGAGCCTCGTCTGCGAATGCGAGGAAGTACCTGAAAGCGAGGTTGTCAATGCCATTGAACATCTCGACGTACACAACCTGGTGGACCTGCGCCGCAGAACCAGAGTCGGAATGGGAACCTGCCAGGGAGAACTCTGCGCATGCCGTGCAGCCGGCCTCCTCGGCAAAGCACACGGATGCACACAGCGCGCAAAACAGGACCTCGTGCAGTTCATGAACGAAAGGTGGAAAGGGATGTTCCCGGTAGCCTGGGGCGAAACCATGCGTGAAGCCGAATTCACATCATGGATATATTCGGAATGTCTCGGAATAGGTGACGAGGCTGAAGACGGCACAACCCCTGAAACACCTGTATTTGAATAAAACAGCAGCATTATGAAATTCGATACAATAATAATAGGTGGCGGACTCGCAGGACTTGTATGCGGACTCAGGCTACAGAAAAACGGACAGAAATGCGCAGTAGTCGCAGCCGGACAGAACGCAATGCACTTCTTCTCAGGCGGTTTCGGACTCCTGTCAAGACTTGACGACGGAACACGCGTGGACGAGCCTCTCAAAGCCATCCCGTCCCTGGACGCCGCACATCCATACTCGAAAATCGGCGCAGAGAAGATTGCAGCCTATGACAATGAAATAAAAGTCCTCCTGAAAGAAGTCGGCATCCCCGTAGAAGGCGACGCCACCAGGAACAGATACGTGATTTCAGCATCAGGAGCATTGAAACCGGCATGGCTGACAGTCAAAGACATCGCATCAGTCGCTGACAAGACAGAGAAAATCGGAAGCAAAGCATTGATAATAAACGTGGAAGGCTTCCTGGACTTCAACACATCCTTCATTGCCGAGTCATTGGAAAAACGCGGAACCGCATGCAGAATCGCAGCCGTGACGACCGACGAAATCCGCAGGCTCAGACAGAATCCGAGCGAAATGAGAGCGACCAATATCGCAAGACTGCTGGACAAGGAAGAAGTCCGCACGAAACTGACCGGCACCATCAAGGCTCTTGTCAATGACGAGGACTGCATCATACTTCCGGCCGTGTTCGGACTCAAGGACAATGCGGCAGGACATAAGATCGCAGAAGACCTGAAAATCAAGACATTGTTCATCGGCACACTTCCGCCGTCAGTACCCGGAATCAGATATCAGATGGCATTGAAGACCGCATTCGAGGCAGCAGGAGGCACATTCCTGAAAGGCGACGAAGCAGTAGGCGCAGAATTCTACGGAGACAAAGTGACAGCAGTAAGGACAGCAAACATGGGCGACATCCTGCTGACAGGCGGAAACTACATCCTCGCTTCAGGAAGCTATTTCGGACACGGACTGATTTCCGACTCAGAAAAAGTATATGAACCGGTGTTCGGAGCAGACGTCATTTTCAATGCCGACAGAAACACCTGGTACGACAAGAACTTCTTCCACAAACAGGAATACATCGGCTTCGGCGTGGACACTGACGAGAAATTCCACGTCAGGAAAGAAGGCAGGAGCATAACGAACCTCTATGCGTCAGGCTCAGTGCTCGGCGGTTTCAACCCTCTTCACGAAGGTTGCGGAGCAGGCGTTGCACTCATGACAGCATTCAATATAACAGACTCAATATTAGGCAGATAGAATATGGAAGCAAAAATCACAAATGAAAACAATTTCGAGCAGTGCATCAAATGTACTATCTGTACTGTATATTGCCCGGTAACCCCCGTAAGACCCGAATATCCCGGACCTAAACAGGCCGGCCCGGACGGAGAACGCCTCAGACTGAAGAACAAATACTTCTTCGACGAGGCGCTGAAATACTGCCTGAACTGCAAACGCTGCGACGTAGCCTGCCCGTCAGGAGTAAAAATATCCGACATCATCCAGGAAGCGAGAATAGAATTCAGCACCCACGGACCGAAACTCAGGGACAGGATGCTCGCAAGCACCGACTTCATGGGAACACTGGCCAGCCCGTTCGCTCCCATTGTCAATGCCACCCTGCCTCTCAAGCCGGTAAAAGCCATACTTGACGGTGTCTTGGGCATTGACCACAGACGGACTTTCCCTAAATACTCAGGTACGAAATTCGAAAGCTGGTTCAAGAAGAACGCAGCCGGAAAACAGGCAGCATTCAAGAAGCAGATAGCATATTTCCACGGCTGCTACGTGAACTACAACTATCCTCAGCTCGGAAAAGACTTCGTGACAGTGATGAATGCACTCGGATACGGAGTGAACCTGCTGGACGGGGAGAAATGCTGCGGCGTGGCAATGATCGTGAACGGCCTGACCGAAGGCGCCAAGAGACACGCCAAGCACAATGTAAAAGTGCTCCAGAAGGCCGTGGACAAGGACATGAAAGTGCTCACGACCTCATCCACCTGCGTGCTTACGATGCGCGACGAGTACAAGGACCTGCTGAAAATAGACAACTCCGGAGTAAGAGACAGCCTGCTTCTTGCCACCAAGTTCATCTACAGCCTCATTGACTCGGGCAAAGTCAAACTCGCATTCAAGAAAGACTACAAGGCACGGATTGCATACCACACACCTTGCCACCTCGAGAAACTCGGATGGGGAATCTTCTCCACCTCGCTGCTCAAGATGATTCCGGGAGTGGAATTCACCATGCTGGACAGCAACTGTTGCGGCATATCCGGAACATACGGCTTCAAGAAAGAGAATTACGAAGTGTCCCAGGCCATCGGAAAGCCGCTCTTCGACCAGATCGGACGGGTTGCCCCTGACTTCGTGGCCTGCGACTGCGAAACCTGCAAATGGCAGATAGAGATGTCCACCGGATTTACAGTGAAGAACCCGATCAGCGTGCTTGCAGAAGCCCTCGACCTCGAAGCCACAGCCAAACTAAACGGATAGGAATAGCAATAAAAATCAAGTTGCGCAAAGCGGAACACCGATTTTGAGCCCGTGGGGCGACAGTAAGTCCTCTCCTCGAGGGAGAGGATTTAGGTGAGGGGTAACGTGGATAAAAAAAATGAGCGAGGGCCTTTTCACCTTCGCAATAGAAAACTCCCGCAAGCGAGCAAAACACAATAGTATTACAAACGTAACAAATTGGAATAGCCGTGGAATATCTGTCAAAGGAACGCTACGACGAAATCGTGGCAGAACTGAACAACCTCATTGACGTGGAGTATCCCCGGATAAAGGATGCCCTGTCAGAGGCGCGTGCACAGGGAGACCTCAGTGAGAACTTCGAATACCGCGCGGCAAGAAGGGCACAGGCCAAGGCCATAAGCCGAATCCGTTTCCTGCAGAAGATCCTGCAGTATTCGAGAATCATCGACACCAAGGCATTGCCCAAGGACCAGATTTCGCTCCTGAGCAAGGTTGAGTTCACGAACCTTGCCACCAATGTACGTATGACCTACACTGTGGTAAGCCCGCACGAAATGAACCTTCAGGAAAGCAAGATATCCTGCAAATCCCCTATCGGCATTGCGCTCATGGGGAAGAAAGTCGGCGATGTGGTGGATGTCAATGCCCCGTCCGGAACATTCCAGCTAAGAATCGAGAGCGTCACAATCGCCTGAAACACAAATCGATACAAAAAATTCATACTTACGCCATCTACGAGTTATACAAACGACGCGCAGATGGCGTCTGATATGATATGATGCCCCGCTTCGTTCGGATGCATACCGTCGTCGCAGAACAACTCGGTAAAATCCCTACGGGAAAGAAAGCAGGTAGTTATATCAATGAGTCTGACACCTTCTGCCGCAGCAATACGGTACAGCTCCAGGTTGTACATCTCGTGCCAGTTCCCTATCGTATTCACAGTACCGCCGAGCCACCTCAGGACATTGTTCCGCTTCTCAGTGCAGAAACCCGAGCAGATATAAGAGTAGAACTTTATGGAGTCAATGGGCGGAAGCGAAAGCATGACCGGAATGCAGCCCAGTTCCCTTACCTTTACAATCAGGCTCTCATACGTCTCGCGGAACATCGACAGCGTAGTCTGGGGCACGTGGTCCTCGTAAGGACGCTCGGCGATAGCGTTCCAGTCATAATTGCAGTCATTGCCCCCGAACTCGAGAAACGCAAACTGCGAATCCCGGATCTGCCTCGTATGCCTGGTCACATCCTTCATGCCGCCTGTTACAGTATTGCCGAAACGTCCATAATTCTCTATATCAACACCCATCCGCTTGGAACAGAGAGCAGCGAATCCAGAGTCCGAAATCACATAGCGGCCTCTGCCCTTATCTTCTGTATTTTTCCCGGTGATAATTCCTTTCATGACCGAATCACCGAATGAAACAATCTTGTTACCCATCATAATGTCAAGTTCTTTTTTAAGGATTACTAAACACGCTGCAAAAGTAAACAAGGCCGGCAGTTCAGGGAAATAAAGGTGATGACGGTATAGGATTTGTGACAAAACAGACGTTTCAGTGACAAAAACAGATATATAGTGACGAAAAAAGATTATTTTTGCATTCGTCACAACATAATGTTATGAACGACATCAACGAAATATTCAGGAAATTCTGGCCACAGACAGTGCATATTGTTGCAATTCCAGCGTTTTTCTTCTGCTTCATGATGATCTACACACCCTATGGAGCAGAGGGCTACTTCAGCGACATGAAACTGGGATATCCGTTCCATCTTGCGATGCTGACATGCATAATCGCCGCAAGTGAAGGCCTGAGCAGAAGCATTCTCTACATTTTCAGGAGAAAAATCAACAGGACCGCCTACCTCTTCTGGTGCCTGATGGACATGGTATCCGCGTCACTGTTCATGGGCCTGTACATCTGGCTGATGAAACGCACCGCCATCTCGTATTTCAGCGCAGCAGCCTGGTCATTCGGGACAATGGCATTGACCACCGTCTATCCGTACGTGGTTATCTACCTGGCATTGCTCGCCCATCTGCGGAAGAAGCAGGCAGAAAAAGCCGAAGAAGGCCCGGACGACAGAATTCGGTTCTACGACTCCAGAAAGATGCTGAAACTGGTGGTCAATGTCTCATCCATCTACTATATCAGCGCAGACGAGAACTACGTGAACATACATTATATAGAAGACGGGAAGACGAAAAAATATGTCCTGCGAAACTCCATGAAGAGTATCGAGGACATCTGCGCCAAAAATTCACTGGTACGGTGCCACCGCTCATACTTCGTGAACCCCGCGCATATCAGGATATTGAAAAAAGACGAAAACGGACTGGTGTTCGCGGACATTGACACACCGGAAACCACCAGCATCCCCGTCACCAAGAGGTATTACGCTAACGTCACCGCGATGCTGTGACGGCCTCTCCGAAAATCGCGGCCATCGTCTCTGCACTGCTGTAACGACCTCGCCGGAGGAACAGGATCACCGCGATGCTGTAATCAGTTTCCTCAGATTCTTGGAGAGCGAGATGGGATAATCCTCGTCAGACCTGTCCAACCATTTGAGAGCCAATGCCTTGTCACCGAGCATATAACAAGCGAGAGCGATATTGTACTCCGCGCAGGAGCGCTTCATCATACTCTTGGTGTCAGTCAGGGACATCCAGAGTTCCATCGCTTCCTTCCACTTGAAATCATATGCCGCCAACGATGCCGCCTGCCACTGGGAAGGATAATCGAAATACAATACCGTCAGCTGCTCATTCTTCCATTGCGGAGAAAAAATCCTTGACGACAACTTGCCGAACTTCTCGCCAGGCTGGGAAAGGGACTGCCAGAAAAGAGACGGGACATTGTCCGGCACCGTATAGAAATCCGTTTTCAGATTATCAGAAATCGTCTTGCTACCGGCCCAAGTATATACAGTATCCACCTTTCCCATACTGTCGAACGCATACAGACGGATACTCACAGGGACATTGACCTTATACTGGGCGGAAAGCCCGTCGGAAGCTGCCTGCATATCGCCCACGGACAGTTCGCCGAACTCAGGAGAATCGAAAAGGAACACGATGTCCTCCCCCGTCTCCATCACCATATTCACCAGACTCTCCTTCGAGGCATAGCTTGCAGAACCGTCTTTGGAACGCTTGTAGATAGGAATCGCCTCCTCTCCGGAGAAATAATCCTTCTCCAGGGCTGAGGCAAAACCGTTCGCCATATACTTGCAGAACACCGAATCGCTCTGCGCATTGTCCTCAAGATAAACGACCGCCACGGACTTGCCGGCAAGGTCAATGCCGGATTTCGACGGATAACGCATCTCCACATTCAAACTGAACGCCTGCGGATCGCAGGATGCCAACACGACAGCAGCCACGGCTGCCAATGCAGCAGAAACAATCGGTTTCATAATCTATAATATTTACAAAGATACGAACTCTGCAACAAGGTCATAATCACCGGCTTCAACAATCTTGACGTTCATGAAGCCGCCCACATAAACCTGCGGTTCCTCCGTCATCACGGAACTGTCGTAACGCACCATAATCTCACCGTCCACTTCCGGACTTTCAAATTCGCTGCGGCATACGAACACCCCATCATTGAAGTCATCGACTATCACTCTCACCTGCGAGCCCACACGGCTGGAATTGAAAGCAAATGATATACCATTCTGCAATTCCATCAGCCTGTCAAGCCGTGATTGTTTGGTTTTCGGCATCACGGAGTCCTTGAAGTTCAGGGCATCGAAAGTCCCCTCCTCCTCAGAGTACTTGAATGCTCCAAGTCTCTCAAACTTAGCCTCTTTCACGAACTGGAGAAGTTCATTGAACTCCTTTACACCCTCACCCGGATGTCCCACGATCATAGTGGTACGCAGCACGATTCCCGGCACTTTCTCTCTCATTTTCTTTATGAGAGCCCTCGTCCAGGCCCCGTCCACATGGCGATGCATCATGTCCAGCACCTTGTCAGCCACATGCTGCAAAGGAATGTCCATATACCGACACACCTTCGGATTCGTAGCCATCTGGTCCAGCACATCTTCCGGAAAATCAGCCGGATACGAATAATGCACACGCAGCCACTCTATACCGTCAATCTCAGACAGCCTCTGGAGCAACTCACCCAATGCGCGCCTGTGATACAGGTCCAGTCCATAGTAAGTGGTGTCCTGAGCTATCAGCACCAGCTCCCTGATGCCCTCAGAAGCAAGCACCGTAGCCTCCTTCACCAGTTCCTCGATAGGCACAGAACGATGCGCACCCCTGATGAAAGGAATAGCGCAATACGAGCAGCGCCTGTCACACCCCTCCGAAATCTTCAGATAAGCGTAAGGCAGCTTCTTGCCCGTCCTCACACGCTCCGTCCGCCTATCCGGATGCACCTTCACGCCGAGAGCCTTCACGATCGGATCAATGTCCCTCGCCCCGAACCATCCGTCCACTTCCGGAATCAATGCCGGCATATCAGAAATGTAACGCTGTGAAAGACAGCCGAATACAAATATCTTTCCGATCTTTCCGGCATTCTTGCGCTCCACCGCCGCCAAGATGGCCTGGATAGACTCCTCTTTGGCATCACCGATAAAGCCGCACGTATTCAAAAGCAGATAGTCCACATCCCGTTCCTCCCCTGCCGGCACGATTTCGTACTCGTCACGGATCTGGGCAAGAAGATGCTCGGAGTCCACTTCGTTCTTCGAGCACCCTAATGTAACTATCTGAATTGACCTTTTTTCTGACATTCTATTCCTCAGATTTCTGTTCTGTTTCTTCCGCCTCGCCTTCCTCCACGAACTCGAGAGAAGCGAAATTCTTCAGTTCATTGTACCAGTCCAATACCTTCTTCATGTGAGAAACATAGAACCTGTCCCCGTCATAATCAGGTACAGCCTTGGTAAACAGCTCCTTGAGCTCCTCAGCGGTAGCCTTCTTGGAAGACGGAGCATCAGTCTCGCCAAGCACAGCGTGAAGCTTCTCGAACACATCCTTCAATTTCAGTTCACCCTCAGAAGTATAGATGGAGATATCAGCCAATGTGGTGATCCTGCTCTTCATATCGAAACAAGTTCTGCGTTTGTCGCTCAACGCCTCTACAATTGCTCCATTACGAGCCTGAGCGATATACAGGAACAAGCCGTGCTGGCCTGACACTGAAAGAATTTTTGCCAAATCTGTTTTCATAACCTAAAAAATTTAAATTTCATTCATTTTGGACAGCACCACCTGAATCTCACGCAAAACCGCCTCGGTCTTCGCCCTGAGTTCCTTAGGAGTCCCGTCATTATCGATAATATAATCAGCCGCAGACACATCCACGCTCTGATTTCTGATCCGTTCCCGAACCGCAGCCTCATCCACACCGTCACGCTCGCAAGCACGCTTCACCCGCAGCTCCTCCGGCGCCCTCACAGCAAGGACAATGTCGAAAATCCCGCTGAAAGCAGGTTTTGTCAATGCCAATGCCGACTCCATCGCTACAATTTTTCCGCCACACTTGCCAATGTCATCCAACACTCCCCCCGACACTTCGTTCTTCCAAGCCTCAAAGTTCTCAATCACAGCAGGATAGACCACCTGCTCCATCTTGGACATATTCACATTGTCACTGAAAATCAGCCGAGCCAATGCCTTCTTGTCGAACCGCCCGTCCTCTGTCCTCAGCCTTGCACCCAACGCAGTCTCAAGCCTGGAAAGCAACTCCCCTTCATACAGGGCCTTCGTCCTGCTGTCACTGTCGTACACAGGCACGCCCAGCTCCTCCATATACCTGGAGACCAGCGACTTGCCGCTGCCGATACCGCCAGTTATGAGCAATGTCAATGATTTCATTTCCCGCTCTCCACACAATCAAACACCTCAGGGCTCACCGTATAGTCCAACACTCCGACAGGAACAGATTCCATACGCGGAAGACATTGGCCCTTAATCGATTGGGTAAAATCATTGTAATCCACATACACCTTCACATCGTCAGTCGGAGCCGACGAAATCGGGAAAGCGCAGTGGAACGTCACCTCCGCCACAGACGGATAGATAATCAGCGACTTGCCCCGCGGAACATTCCTCGTGTCCACAGGTATCTGCACCTTGACCTCCACAAAACGCGAGACATTCAGACGGTAACGCACCGTGGCATCGGACATCCTCACGCCCTTGATCTTGTCGAGTTTCGCCTCTCCGTGAGCCGAAGCGTCCAGGTCATTGAGCGTAAGCGACTCAGTATAAACCCTGTCAATGCCGGAAAGATGGAAAGGCTCGCCGTAAATCGTAACAGAATCAGGCGACACCGAGAGGGTTCCGACATTGATATACTGAGGCTTGAAACTGAGCGAATAGACCGGCTGGACCGGCACCCGCTTATGGTTCTCGAAAGGAAAACGGAAGGACAACGTATCGACCAGGAAGGTCTCCAGCTTGGTCCCCGTGCCGAAAATCTGCGCAGCGTACTTGTTCAACTCGTCAGACGTGATGTAGTACATCTCCTCACTGCTCCGGTGCATATCCGACGAATTGAAACGGATAACCACAGGCCGCTGATTCTCAGCCCTTTCCAGCTGGATAAGGCCGAATCCCGTAGCGCGGCACCTCGCCATAGCCACAGACGTGTTCGAAGACTGGAAAGCATGACCGTTGATGTCGCACTGCGCCTGAACCGGCACTCGGACGATTTCGGTATAGTTCAATGACAGATAATGTATCAGCCATATACTATAAGCCAGCAGGAGAGAGACAATAAAAAGCTTTGCATCCCTCCCGCTGATATTCAACTTTTCCGTTATTTTTCCGAACACGTTCCGCATAGCCTGAAGTCCGGATTATGGAACTACTGCTGCTGAGTTTCAGAGAAATCCTTTACAAGAGAATTCTTGTCCACTCTGAGTTTGGTCTCACCGTCCACCTTGATGATGACAGTCCTGTCTTTGATTTCAGCCACCTCACCGTAGATGCCGCCGATAGTCACGACCTTGTCGCCCTTCTTGAGGGCATTGCGGAACTTTTCCAATTCCTTCTGCTGCTTGCGCTGCGGACGAATCATAAAGAACCACATAATCACGAAGATGAGAATCAGCATTACCCACATTGACCAACCGCCGCCTACAGGCTGCTGACCAGCCGGTGCCTGAAGAATTAAAGTAAGAATATTCATTTTCAATAAAAATTTATTCTACAAAGTTACTACAAAAAAGTGAAATGCGGAAAGATATAGTGATAGAATTGAGTTACAAGGGTTTTGGTTGAAGTGGCGATAATCCGTGAAGCCATTACAATCCCTGCCGAAGCCAAATCCTGACGCCGCTACGTTACTTGTTCGTAACCATGCCCGAAAATGCGACAAACGGGTACGAATAGCGAAACAAGGCTCTAAGGAATAGTGAGTTATCCATAACTCATGCGAAAAATCAGGTTACGGAAAAAGATTGCGCCGTTCCTCCCCGTTTTGCGTACCAACACCGGACTCTTCACCAACTAATTTTGAAACCCAAAAATTAAGGACAATGAAGAGTACATTTTCAGTAATCTACTACCTCAAGCGTCAGGTAGTGAAAAAGGACGGGACAGTTCCCGTCATGGGACGCATCACGGTGGACGGCAGCCAGACACAGTTCAGCTGCAAACTGACTGTCGATCCGAAACTGTGGGACACCAAAGGTGGACGTGTCACGGGCAGAAGCACGGCGGCACTCGAAACGAACCGTATGCTTGACAAGATGCGGGTACGCATCAACAGGCATTATCAGGAAATCATGGAGCGTGACAACTTCGTCACGGCGGAGAAGGTGAAGAACGCCTTTCTCGGACTGGAACACCGCTACCACACGCTGATGCAGGTGTTCCGCCAGCACAACGAGGACTACGAGAAGCAGGTGGAGGCAGGCATGAAAGCCAAAGGCACGCTGCTGAAGTACCGCACCGTTTACAAGCACATGCAAGAGTTCCTCGACATCCGCTACCATGTGAAGGACATCGCCCTAAAAGAGCTTACCCCGGCTTTCATCTCCGACTTCGAGATGTTCCTGCGCACGGACAAGCACTGCTGCACCAATACCGTGTGGCTGTACGTCTGCCCGTTACGGACGATGGTATTCATCGCCATCAACAACGAGTGGCTGACGCGCGACCCGTTCCGCGAGTATGAAATCAAGAAGGAGGAAACAACACGCAGTTTCCTGACCAAAGATGAGATCCGCCTGCTGATGGAGGGGAAACTGAAAAACGCCAAACAGGAATTGTACCGCGACCTCTACCTGTTCTGCGCCTTCACGGGGCTGTCGTTCGCGGATATGCGCAACCTTACGGAAGAGAATATCCGCACCTACTTCGACGAACACGAGTGGATAAACATCAACCGCCAGAAAACGGGCGTGGTGTCCAACATCCGCCTGCTCGACATCGCCAACCGCATAATCGGCAAATACCGGGGACTGTGCGGGGACGGCAGGATATTTCCCGTTCCGCATTATAACACGTGCCTTGCCGGTATCCGTGCCGTCGCCAAGCGTTGCGGCATCACCAAGCATATCACGTGGCATCAGA
>OHAW01000569.1_pt1 | contig 16653 bp, 19 predicted proteins | sample 1577221 | NCBI WGS metagenome assembly OHAW01 (sample SAMEA3879583, study PRJEB24766) | human gut metagenome | biome: human-associated habitat; feature: feces | place: USA | collected 1985/1987 | reverse complement strand
CCGCAACAGCGGCAACGTGCGCCAGGTAGGCACTGCTGCCTGCCACGAGGTTACTTCAACTTTGGAGGATTTTTTCCGGGCGGCGGCCTTTGCTGTGCGCTATCGCGGACGCTTTGCTTTGGTGCAGTTGCCGGAGCGCTTTGCCGAAAGCATGCAGTTGGCGCTGGAATATGGCCTGCAGCCGAAGCGTTTGCAATGGGTGCATTCCAAAATTAATAAGCCGGCATGGATTTTTCTGATGGAAATGCAGAAGGGCGGCAGCTACGGTCTGGATGTTCTGCCGCCGCTGATTATGTATAATCAGGATGGCAGTTATACGGAGCAGGTGAAAAAATTCTATGAGCCTGCTGTTAAATAATCTCAATGGACGGGAAAATGTTAGAATATAAGTAGTCTATATGCTAACAAATTATACATTTTAGATACGCGAAAATGCTGTAAATGTCACGGATTTGACGCTTCCTGCTGTTTTATGTTAAAATAATTACCGGATTAAGGAGGTTTTTATGATTAAGCATATATGCAGATTACATTTAAATTGTTTATTATCTGCCGTTATCCTTATGCTGATGGTGCCTTTCCTGACCGGTTTTGATATTTCACAGCAGGTGACGATTATTTGTGACGGCCAGACTAAGGAGCTGCGTACTAATGCAGTTAAGCCAGGCAAAATTTTGCAGGAGGCCGGCATTGTCCTGGAGAAGGGCGATGGCTGGAAGCTGCAGAATACCAAAAGGGTACAGAACGGCAGTGTCATTGAGGTACTGCGCGGCAAGCCCTTTACTGTTATCCGTGGCAATACAAAAGCTGCAAGCCGACTGTAGGCGAAGCGCTGAAGGATTTGGGCATCTCCTACAAAAAGGAGCGTGTTTATCCGGATGTGCATGAGCCGTTCAAGGAAGGCATGCAGGTTTATATTTTGAATGCCGATGAGGAGCTGCAGTTCAGTGAAGCTAGTGTAGATATTCCGGTGAAGTATGAGGACGATTATAGTCTGAACTTCGGTACGGAAAAGATACACGTTGAAGGTAAAGCCGGTACAGCGAAGGTTGTTTCCAAAAAGGTGAAAAACGGTGATGGCAGTCATTCCGTACAGGAGCTGACGCGTCATGTGCTGATTGAGCCGGAAACAAAGGTTATCCGCAAGGGTATGGCGATGAGCGTCTATACTCCTGAGGGCTATAAGCGCTATACGAAAAAAATCAGTGCGCATGCCTCTGCTTATGTAGCAACAGGCAGCCGTACTTCTATCGGTCTTGTTCCGTATGAAGGCATTGTGGCTGTTGACCCGCGCTTTATTCCGTATTATACAAAAATGTATATCCCCGGTTATGGTATCGCTATGGCCGGTGATACCGGTGGCGATATGGTTCACCACAGAGTAGATTTGTTCTTTAATGATTATCATCGTGCTATCCAGTGGGGCAGACGCGATATAGATATTTATATTTTAGCTGATTAAGGTGGAATTTATCTGATGCTTAAGGAAGTGCTCGTAGTAGAAGGAAAAATGGATACGGTGGCAATCGGTAAGGCGCTGGAGGCCGATACTATCGAAACCGGCGGCTTTACGCTGGCCCCCTATACTTTGCACCAGATAGAGGCTGCGTATAAAAAACGCGGGATAATTATCCTGACCGATCCTGACGGTGCCGGTGAACGCATTCGCCGCTTTTTGACGGAACGCTTTCCAGAAGCAGGTCAGGCGTTTATTCCCAAGCGTCAAGCAACTGCCAATAATGACGTAGGCGTGGAGCAGGCGCAGCCGGAGGCGATTTTGGAAGCTCTGGCTAAGGTGCGTCACCATGAATATCGTCCGCAGCAGGAATTTACCATGCGCGATTTGTTCCAAAATAATCTGAACGGCAGCGAGAGTGCTTCTGCACGCCGTGATGCGCTGGGTGCCGAGCTTGGTATAGGCTATGGCAATGCCAAACGCTTTTTGGAACGCCTGAATCATTATGGTGTGAGCCGTGAAGAATTTACGGCTGCTTTAGAAAAATTGGAGAGTGAAGAGTGAATAAACCGGTTATTGCTTCTCCCCAGGTAACGAATCATATTCTGCACCGCTTTAAACTGCGTGCCGATAAAAAGCTGGGGCAGAATTTCTTGATTGATGAAAATATCGTGCGCCGTATTGTAGAGGCAGCAGAGCTGTCGCCTGCCGATAAGGTGCTGGAGGTAGGCCCGGGCATCGGTACGCTGACGCAGGGACTGGCAGAAAGCGGTGCCGATGTTGTGGCGGTAGAGCTGGATAAACGCCTGCTGCCGGTACTGGATGTTACGCTGGAGGGCTATGACAATGTTCGCATCGTCAATGGCGATATCCTGCAGGTAAATATTATGGAAACGGTGGCAGCACCGGAATTTAAGGTGTGTGCTAACCTGCCGTATTATATTACTACGCCGATTATTTTTGCCCTGTTGGAAAAGCGCCTGCCTATGGAACGCTTAGTTGCTATGGTGCAGAAGGAGGTTGCCGAACGCATGGCTGCCAAACCGGGCAGCAGGGATTATGGTGCGCTTTCGGTAGCTATTCAGTATTATACCGAGCCGGAGATAGCGTTTATCGTACCACCGACCTCGTTTATTCCCGCACCGGCTGTTGATTCGGCTGTTATTGTGTGCAAGCGCCGCTCCGAGCCGCCGGTAAAGGTGTGCGACGAAGCGCTGTTCTTCCGCGTGGTTAAGGCAGCCTTCTCACTCAGACGCAAGATGCTCAGCAATTCGCTGAAGAATATGGGCATCAACTCCGAGCAGTGTGCGCAGTGGCTGCAGCGTGCCGGCGTAGACGGAAAGCACAGAGCGGAAACTCTCAGCCTGGAGGATTTTGCGGCTTTGACCAATACCTTCGGTGCAGAAAAATAAAAAACGCTGAAAAGAAGTTACTTTACAAAACAGCAGAGAAAATGTAACGTAGTTTACACTTTCTCTGCTGTTTTTGGCTTTAAAGGGCTTATGTTATTCCTACTGCGCATTATTAATATTCCAATAAAGCATAACTAATATAAAACTAATTGCCGCATGCCCAAACGATATAACTTGACCTCTTGAAAATTCTGACAGAATAGTTTATATTATAACTACAGGGAATAATAAATATTCCCTAAGGTTTGCGCGGCGCTTCACCTCCCACGATGAAAGCGAGGTAAGTATTATGGAAAAGTTATTAGCAAAAATGTATGAGCAGTCAGAAAGCAAAGCAGAAAAGAAGCAGTACCGGGTGCTGAACGCACTCAAGGCTGCAGCCTTCTTAAATCTGGCAGTTTTCTACTTCCTGTATAATATCAATGTTGCTCAGGGTGCTAATCCTGCTTGGGATTACGCCTGGTGGCAGCGTTTGACGCTGTGGAGCATTGTGGTTCTGTGCGGTATGACCTTCAGCCAGGGTAGCAATTACCTCAAATGGGGATTGGGCCTTTTGGGTGTAGGTACTGCGATTTCGCTTTGCACCTATCTTTTCACACCGCAGCATCCCATTTATTTCGGCATCTTTACCTTCCTTGGTCTTGCATATCTGGTAGTACAGCCCATTCATTGGTGGCTGCAGAAGTCTCCCGGTTCCTGCGGTTGGCTGTTATCTGCAATAGCCTATGATTTGACCAGGCATCTTACCGATGGCGTGATCATCTGGCAAGGTAAGATAATCGGACATCTGCCGTCCTTCCTGTACGGTGACTGGAACGTATGGCTGGGGCTGCCTAGTGCAGATTTTGTCTCGCTGGAGTATGTGCCTTTCCTGCCGAACATCTTCTTATTCCTGTGCGGCCTCTACCTGTTCCAGTTTATGTCCGAGCATGAAAAAGGACAAGCTTATCTGAAAAAGCTGAGCTAATTTAACAAGCCTTTCTTTAAAAGTCAATTTGCATAGAAATTCTCGTAGTTATACAGTTTGTTTGCATATGGTGTTATCCCTCTGCTTATTTCTTCTTAACTTTTAACACCCCTTGCTTTTAGCCAATGTCCCAACAAAGCTAATGTCCCCGGACTCATAATTAACGAGAGAGAAAGAAGAAAATCCTCCGCAGCTGGCGAGCTGACGGAGGATTTTTCTTTATGGCTAGTTTACTTTAAAGCTGTCTAAGGAGTAAATTGCCTGCGGCAGATAGGTATCTGCCTGAGCTGCAGGCATTACGTAAAGCAACTGGTAGGTCTTGCCGTTCTGCTGAGCTTCTGCAGTCAAAAGCAGCTTGTTGCCGTGATAGTCATTGTGGGCACTCAGGCGACAGTTCCAGATGAACTGGCTGCCATGCTGCCATTGCCAGTATACTTTGGCATTTTCATAGACAGGCAGAGCTTCTGTTGCCTTAAAGCTTGCAGTGTCCGCAGGGTCAAGCACGGTTGCTGCCAGCATCAGAGTGTTGCCGGCTGTGCGCACCAGCATAGCTCCTTCGGTTTGCGGCAGGTCTGCCAGCGGATTTTTACCGAAGGCCTTGGGCACAACCATACTGTAGCCGCCGGCTTCACTGCTGACGCTGATGAAATCGCTTGCCTGCGGTGTACGCATGAACTGCCTGGGCAGCGGCGGCTTGCCTACCAGATTCAGCTTTGGTTTAGGCTTGGGTTTATCTGCAGGCGGCACAGGCTCGTTGCTGACAACGGGAGGCGTGGCTGCAGCGTTTGCAGCTTCTGCTGCTGTTGCTTCGGTAGCTACGGCTTCCTCCTGCTTTGGCGTTGCCGGTACAGTGCTGATGGTGCTGTCTGCAGCAGATTCGTCAATACTGCTTTCTGCTTCCGTAGGCTCAGCCGGTTGAGCCGGAGAGGTGGAAACTACAGCAGGTTGCGTAGCATAATTTGGCAGCTCCTCGGCTGCAGCTGCAAAGCTGCTGCCTGCAAGGCTGAGCAGCAGCGAGCAGATTAAGGCTGTGCGCCTCATAATTTATCGCAGACTTCGTTGATGGCTGCTTCGTCTACACGCATAGCGGCGATGGTTTTTTCCATCAGCTCGTCTAAAGGCCAGCCAAGAATATCGGCACCTTGTTTGATTACATCGCGGCTGCAGCCGGCAGCAAAGTGTTTATCCTTAAATTTTTTCTTCAGGGATTTCAGCTCCATGTCCTGTACGCTTTTGGAGGGGCGCATCAGGGCAGCGGCACCGATTAAGCCGGAAAGCTCATCGATAGCGAAAAGCACCTTTTCCATCTGATGCTCAGGTTCGATGTTAGCGGCAGTCAGGCTCCAGCCGTGGCTGGCAGTGGAGCGGATAATGTTTTCATCTACACCGTGCTTGCGCATCAGCTCCTGAGATTTTACGCAGTGTTCCTCGGGATACAGCTCAAAATCCAGGTCATGCAGCAGGCCTACGATGCCCCAGTATTCCTCCTGGTCTGCATAGCCAAGCTCCTTGGCAAAGTAACGCATAATGCCTTCTACAGTCAGCGCATGACGCAGATGAAAGGATTCCTTGTTATATTGACGTAATAAATTCCAGGCTTCTTCTCTGTTCATATTATTCTCCTCCTAATGCTTTGTTATTTTTCTATAAAATGCGGGTGCTTAGCTCGCTTTTAAATATTTTCAGCCTTCGGATGCTTGGCATGGTAATCGCTTATCATATCGTGCAGCGTAGTGTGGTCAACTACGCCGTCAATGGCCTGCTGAATTTTTTTGTACAGACCGATGGTGATACAGGAGTCAAACTGATCGCAGGGTGTTTTGCAGTCCAGGCAGGATACGGGAGCAAGACTGCCCTCGACTGTGCGCAGAATTTCACCGACAGTGTATTCATCAGGCGTGCGTGTCAGGCGATAGCCTCCCTGAGCACCGCGGGCGCTTTGGACAAAGCCTGCTTTGCTTAGCTGGTGGATAATCTGCTCTAAATATTTATCGGAAATTTTTTGCCGTTGGGCAACTGTTTTCAATGGTATATAGCTACCGGTGTGGTTGATGGCTAAATCGAGCATCAATCGCAGGGCATAACGTCCCTTGGTAGAAATTTTCATTACGGTCACAACCTTTCTAATGACTATATTCTACTATGAATTTAGTAGGAATTCAATAATGATTATCATATCTGTGTTATGCGGGAATAAATTAATGATTCCGCACACGGAATATGAAAATGCTAGTGCCATTTTATTGCTTTTGTGTTAAAATACCCTTATACAACTATTTTTGGAGGAAGTAAGATGGAAAAAAATAAATTAGATAAAACCTTTAAGCATTATCTGGGAATTTTTACCGAGGATAAGGAATTGGGCAAGATTCTGAACAAGGTATCCTTCCAGGAATTATTCAATCCTAAGTTTTTGCAGGAAAACAGCAAATTTACATCTATGGATGATATGATCTGGCGCAGCGGTTTTGGCATTATGAACCTGATGGAAGTAGAAAATGTTAATCAGGATAAGTGGAATGAGTATATTGCCAAAAATACCGAATGTGAAACCTGGCATGATTTTGGCAAGGTAGCAATGATTGACTGGATGAAAAACAGACTGGAAGAAGTAAAAAAATCCAAAAACTAAAATCTTCGTTGCCGGAGCTGAATGCTTCGGCAATTTTTGCCTTATGAGGGGAATGAACAATGGAAATAGTTTTACATGCATTAAACGGTGTGCTGACCATTATGCTGATGATTGCTGTCGGCTTTTATTTAGAGCGCAGGGGCTGGTTCAGCGAGGAAAGTGTGGCGCTGATTTCGCGTCTGGTGAATTATGTCTGCCTGCCTACATATATGCTGACCAATATTTTGGGGCAGTTTAAGCATGACCAGCTCATTACGCTTTCGCATGGCCTGATTGTACCGGTTATTTCGATGCTGGCAGGCTATTTTATCAGCAGGCTGCTCGGACGTCTGATAGGTGTTCCGCGGGAGCACAGAGGAATTTTTTCCATCTGTGTCAGCTTTTCCAATACAATTTTTATCGGCCTGCCGTTAGGTATAGCTTTGTTCGGTGATGCCGGCGCTCCTTATATTATGATTTACTACATGGTGAACACAACGCTTTTCTGGACTATCGGCTTTCATGATTTGGCAAGCAGCAATGGCGTAACCATGCCGCTTTTCAGCCGTAAGACACTGAAAAGCATTATGTCGCCGCCGCTTATGGGCTTTATGCTGGGCGTAGTGATGGTACTGCTGGAATGGAATCTGCCTGAGCCGGTATTCAAGTCCTTTCATTATCTGGGAAGCATGACTACGCCGCTGGCGATGCTGTTCATCGGTATTGCCATGAGCAAAACCCGTTGGGAAGAAATTGCCGTAGGCAAGGAGCTGGTAGTTGCTATGCTGGGACGCTATTTAATCTGTCCTTGGATAGTTTTCCTGATCCTGCCGTTTTTCCATCTGGAGCCGATGATGGAAAAGGTATTTGTAATTATGGCGGCCATGCCGGCGATGACCAATACGGCGATTGTGGCCAAAGGCTACGGCGGCGATTATAAATATGCTGCCATGCTGACGGCGGTAAGTACGGTGCTGGCGGTCTTTGCAATACCGTTTTATATGTGGCTGGTACACTGAAAAATATTTGCTGTTATAAATGTCACTGTTTGTGATAAAATAAGCATAGAGTGGTTTAAAATATAAATGTTGCAAATGAGGAGGACTGAATTATGGAGTATAACAAGCTGTCTGACGAAATAATTGCCAAGCTGCAGGCTTTGGTCGGCGTGCAGAATGTAGTGACGGATGCAGGGCAGATGGAAATATATGCCCATGATGAAGTAACTGACCCGGCCTATCATCATATGCCTGAGGCTGTCGTATTTGCGGAAAATGCGCAGCAGGTGGCGGCTGTGGTCAAGCTGGCGAATGAATATCACTTCCCGGTTGTGCCCCGTGGCGCAGGCACAGGTCTTGCCTGCGGTGCAGTGCCCATTTACGGCGGTGTAGTGCTTTCGCTTGAAAAGATGAATAAAATTATCGAGGTTAATGCTGACGCTATGTATGCGGTTGTAGAGCCGGGTGTGCGCACTTCCAATTTGCAGGCTGCGGCTGCAGCCAAGGGAGCCTTTTATGCAGGCGACCCCTGCAGCGGTGATTCCTGCTTTATCGGCGGCAATGTGGCGACCAATGCCGGTGGCAATCGCGCGGTTAAATATGGTACTACGCGTCATCAGGTATATGCCGTTGAGGTGGTAAATCCTACCGGCAAAATCGTGCAGCTGGGAGCACGCCTGCAAAAGCAGACTACAGGCTATTGCCTGGAGCAGCTGATAATCGGCAGTGAGGGTACTCTTGGTATCATCACGCAGATTACAGTGAAGCTGCTGCCGTTGCCTAAGTACAGCATGGATCTGCTGGCGGTTTTTGAATCCCCTGAGGATGCTATCGGCACGGTAAACAAGCTGATTATGGCCGGTATTATGCCTACTTGCGTAGAATACATGGATAATATCACTATCAAATCAGTAGAGCGTTATCTCGGTACAACGCTGCAGGGCAGTGACAAGGGCAATTATCTTATCGTAGAAGTGGAAGGCACCAGCGAGGATGACTTGGATGAAAAGGCTTGTACGATGGATGAAATCTGCTCGGAAAACGGTGCCGGCGATGTGCTGGTAGCGGAGCACGATAAAATCTGGCAGGCACGCAAGGCCTTCGCCGAAGCAGTGCGTGCGGAAAGCCTGATTGTCTGTAAGGAGGACGTTGTCTGTCCGGTAGATCATGAGCCTGCGCTGCTGGCGGAAATTTTGCGTCTGGCCGATAAATATCAGCTGGTAACACGCATTGCCAGCCACGCCGGTGACGGTAATATCCATCTGAATATCCTGAAGCAGGAGGCAGAGGATTATGCGGACTGGGATGCCAGAGTCAAAGCCAACCAGCAGGAGCTGTACCGCTTTATTTACGCACACGGCGGACGCTTGAGCGGTGAGCATGGCATTGGTTATAAACGCAAACAGTTGATGGAGGAATTCACTAATCCCGATGAGCTGGAAATGATGCGTGCAATTAAAAAAGCTCTGGATCCCAATAATATTTTGAATCCGGGCAAAATTTTCGATATAGAGTAGCATATATTAAGTAAAAGGGCATTGCCGAGAGGTGATGCCTTTTTTTGCTGCACTTATTTTTATATATAACGCATAAACAATATTGATGTTTGGGGATGCGTTCGCAAAGAATCGGTAATCAACAAACAAAAATTCATAAAAATGTTGACAAAGTTCGTACGGCACACTATAATATAAGCAAACATAGATTTATTAGGTGGCGATAGATATGAAAAAGTTTTTAAGTGTTATCTGCTGTGCTTGTTTCCTTTATGCAGGATATAGTGCTGTGTTTGCTGATGAACCTGTTTATAAGGAATATAAGGTGACTGTCGCTGAGGGCGAAACGCTATGGGAAATTGCCGGTCGTCATACAGAAGCGCGTGAGGATGTGCGTGAGGTTATTTTCCGCATTGAACAGGCGAACAAACTTAACTCCAAACATATTTATCCCGGTCAGGTTTTGAAGGTGCCGCTGCGCGTTCATGATAACGGGCTGATGGTAGCGGAAAGATAGATGAGAATATAAAATATAATAAGCAAAGAAATAAGAAGGCTGTTGTACCTGCGGGGTGGTGCAACAGCCTTGTTGTTTAAAATAGAATTTATTGGTAATACTATCTGGGTTATAATCTCTTGTAATTCAATTCGGTTATAAAGGAAAACAAGTCAAAATATAGTAATAAGCTAAATATTTTCATTCCTTTTCTACCGCAACAGAAAGCATACTTATATAGTCATCTCTTGTCTTAGCTGTCCAAAAATCTTTCAAGGTAGTAATTTTTATCGGGCTAATAATCTTTAAATGTTGCTTATGCAGATATTGGGTAATAATATCATAGATTTTTGTGGCTTGCGGTTGAAAAGCTCCTTGAAAAATATATGTTAAGTAATTTCCAGCAGGTAAGATAATCTTTTTTTTATTATTTGAATCAACATATGTTGGTGAGCAGTAGTAGCGTTTTTTCCTGCATTCACCATTAAGAAAATCATTTGCTGTAATTATCCAACTGACTTTGCAGGACTTAAAGTGATTTGATTTATATAGCGGTAGGTTGAAGTTTCCTAATATTTTTATTCTTGTTTTGATTGGTGCTTTTTTATCAACCAAAGGACTAAGTATTAGAATCTCTTGCTCTTGTTGGTGAATAGTTAGACTACCGACGTTATATTTATTGATTGCTGCTAAATTTGTGCGAACTATTTCGATATCTGCTAATAAACATTTTAGTTTTTTTATAGTTAACTCATATTCTGTTGCTTTGTTCATTAGTATGTTATCTAAAGCTTCTGGACTTTTTTCATTTATGTAAGCCTTTATTTCGTCTACAGACATACCTAATTTGCGAAAATTTAATATTATTTCTAAAATAAGATATTCTTTGAAGTGGTAGTATCTGTAACCATTGCTGTCTATAAAATTAGGTTTTAGTAAATTGTGCTTATCATAGTAGAGAATAGTTTGTCGAGATACATTACCTAAGGCAGCGAGTTCACTTACAGAAAAGTAGTTTGTGTTACTCATTTTAATACTAAATCCCCTTGAAAAACATATTGAGTGTATAGCGCTATATAGTATATAATATCACATAAGCTAAAAAAATCAATCGAATATTGAAGCTTATAGGAGAGTGAGTGCAATGATTTCAAGTGGTTATAAGAGTTTAATATTGATGTTGGCTGTTGGCGCTATTACTAATGTTGCAAATGCAATGCCTACAGAAGATTTACCTGAATTTTCATTAGAGAAATTGGTAGTTAGTGCGACAAAGGTACCTACGACAATGTTTAATGCTAATGCGAACGTTAATGTAGTAGGTAGACAGGAAATAGAAAATAAGCATTTTAATAATATTGGTGAAGCAATCCGCAACTTGCCGGGTGTTAATGTTCAGAACATGGGTGGCAGTGGTGAAGCTTATGCAGATAACACTCTTTATATTAATGGTTCAAAAAATATTGTAGTTTTAATTGACGGTGTAAGAATAAATTTTAATGGAGGCGATGCTGAAAAATTTTCTAGCGCAGACTTCATTGATATGAATTTAGTAGAACGTATAGAGGTGCTTAAAGGTTCTGCTTCTACTTTATATGGTTCTGACGCGCAAGGTGGCGTTATTAATATTGTTACTAGAAAGCAGATTGGTAATGGGTATGGTAAACTTCACACAGATTACGGAAGCTTTAAGACAAGCCACGTAGGTTTGAGTGCTGGCGGTACTGAAAAAGGCTTGAACTGGTATATTGCTGCACAAAATAAAAAATCTGGTAGCTTCAAAGATGGTCAAGGAAGAAGGGTACCGGAAACTGTTGATGCCAAAACTTTTAATGTTAAGTTGGGCAAAACTTTTGATGAAAAAAATGACTTGAGCTTAATGTACACGCAGTATAAATCTGACTATTCCAGAATTAAACCTAAAAAAGGACAAGTTTATGAAAAAGCCACTCCGATTTATGGAACTAAGGATAACAATAATTTTGTTATGAGCTATAATCATAAGTTTTCTGAGAGTAGCAATAATATTTTAAGCTTCAGCAGGAATAGCAAGGATATAAATGACAATTATACCGCGAGAAAACCAGTACAATATGTACAAACTAACCTTAGTATTAATGACCAATTAACAAATAAAATAGGTGAACATCATACTTTGGTAGGTGGCTTTGAATATACAAAAGATAGTATTGATAGAGCTTCTCAGACTATTAAAAACAAAGATTTCCATAATACAGCTTTATATATACAAGATATTTGGGATTTTTCCAAACAATACAATTTAACATATGGTCTGCGCTATGACAGTCATTCCAAGTATGGCAACCATACTAGCGGTAGTGCGACTATCGGTTTTACTCCTGATGATAAGACAAATTTTTATGCGTCTTATAAGCAGTACTTTATTGCACCAACAGTAAACCAACTGTATTCTTCCGGTTCCGGCAATCCTGATTTGAAATACGAAACAGGCTATACTTATGAGCTTGGCATGAAGCATTACTTTGATAAGAATACCACTATTGATTTGAATGCCTATAGACGTAAATCCAGCGATGCTATCGGTTTGGTAAAGAAAAATGATGGCAGTGATGATAGTATCTATACTAACTATGATATTGAAAAAAACAAAAGGTTTTAGCGTAAAGGTTAATAAGAGTATTAATGACTGTATTAATCTTGGTGCTGGCTATACTTATATTTATGTTGATCCGCAACCAAATAAGAACCCTAATAAAAACGGATATTTGCCACGAGGTGTATGGAATTTTAACATCGGCTATGACAATGACCGCTTGGCGGTAGATTTTGACGGACGTGGAGTTATTAACAGGGAAGGACGTAAAGCAGCTAAGGTGCATACGTCTACAAGCTTTTGGGTGTGGGATATAAGTGCTAATTATAAATGTAGCAATAGTATCAAATTGTTCGGCAAAATAGGAAATATTTTTAATACCAACTATACTGAAAGAGTATATGATTTGGATCCAGAGGCATGGTATGCTTCACCAGGAAGAAATTATATGGTTGGCATGGAATATACTTTCTGATTAAAGGTGTTAGATAATGGGACAACAGCTTTTGCGAAGATTTAAAGGCTATGGTTGTAGCATGATAGGGGCTTGCCGCGTTGTGGCGTATGCGGAAGATGTGGTAGTAATCTTAAACAGCCCACTGGGATGTGCACATATTTTGCGTGACAGGGAGCTGGAACGCAACTATCAGGCTACCAACGCTATGCGTGGAATGTTTAACAGCATTGGTAGAAGGATTGTATATACAAATTTGACTAATGATGACTGCATCTACGGATCCGGAAAAAAGCTGGCTGCTGCAATAGGTATGGTTGCGGAATTATATAACCCTGCCTATATCTTGGTGGTTAATTCGTGTATGGTAGGGATTATCGGTGATGATATTGAAGCAGTAGCTGCGGAAGCAGAAGGTACCTATAAAGTGCCAGTCATTTCAATTAATAGTTTTGGCTTTATGAATGGCGCTTACTCTAATGGCTTTAAACTTGCTGTCAGCATAATGCTCAATCGATTTTGTATACTTCAAGAAAAGCGGGACGATACAATAGTTATAATAGCTCCATTTGAAGGAAAACACTCTGCGGCATTCCGCACCATAGAGCAATATCTTTACTTCTTAGGTCTGAAGAAAGTTATATTATTCCCGGGAGCTGCTAGTTTGGAAGAAATAAAGCTATTGTGTACCTGCCGCTATGGTGTCATTATCGATCATAATAACATGTTGGTAGCGGATTATGAGTCAGCGGCGAATTTACTTAACGAAAAACTTGGAATCCAGATACTAGATTATGCTGATCCGGCAGGTTTTAAGGAAACATTGACTTGGCTGGAAAGAATACATATTGCTCTGCAATCGCCAGAATACAGTTACAAGATGCTTTGCGAACAGTTAAAACAGCAATATAGTCAATTCATAAATGATTTTTTAGCTATAGCTGGTAAAGGGAATAAGGTTAGCATAGTTATCAGAGATGCTAAGGTTATACTCAACTTTACATGGCTGAATGAGCTGTTGGATGATTTGCAGCTGGAAGTAGAAGGCATTTATATGGATCAGGATAATTCAATGGCGAACGGAAATGTCCTAGATACTTTGCTGCATGATGTACCAAGGCTTTCAAACATAGACCGCTTTTATCTTACCATAGAAGAAATCAGCTTAAGGTTAGATGGCAAAAATGTGCTTTCTGTGAGAGTACCACGAGACTTATTACCATTTGCCGTGTCGTTACCATACATGAATATGGGCTTTGGGTTAGAAGGCCTGCAAATGGTAATAGAAGATATCAAAAGAATGATAGTACAGAAAAAGCATAGAGGCTATTATGAATAAACGCTTATATGAATTAAAAAAAGAAACAAATTATTGTGCAGGTGTGGGAGAAATTGCCTGCTTGCTTGAGCATATTGGGGAAGCCGTTGTGTTGGTTAATGGACCGCGATTTTGCTACTTGCAAATGAAACGAATACTTCAGCAAATGCTACCATTTAGTATTGAAGACAGGCTATATTGTAGTGATGTTGACGAAAACGCCATTGTTTTTGGTACAGAAGGCAAAGTAAAGAAGGTCTTGAGGCAGATTAAAACACAAAAGCAAGCAATAATATGTATAGGTGTTGTCAATTCTTGTGCTGTTAGTTTAATAGGTGATGACATTTTAGGCATTGTAGCAGAAGAAATTCCTGATGTGTGTTGCTTAAGTATGGAAAGCGGTGCTATGACTGGCGATTTCTGGGATGGTTATAACTATGCATTTAAGATGGTAGAGCAGGCAGGCCTAAAAGTAACATTTGGCTGTTTGCGGGGGTATAGTTTGTGCTATTATAATGCTTATTATGATATGCAGGAAATTCGTCGTTTACTTCGTCAAGGGTTGAATTTGCAGTATCAGGATTTTCCTGTAATAGCATCAGAATTATCCCAAGGGAATGAAGGAATACTTGCATCAGGTATACCATATGGTTATGCTGGCACTTGGCAATGGCTAGAAAAGATAGCAAAACAACGCAATCTTTCTACGGATAGACTAAACGTATTGAAAAAAGAGTCTGAGGCTACTTATAAGATGTTTACTGCTGATGAACTTAGCTTGCAAAGGGAGTGGGGTGGCATTTATTTCCCGATTATAGTAGTTGCGGCGCCAGAGTCAGTTGCATATGCTTTGGCAAAAAGTCTGACAATGGAATTAGCAGGATTTGATAAAATGTACTTAATTATTCACGGAAATATGAAGCAGAAAAATGCTGATGGTCCATATAAGATTGTTCGGGATATGGATGATGTGCTACAAGAAAATAGCGGTACAGTAATTCTTATTATAGGTAGTAGCATTGAAAGTGAGCAGTATATACGCCGTGCAGGACGCAGAGCATATTTTATTGCAATATCCCAGCCAGTTTATGATGACATCAGTTGTATGCCGCTTGCAGGAATAACAGGTTACTATAATTTAAAAAAACTGCTTTGGCAGCAGTATATACAAATGCGATATGATAAAATAATTGAGGCAGAAAGATGAAGCGACTAATTTGTGTAATAATGCTTATAGCCTTAGCCCTTTTGGCGATGGCTTGCGGGAAAGGGCTGAAAACACATGATGAAGAAGCCTTATATACAGTTCAAGATGCTACAGGCGTTAATATAAGATTTAGAGAGAAACCGCATCGGATATTACCATTAGGTGTTGGTGTGCCTGATATAGTAATGGATCTTACTGGACCAGAACGTATATTGGCTTTGCCAAAGTATTTTTCTGATGCGCAAGTGTCGTTTATTGCAGATAAAGCAAAAAAAGTGCCGATAAAAACAGAACGTATTATTCCTGTTGAACAAATAATGAAGCTTAAGCCAGATTTAGTTTTGGCGCCATATAATGCCGACAGGACGAAGATTGAAACGATGCGCTCTATGGGAATAAAGGTTTTCGTTGTTAAAGCACCGCATAATATGCAAGAAATAGAGCAATGTGTATTAGATGTAAGTGAAGCAGTAGGTGAAGCTGAAAAGGGAAAGTCTATTGTGCAGAACATGAAGAGTATCTTTGAGCTGATAAAAAAGACTAATTCATCTATTCCAGTGACTGAACGGAAAAAAATACTTGCTGTATCTGTAGAAGGTGCATTTGGCGTAAAAGGTGGATTGTTCGATGATTTATGCCATTATGCATATATAGAAAATGCGGCTGGAAATATTGAACTGCCAACTGGTGCACGTATTGGAAAGGAAGGTATAGTAAAATTACAGCCGGACGTTATTCTTTTACCGACTGCTACCAGAATGATGGCAGATAGCAAACGTAAAACTGCTATAGATGAAATCCTCCATGATCCGTCATATATGACTTTAAAGGCTGTACAAAATAAGCAGATTATTGCTTTGCCAGATAAATATTATCGTTACTGTGTGTCACATTATGCTGCAGAAGCTGCATATGTTTTAGCAAGTTCAGTATATCCACAATATTACGAGCAACTACAAATGCCGGGATTATTAGCTGGTATTGAAGAATGAAGGATTGACTATACAGCATAGCATATTTTGTTCGTAGTAATTTCACAGAATACTTGCAAGGCTTTTGACGTTGTTTGTCGAATATAATAAGTATTCGAGGAGGTATGCGTTATGAGAAATAAAAAATGGATTGCGGCAGCACTTGTGTGCGGCTTTGTGTTAGGTAACAGTATGCCTGCAGCGCAGGCCGGTATTTTGGATAAGGTTCTCAAGGGCGGCGTTATCGGTTATGCTGTAGATGCTACCGCTCCGGCGTTGAATAACGCAATTAACTCTGTAACGGCCAAGTACGGTGTAAGCTCGACGGATGCTACGAAGGTAGTACCTGTTATTTCTGTTGGGGACGGCAGCCGTGCCGGTGCGGCGCAGGTTTCCGGCCCGCAGTCTAAGGTTGATCAGGTGAAGGCAGCGCTGATGATTGAGCAGACACTGTTGGGAGTACGCTGCAAGGTGCTGATTCCGGTAGACAATGTATCCTATCAAAATGTTAACCGTGTACAGGGCGTTGGCGTGAGTGCTTCGCTGGACGTAAAGCTTTAAGAAGAGTGATATTGGTATAAAAAGTTGCTGGGATATAACTTAGCCTTAAATAGAAAAACCGGTGGAATTTTACTTGACGGTAAACCTCCACCGGTTTTTTAGTACATAAAGCACATAACAAGCTTTTCTGT
>OHAW01000559.1_pt1 | contig 16789 bp, 9 predicted proteins | sample 1577221 | NCBI WGS metagenome assembly OHAW01 (sample SAMEA3879583, study PRJEB24766) | human gut metagenome | biome: human-associated habitat; feature: feces | place: USA | collected 1985/1987 | reverse complement strand
TACCGTGGGCGCATTGCGGAACATATTCTTGAAATTGGGGTCTTCCGCTGCTTTCGGGTTCTTCTGCTTGAAGATTTCACTTACCCCGTTCAGGAATTCCGGGTTGTCTACTACGCGTACCGCCCAGGACTGTTTGTTCTGACCGTTGGGGGCGTTGATGCCGCACTCCAAGATTACCTTCATCGTGTCCCGGTTCACTGCTTCCGGTTTGTACTTGCGGACGCTGCGGCGCGATAGGATTGTCTCGATTACCGCTTCCGAATTGCTTTTCTCCGTAACTGTGCCTTCACTCTCTTTCTGTACCTGCGGCCCGCAAGCGGACAGCATCAATAGGCTTGCGCCTAACAGCATAACCTTTACACTCTTCATTCTCTGTTGTCTATTAAATTGTTTCTTCGCAAATCTAACAAAAAAAGCGGCTTCCGAGAACGAAAGCCGCCTTAAAATATATAATCTGGTTCTATTAGAGTTTCGGACCAGCAGCAACCAAAGCCTTACCGGCTTCGTTACCTGTGAACTTAGCGAAGTTCTTAATGAAACGTCCTGCCAGGTCTTTTGCTTTTTCTTCCCATTGGCAAGCACATTCGTAAGTGTCGCGAGGATCAAGGATCTTCGGATCAACACCCGGCAATTCTGTCGGAACAACAAAGTCGAAGTAAGGAATAACCTTTGTCGGAGCCTTGTCGATAGAACCGTCGAGGATAGCGTCGATGATACCACGAGTATCTTTGATAGAGATACGTTTTCCTGTTCCGTTCCATCCTGTGTTAACGAGGTAAGCTTTTGCTCCGCTCTTTTCCATTTTCTTAACAAGTTCTTCTGCGTATTTTGTCGGATGCAGTTCAAGGAATGCCTGTCCGAAGCAAGCAGAGAATGTAGGAGTAGGCTCGGTGATACCGCGCTCTGTACCTGCAAGCTTAGCTGTGAAACCTGAAAGGAAGTAGTACTTTGTCTGCTCAGGATCGAGGATAGATACTGGAGGAAGTACTCCGAATGCATCAGCTGAAAGGAAGATAACCTGTTTTGCAGCTGGAGCATGTGATACAGGACGTACGATGTTGTGGATGTGATAGATAGGGTAAGATACACGAGTATTCTCGGTAACGCTCTTGTCTGCGAAATCGATCTTGCCTTTCTCGTCCACTGTCACGTTCTCGAGGAGAGCGTCACGGGTGATGGCACCGTAGATATCCGGTTCTGACTCCTTGTCGAGGTTGATGACCTTAGCGTAGCAACCACCTTCGAGGTTGAAGATACCGTTGTTGTCCCAGCCGTGCTCGTCGTCACCGATGAGGAGACGCTTAGGGTCTGTAGAAAGGGTAGTCTTGCCAGTTCCTGAAAGACCGAAGAAGATAGCGGTGTTCTCACCGTTCTTGTCGGTATTTGCAGAGCAGTGCATAGAAGCGATGCCCTTGAGAGGCAGGAAGTAGTTCATCATAGAGAACATACCCTTCTTCATCTCACCACCATACCAAGTATTGAGAATAACCTGCTCGTGTGATGTTACATTGAAGAGTACAGCAGTCTCTGAACGGAGACCGAGCTCCTCATAGTTCTCAACCTTTGCCTTGGCTGCGCAATATACTACGAAGTCTGGCTCCTGATCGAACTCTTTCTGGTTCTTAGGACGGATGAACATGTTTGTAACGAAGTGAGCCTGCCATGCAACTTCCATAATGAAACGAACCTTCATTCTGGTGTTCTCGTTTGCACCGCAGAAACCGTCAACTACGAAAAGTCTCTTGCCGGAAAGCTGTTTTACAGCGAGCTTCTTGCAGGCTTTCCAAGTCTTCTCTGAAGCAGGATGGTTGTCGTTAGGATACTCTGGAGTGTTCCACCATACGGTGTCCTTAGAGGTCTTGTCCATAACGATGTACTTGTCCTTAGGAGAACGTCCGGTGTAGATACCGGTCATAACGTTGATGGCACCGAGTTCGGTCTCCTGACCTTTCTCATAACCGGTAAGCTCCGGTCTTGTCTCTTCGTTGAAGAGAACTTCGTAAGATGGGTTGTAAAGGACTTCTTTTACACCTTTAATTCCATACTTGCTTAAATCCAATGTTGGCATAATGTAAATAATATGTTTAAAATATTATAACTGATTTCTTTTTTCAAATCGCCTGCAAAATTAAGACAATTTTATGATTACTGCCACATTTGCAGACTTAATTTTTCGTATTTTTGTAAAAATTCCAACCCCAAACGTATGCAAAAAATTTGCCATATGAAGAGGATAAGGAATATAAATTGTTTTACCACGACTTTCCTACACGACTTTCCTAAGTAATAATATATTATGGAGCCGATAGACATACTTGAACAATACTGGGGATATTCCTCGTTCCGTCCGATGCAGGAGAATATAGTGCGCACGGCATTGTCCGGAAAAGACGTGCTTGCCATCCTTCCTACAGGCGGCGGAAAATCAGTCTGTTTCCAAGTCCCGGCTCTTATGAAAGACGGCATTGCACTGGTCATTACGCCGCTTATCGCACTTATGAAAGACCAGGTGCAGAACCTGAACGCCAGAGGCATCAAGGCCGTAGCCATCTATGCCGGAATGACCCGCTGGGACGTGGACCTCGCCCTTAACAATGCCGCATATGGTGACGTGCGCTTTCTGTACATATCCCCTGAACGCATTGGCACGCGACTCTTCCAGTCCTACATCCCGGTCATGAAATTCAGTTTCATAGTCATTGACGAGGCGCATTGCATATCCCAATGGGGCTACGACTTCAGACCAGACTACCTGAAAATCGGGGAGTTGCGCGATCAGGTGGACGCGCCGGTGATAGCATTGACAGCGACAGCGACGCCGGAAGTGGCCGACGACATCATGGAAAAACTCAAATTCCGTGAAAAGACATTGATCCGAAGCGGCTTCGAACGCCCTAACCTTTCATATATCGTGCGCAAATGCGAGGATAAGATGGGGCAGATGCTGAATATCTGCAACGGCGTGAAGGGCACCGGAATCGTTTACGTCAGAAGTCGGAGCAAGACTGAAGAACTCGCAGCAGCGCTTTCCGCACACGGAATCTCAGCCTCATTCTACCACGCCGGACTGGGCCACGAACTGAGGATGCTCCGCCAGGAAGAGTGGAAAAGCGGGAAAACCAGAGTCATGGTCTGTACCAATGCATTCGGGATGGGCATTGACAAGCCGGATGTGCGCTTCGTCATTCACGCCGACATGCCGGATTCGCCGGAAGCGTATTTCCAGGAAGCCGGAAGAGCAGGTCGTGACGGAAAGGACTCATATGCCGTGCTGCTGTGGAACTCCTCTGACGTGAAACGCCTAAGACAGATAGAGACTGTCTCGTTTCCGTCATTGGAATACGTGGAGGACATATTCCACAAGGTGTTCGCGAACAGCAATTTCGCTTACGGACAGGGACTTGGATGCCAGGTGAGGTTCGACCTCATAGAGTTCTGCAAACGGTTTTCGCTGAACCGTTCCTCTGCCTACTACGCGATTAAATATCTGGAAAGAGAAGGGCATTGGACTTATACTGAGGACATTGAGGCCCCGACAAGAGTCCGCATAGCCGTAAACAGGGACGACCTTTACGATGTGGAATTCAGCGACAGGACCATGCTGGACGTCCTGGAAGTGCTTATGCGCCGCTATGACGGCATATTTTCATTCTCGGTCCCTATCGAAGAAGACTACGTGGCCCAACGATGCGGAATTTCGGTCCCGAACCTCAGGCAGACATTGTACAACCTCTCACTCGAGCACGTGATAAAATACATTCCGGGGCAGCGTGCCGATGTGCTGACCCTTCACAGTGAGCACCTTACGCCCGGCAACGTGAAGCTTTCCCCGTCCCGCTACCAGATGTTGAAAGAGACTTGGCACAAACGCATGGAAACCATGGTGGAATACGTGAGCGAGGAGAGCACCTGCCGTTCCCGCTTCCTGCTTTCGTACTTCGGCCAGACCGAGTCCGCGAACTGCGGCCGTTGCGACATCTGCCGCGAAGGAAAAGCCTCCGAGGACGCTGCCAAGCCATCCGGAGGTGCCAATGAAAAGGTCAATGAAAAGAATTCGACTGCCGAGGCGCTGACTGCTTTTGTCAATGAAACAATGCATGGCACCTACACGCTCCGTGACATCAATGCCAGGTTTGCTGATCCGTCAGCATCCTATTCTCCTGATTATCTGACCATTCTGCGCGAACTCATAGACTCCGGCAAGGTGCCTCCCTACAAGAGCTGACAGGCGCGGAAGGAAGCCGTAAGGATGAAATGCAGTCCGTCACAGGTCCTGAACTATTCCTGCATCGGCCCTGAACCGGTCTGTCACAGTCAGGCCCCTATCCCTCGATGACAAGCCCGTCGAAAGCCGGCTTTATATCAATATCGGGAGCCAACTCCTGCAACTGACCGCAGAACTCCGGATATGTGGGAAAAGTATGAGACAGATGAGTCAGCCAAGTGTGCTCCGCTCCGATTGTCCGCGCAAGGTCAATGGCTTGATACAGAGAGAAATGCGAATGATGAGGCTTGTAGCCTACCGTATTGAGCGTAACATGCTTCAGCCCTTTCAGCTTGCAGAATTCGCTCTCCGGCAGCAGACTCATATCCGTTATATATGCAATGTCGCCGAATCGGAACCCCAGGACCGGCATCTTGTCGTGCATTCCTCGGATCGGAATGATCTCAACCCCCTTTCCCGTAGGAGACGGAAGTCCGCCATGAAAGTCAATGTCATCTGCGACACAGGCAGGCGTGGCATTCCTGTTGTCAGTCGGGATGTGGTTCCCGTCTGAGTCTACGTAGCAGTAGCCGACATCATGCACCCAGACCAGTTCCCTGTCATCATCTCCAGGCTCCACGAAAAACGGCCTCTCATCTATCAGATGCACGTGCCATTCAGGAGCACCCGGATATTTCTTCTCAGCGAAAACATAGTCGTAACTCTCTCGGAGCGAGTCCAATACCGGCTCTTCGCAATATATCTCGGCAGCCCTGCGGTCGATGTAGTTCAATGACCTGACATCATCCAGACCACCTGTATGGTCCCTATGGCTGTGCGTGAGCAGTATCGCATCCAAGTGCGAAACCCCCTGTCTGAGCATCTGCATCCTGAAATCAGGACCCGCATCCACCAGAACAGTCAGCCCGCCATACTCCACCAGAGCAGCTGACCTGAACCTTTTGTCGTGCTGGTCAATGCTTTGGCAGACAGCGCATTTGCACCCTATGATAGGCACACCCTGCGACGTTCCTGTGCCGAGAAAAGTCAGCCGCGCCTTCATAAAGTCACCTCCACAAGTTTTCCCGCGAGCGATTCGTCCCAATTCCGTTCCACCCTTATATAGTTGCCGGTGTAACCGCTCATCTTCCCGTCAGTGCAGCTCTCCTCGAAAAGCACCTTCTCCTTCACACCTTTCTGAGACTCAATGAATTCCTCATTCAGACTGCGGCACAGCCCCTCAAGTATCTCCACACGTTTGGTCTTGACGCAGTCCTGCACCTGGTCATTCCGCATTGCCGAGCGGGTCCCGGCCCTTCTCGAGTAAGGGAAAATATGTATGAACGCAGGTCTGATCCTGTTTTTGAGGAAGTCGTACGTCTCCTGGAACAGTTCGTCAGTCTCACCGGGCAGACCGGCTATGACGTCTATTCCGAAGAACACCGAAGGCTTCAAACTGCCGTCAGGATATGTCTCGCCAGGCTTAGGGTTCATCTTGCTGCGGATATAGTCTATCTTCTCAGCGAAAAATTCTGTGGTATATTTCCTTCCCACATCCTTCAGAATCGTGTCGCTGCCACTCTGGAGCGGAATATGGAAATGCGGCTGGAACTTGGTCCCTGACGCGATCCAGTCGATGATGTCCTCTGTCAGCAGATTCGGCTCAATCGATGAAATCCTGTACCTCTCAATACCTTCCACATCGTTCAGCCTCTTCAGCAGCTCCAGGAAACTCTCCCCGCTTTTCCTGCCGAAATCACCGGTATTGACCCCTGTCAGCACAATCTCCTTTACACCTGCGGCCGCAATCTTTTCAGCTTCGCTGACAGCCGTGTCAATGCTTATGCTCCTGCTCCTGCCGCGTGCAAACGGAACAGTGCAGTATGCACAGAAATTGTCGCATCCGTCCTGCACCTTCAGGAAAGAACGCGTGCGCTCCTCGCCGCTCGAGTAAGCCGCGAAAGTGGCGCTGTCGGAAGGCATTGTCCTGTACTCATTTTCAACCGGTCCGGCCGAGGCTTTTCCGTCAATGAGATCCAACGTCCTCTTTACCAGCGAACTCTTCTCATCTGCGCCGAACACCAGGCTGACGCCTTCCAGGGCCTCCACTTCCTTACGTTTGAGCTGGGCATAGCAGCCTGTCACGACAATAGTCGCCTCAGGTGCGGTCCTGTGGATCTTGCGGATGATGTTTCTGGATTTCCGGTCGGCATGCTCCGTTACTGAACACGTATTTATAATATATAGGTCAGCCTTGCTGTTCCATGGAACGGATTCGTAGCCGGCCCTGATGAAATTTCTTTCGTATGTGGAGGTCTCGGCATAGTTCAGTTTGCAGCCGAGAGTGATATATGATGCTTTTTTCGTCATAGCAGTATGTCAATGTCCTAAAAGGGATGCCTCAATGTCCTAAAATGAGGAATACGCATGGCCTCTTGCCTATGACCTCGTTCTTGCCGGCAGCGAATTTCTTCCACTCCGCAATAGTCTTGGTCCGGATAAATGCGTCAGGCATGGTGATATTCGCCGCAATACACAACTCGGTACTGTTCTGGCAGATGTTCAGTATGTCGGCAAACAGAGACTCGTTCCTGTAGGGCGTCTCTATGAAAATCTGAGTCTGATGCTCTGAAGCAGAACGTCTCTCAAGCGATTTCAGCGCCTGTCTCCTCTCGTCAGTCTTGGCCGGGATGTAGCCTGAAAATGCGAATGTCTGCCCGTTCAGTCCTGAGGCCATAAGCGCCAGCATAAGTGAAGACGGCCCCGAGCACGGCACGACCTCTATACCTTCTTTATGGCAGAGACTTACAAGCTGGGCGCCGGGATCAGCCACTGCAGGAAGACCGGCTTCTGTAATCAGGCCGACGTCCTTCCCGTTTTCAAACAAGGTCAGCAGAGCCCTTACCTCGTCAGGCTTGGTGTGCTCGTTAAGCTCGTGAAAATCAAGTTCCTGTATATGTCCTTTCAGCCCTGCAGCCGACAGATACCTTCTTGCTGTCCTGGTCGCCTCCACCACGTAAGTGTCCAGTTTCGGCAGCATTGACAATACTCCTTCCGGTATGACTTCCTTCGGGTCGTTCTCTCCGAGCGGTGACGGTATCAGGAACAGTCTTCCCCTGTCATTTTTTCTTTCCATTTGTTCTCTTTTTCTTAGGCTCCTGAGCCTCTATTATTATTCTGACTTTTCTTTCGTTCTGTATCTCCTGCTGTCTGGCAGCCTCCAGTTCCTGCTTTTTCTTCTTGCTGCGGAACAGGTTGCGCAGAAATTCGCCTATGGAATCGTACTCTTTCTGGTAGGTCAGACCGACTCCGTTCCTCTGCGAATTGTCCAGATAGTTAGTGTACTGGTCCGCCGAGTGCGAGAACAGGTTCAGCCTGAGCGCGCCCGGTTTGTCGAGTTTCACGTCAATGTCCAGGTCTCCCACGACCTCGCTTCCGGAGGTGTTGGAACTGTACTGCCGGTTGCCGATGGTGCCGTTCACGATTACCCTGTTGTTGAACAGTGCAGTGGACAGTGCCACGTCGAAGATGTCGCTTCCGCTTGCATTCTGCTGATAGTCAAGCCCGAAATCGACCGGAATGTTCAGTTTCTGCAATATGTTGTTCAGCTGTGCGGACATGATTTCCGAGACATTGGAATAGAGCATTGTTGAAGACGTGTTCGTGATGCCCGATTGCTCGTCCGGCAGAAAACTGTTGCTGATGAGCAGTGCCAACAGCTGTTTCTGGACCTTGTCCTGCGTGTTGAGGGCACTCTCCACCTTGTTCATTGTAGTCGGGTCGAGGTCAGGGATGTTTATTGAGAAGCCCAGTCTCGGGTTGCGGATCTTGTCGGTTATGGAAATGCCGCACTCGACTGTCCGCCTTGCCGTGGACGTGGTGTCAGCGATAAGCGTGCCAACAGAAGCCTTGGTTTTGTATAATGCATTGATATTCAGGTCGCTGTCCATAACGTCGCCGTTGAATCTGACGGAGCTGCCGTTCTGTATGGTGAAGTCCCTCTTGGCGATGCCCAATGCGACGAAATGATAGGTTCCGCTCGTGATGATGTAGTTTCCGTTTATGCTGAACGTCCCCGCTGAAGGCCTGATGTCCAGGTCAATGACTCCGTTTCCGTTGCCGCTCAAGATGTTGCCCGCGTCCTTGTCTATTTCAATGCTGGCCGTAACGTCCGGTGTGGCATTGATATGAAGCCTGATGCCGAGGCTGTTGGCCTGTTTCTCCTTTTCGCGCAGCCTTTCCATCATCGCCTCGTAAGGGTCAATGAAGATTTCCCTGTACGGTTCCTTGAAAGTAAGCAAGTTGGACTTGCCGCTTGAGGACGATGAACTTGTCGGGATATGGAATTCGCCACGTCCTGCGGTTCTTGCATCGGCTGACAGCAGTATAGAATTGAGCGGTCCGGTGACAGTCAGGTTTCCGGTAGCGGAAAGGCCTCCGTAGAAGAATGGGTTGTCCTTCTCGGCGAGGTTCAGGACTTCCATCTCGTTGAAATGTATATTGGTGTCGAAAGTCAAGTCTCGGAAATGGTTCCAGCTGATGCCGCCGCTCACCGTACCTGTCTTGCCGAATCTGTCATTGACCTTTACGTTCAGGAATTTCACGCCGTTGCTGTCCAGTGATACCGGACCGTCCGTGATGTAACCGACATTGGTAAAGTCCACTTTCAGCAATGTGTTTTCCAGCCTGAGGTCTTTGCTGCTGATATCCAGTGCATTGTAAGGGCCGCTGAAGGCGATGTCGCCGGATATCTTGCCGTCGATTTCGCTGAACAGGGAACTCAGGAACGGCATGGCATATCCTGCATTGAGGCCGTCGAGCGAAATGTTTCCCTCCACCTGCCTGCTTGACGGGTAGAAATTGCCGAATGCGTCGAATGTCTTCTTTCCGTCCAGCAGGTTGCGGCATACGTAGTTGAAACCTTGCTTGCCCTCGTCCCAGACTCCGGCCACCTTCACTTTTCCTGCTCTCTGGCCGCCGAACATGGTCGAATCGCAGGTGAGATTCAGCAGGATGCCGGCTTTCCGGATGCTGGACGATGTCACCATGGCGCGCCCGGTCAGCAGTCCCTGAATGTCCATTTCCCCGTTGCCGGTGAAGTAGTTGGTCAATGAGATGTCGAACTTGTCCAGACTCACCCGGAGCGTGTCCGGTTCTGCCGACGACCAGCCTCCGTCTATATTGATCGCCTGGTTGTCCCCGACAATCCTGAGCGAATCTACCTTTATATGATTGTCGTGCAGGTCAATGTCGGATGACGCGATGTTCCACAACTTGGATTTGAGGTAAATGTATGACGGTCTGAACATTGTCTTCAATGACAATGAATCGTCCTCGTCCCTGTACAGCATTCCGTCGAGGAAAAGCTCGCCGCGGCTGGCGAGTTCCTCTTCATTGTCATAACTGATGCCCATGCGGAGAGAATCATTGTCGGCAATGAGTTTTACGCTGGACTTGCGCATCAGTGCCGGTCTGGCCATAATCTCGTCGGCGAGAAGGTCTCCGCTCAGTTTTCCGTCAGCGTTGTTTATCCGTAACTTGATGTTCTTCAGGTATTTGTCCCTTAATGCTATTCGTCTGGAGTTCAGCGAGGCGGACATTCTTCCGTCTCTGTCAATGCCGAGTTTCAGGGCCGTGCTGTCGGCCACATACACTCCAGGTGCGAAAAATGAAAGCACATCCCGTGTGTCGTGGAGCCTGAGCGATACATCGTATGAGTTGCCGGTCCAGGTCTCTTCGTTTTTCCGGTACAATGACGGGAGTTCCCGTCTTGTGGTCGCTGTCTGCAGATCCCGGATGAAACTGTTGAAGAAGCGGCTTCCCACGAAGGAGCCGTCCGCGAATTTGGATTTCAGGTTTACACGGTTCACGTCGTCGCTGGCGTGTGAGGAAATCTCGATGTTCCCCACATTGTGAGCCCCGTGCTCGTCCTCAAGCACCATATTGTCAATGCGGAAGTTGCCCAGGATGTCTTCTCCGCTGACTCTCGTGAAGTTGGCCTGAGTGCGCAGGCTCATGCGTGATGTCTTTCGCTTGTCTATGTTGAGGGCATGCAGGTCTGCATATCCGAGGTTTGCATAGAACTGATACAGAGCGTTTTGTGTCTTGGATGACAGCGAGAATATACCCTGGAACAGGAAGTTCAGGTTCGGGTCGCTGCATACTATACGTCCGTCGAAAGCGCTTTGGCTGAATGTGCCGGCTGCAGCGATGTTGGTGTATTTGTAGCCGAGCACGTCCAGTTCGTCCACTTTAAGCGAATCTATGGTCACTCCGAGCGTGTCCGCGGATATGACGGCGGAAAGTCCGGTTCTCATGTCGCATTTTCCTACCGGAATGCCATCGCCTAAGATTCTGCTGATGTCCAGGTCTTCTGTGGATATTGCCCCTCCGAGCGTCAGGGGACGGAACTTGTCGATGACATTTCGGATGTCTGCATCTGCATTGACCTTGCCGAAGCCGGAATTGAGTGTTCCTCTGACTTTCAGGCGGTTGAGCGGTCCTCTGACTTTTCCGTGGAATGAGACTCTTTCGCCTTTGCATATTTTGCGGATGTCCAGTTTCACTCCCGGTGCCCATCCTTTTATGAATACTTCCAGTCCGCGGGACGTGAAACTCAGTTTCTTCACTGCTGCTTCAGTGAGCATTGTTCTTGTGTCCGGGATGCCGATGAGTGAGCCGCTGAGTTCTCCGGCAATGCCTCGTCCCTTGTGCCCGTCCCAGTCCACGAAGCCGTCTGCGTCGCAGGTCTCGAATTGTATATCGCTGAGTTTCAAATCATTGACATAACCTGTCACATTTCCTTTTATCTTGGCGCTCATGCGGAACTGGTCGAGTGCCGGTGCGAAATATTTGAGCGTGCGCAGGCTGACTGTACTGCTGCTGATGTCGCCTTCCATCCTTACCTGGCTGATGAATTCAGACCAGGCGTCGGTGTTCTTGTAGATCAGTTTTATGGACGGGATGTCGATGTTGGACCATCGGTCGATGAGTCGGAGGTTGTCCACTATGGTCTTTCCTCTGCCTACCCGTGCGTCTCCGGCAAGCAGGAAGCACTGGTACCCGCTTTTTTCGGTGAATGACATGCGGTCGCAGGTGCCGTACATGATGCCGCCTTTCATCCTCAGTCCGCGTCCTTTCAGGTTGATGTCGTGGACGTCGAGGTCAAACCAGTTCATCGAGCCGTCCGGAAAATCGGATGCGTCGTTGCGGAAGTTCCTCATTCTGAATGACATGTTCTCCAGTTCCACGTTGCCGATGCTGAAAATTTCCTTCTCTGAAGGCTCTTTGGCCTTTCCTCCGCCGAGTTTGAAGATTCTCTTTATGTTGGTGGTCCCTGAGGTGTCCGCCTCGGGTGCGCAGCCCCTGTTTTCTGGTTCTACAGTCAGGAAAAACAGTCCGTCAGTGACTTTTGCGGAGGCAATGCTGATGCTGCCGCCTTTCAGTATGCTCCTGATGCTGAAGTTGGCGGTGACGTATCTTGCCCTGAACAATGTGTCCACCACATCGAGTGAGTCCCTGAACGGGTCGGCATCCAGAACTACGAGGTCGCGGAGTACTATCGCCTTGAACGGGGCGATGTGGACTTTGCCTACGCTGATCTTGCCATTGATATGATTTTCAATGCTCTGCAGGGCTTTCTCCGCGAGTCTGGTCTGTACGGCAGGAGTCTGTACGGCAATCAGGGCAGCGAAAAATATCGTTGCCGCAATGACAGTCATATAGTAAAAAACCTTAGCCGTAGTCCGCATAACTTACAAATTTAACAATCTTTTCTTAAATTTGCAGGTTGAATTGAAAGACGATTGAAATACGATGGAACGATCAGATATAATTCTCGGAATTGAGTCATCCTGTGATGATACATCCGCTGCAGTTATCAAGGACGGATATCTTCTGTCCAATGTCATTGCAAGCCAGCAGGTTCACAAAGATTATGGCGGAGTGGTGCCAGAACTTGCCTCCAGAGCTCACGAACAGAACATTGTCCCTGTAGTAAGCCAGGCATTGGCAAAGGCCGGCGTGAAGCCGGAGGAACTTACTGCGATAGCGTTCACCAGAGGCCCGGGCCTTCTCGGCTCATTGCTGGTGGGCACTTCTTTCGCGAAGGCGTTGAGCGTGTCGCTGGATATTCCGATGATTATGGTTAACCACCTTCAGGGGCATATCCTTGCAGATTTCGTGAAGCAATATGACAAAGAAAACCATCATCCTGAGTTCCCGTATCTGTGCCTTCTGGTGTCTGGAGGCAATTCCCAGATTGTGAAAGTGAACAGTCCGCTCGACTATGAAATTCTCGGCCAGACCATCGACGATGCGGTGGGCGAGGCTTTCGACAAATGTTCCAAGATGATGGGACTCGGCTATCCGGGCGGCCCTGTAATTGACAAATTGGCTAAACTCGGCGATCCCGACAGGTTCAAGTTCGCCAAGCCTCATATCCCTGGCCTGGACTACAGTTTCAGCGGAATCAAGACGTCGTTGCTCTATTTCGTGAGGGACGAGATGGCCAAGGATCCCGATTTTATGGAGAAGAACAAGGAGGACATCTGCGCAAGTTTCCAGAAGGCCCTCATTGACATACTCATGGACAAACTCGTGAAAGCTGCGAAATTGACCGGAATAAAGGAGGTTACCATCGGCGGCGGCGTGTCTGCGAACAGCGGCCTGCGCGACAGGATAGTTTCCGAAGGCCAGAAACGTGGCTGGAATACGTATCTTCCTGAGTTTAAGTTCACTACGGACAATGCCGCTATGATTGCGATAGCCGGCTACTACCATTACCTTGCCGGTGAGCGTACTCCGCTCGACGTGGCTCCGGTTTCCAGAATGGCAGATTTCTGATTTACGAATAATACTACGATAACAAGATGATAGAATTTGAAGTGTCCTGCAGAATGGGACGTGAACCGAGATTGGATGATATCAGGATGGCTGCGGCAGAGGCGTTGCGCCTGAAGCCTAATGCAGTGATCAATGTCATTGACCCGACAAAGTCTTACCAGCCTACTATGGTCAATGCTGATGCGCATTGTCATATAGTCCACAGGTCGATAGACGCAAGAGGCGATGTGAAAGTGCGTTACAGGGTGGAGGCTTACCGTAAGGATGAGCCTTATGAGGAATATCACCTTCCTGAATACAAGGATGTGCACGACGCTGAGCCGGTGATTGTGGTGGGCTCTGGTCCTGCCGGAATGTTTGCTGCATTGAAACTCCTTACATTGGGGCTGAAACCGGTGGTCCTGGAGCGCGGAAAGGATGTCAGCGGCAGAAAACCGGATATCGCTAAACTCTCCCGCAAGGGTGTCGTGGATCCTGATTCCAATTACTGTTATGGAGAAGGTGGCGCCGGCACGTTCTCGGACGGCAAACTGTTTACACGTTCGTCCAAGCGCGGGGACAACAGGGAGGTGCTCCATCAGTTTGTGAATTTCGGGGCGGATCCGTCTATTCTCATTGACGCTCATCCTCATATCGGTACGGACAAGCTTCCGAGACTGGTGGCAAATATCAGGGAATGTGTGCTGGAGCATGGTGGAGAATATCATTTCCAGACCCGCGTGTCAGATATCTGTCGAGGCGAAGACGGTGTGATTACAGTGACGGCTGTGGATGACAGTGCAGAGGCGGCAGGCAGCAAGAAGACGTTCAATGCAAAGGCAGTAATCCTCGCTACAGGCCATTCAGCAAGGGATATTTACGAGCTGTTCGACAAGAAAGGCTGGGATCTGCAGGCCAAGGGATTTGCAATGGGAGTGCGTGTTGAACATCCTCAGGATTTGATAAACAAGATCAGATACCGCGGACAGTGGGAGCCCGGTATGCCGGCTGCCGAGTATTCTTTCGTGGAGCAGGTGGATGACAGGGGGGTGTTCTCGTTCTGTATGTGTCCGGGCGGAATCCTGGTTCCGTCATCTACGGAGGACGGCTATACTGTGCTCAACGGCATGTCCAATTCTGCCCGCAATTCCAAGTGGGCCAATGCAGGTGTAGTCGTTTCTGTGGAGCCTGATGATGTGCCTGAAGAATATAAGAAGTACGGTACTTTCGCATTGCTGAATTTCCAGCACGACGTGGAGAAGAAGATGTATGATTACGCTGCTGCCCACGCTGTTCCTGATGAAAACGGGGAAGTGAACCGCTTTGCGGCGCCTGCCCAGAGGATGGTGGACTTCTGTGAGGAACAGATGTCTGAGGACCTTCCTGAGACTTCTTATCGTCCGGGAGTGGTTTCTGCACCATTGTACGAGCTTCTTCCTGAGTGCGTGGCATCCCGTCTCCAGAAGGTTTTCCCGCTGATCAACAATAAGATGCGCGGATATTATACTGAGAATGCGCTCCTTTTGGGTGTGGAATCCAGGACTTCTTCTCCTGTCAGAATCGTGAGGGATGCCGATTCGTATCAATGTCCTCAGGTGCCTGGCCTTTTCCCTTGCGGCGAGGGTGCAGGATATTCTGGAGGAATCGTTTCTTCCGCCATTGACGGTATCAACTGCGCAGTGGCAGCGTCAAAGCTTCTTGCATAACAACATTTTGGGCGACCTGTCTGTCCGTGCCTGATTTTCAATGGCATTGACAAAATGTCAGTCTTGTACGATGGCAGACAATTTGCTGAAACAATAGCGGGCAGTTTGTTGATAACCCAGCACAAACTGCCCGTGTAACATGTTGTGGGTGATTATAATAGCGACTCTCTGCGGGTTGTTTTCGAAGAAATATAAAAGGTTGAAAAGATATGAAAAAGCAAAAAGACGAAGAAATAAAGAAGAAAGAAAAGCAGGCGGAAAATGAATGTCAATGCGAAGGCACTGACAAAAAATCCGATTGTCATTGTGACAAACCGGAGGAAGAGGAGTCCTGCGGAAAACATTCTGAATGCAAGGAATTGACAGAAAAGCTGGAGGCTGCCCAGAAGGCTGAGAAAGAGGCATTGGAGAAGCTCGCCAAGGAGAAGGACGACTATGTCCGTCTGATGGCTGAGTTCGAGACTTTCCGCAGGCGTTCGGCTGAGGAGAAACTTGCATTGGTTTCATCGGCTGCATCCGATACCATCAAAGGTCTGCTTCCTGTTCTGGATGACTGCGAAAGGGCAATGGAGCTGCTCCAGAAGTCCAGCGATGAGGCGGCCAAAGAGGGAACCGGGCTCATATATGACAAGTTGATGAAATATCTGAAGAGCAAGGGTCTGGAGCGTATCGAGGCCAAGGGAAAGAAGTTCGATACTGATTTCCACGAGGCTGTGGCTCAGGTTCCGGTAGAGGAAGAGGACAAGAAGGGCCTGATTTACGATGTGATCGAGACGGGTTACACGCTGAACGGCAAGATTCTGCGTTACGCAAAAGTTGTAGTTGGAATATAGTCGGTCCGCTCTTTCGTGAGAGAGGGCGTTTTGCTTGTGCTCTAATATAGGAGATGTAAGGAATATGGCAGAAAAAAGAGATTATTATGAAGTGCTCGGCGTTCCTAAGAATGCCAGCGCGGATGATATAAAGTCGGCCTTCAAGAAGATGGCATTGAAATGGCATCCGGACAGATGGGTCGGCGGTACCGATGCGGAGAAGAAGACCGCAGAGGAGAATTTCAAGGAGGCGTCCGAGGCTTATGAGGTCTTGAGCGACCCTGACAAGAGGGCAAAATACGACCAGTTCGGATTCAATGCTCCGTCCGGCGGCTTCAGTTCCGGCGGTTTCGGAGGGTTTGATATCAATGATATTCTCAAGGACCTGTTCGGTGCCGGGTTCGATTTCGGCGGAGGCAACTCCGGCGGTTTCGGAGGGTTCAGCGGCTTCGGCGGTTTCGGCGGAGGCCAGAGGGCCCAGCGTGTGCCGCGTGGACGTGATATCCGTACCAGAGTGAGACTTACCTTGGAGGAAATCGCGAAAGGTGCTGTGAAGGAGGTATCTATCGACCGATATGAACAATGTCCTGACTGTGGCGGTAAAGGTGCCGCAAATGCTTCTGACATACAGACTTGTCCTGTCTGCCATGGTACAGGCCAGGAACAGAGGCGGGTAAGAAGCATCTTCGGTGAGACTGTTACCTATACTACATGTTCAAGATGTGGCGGAGAAGGCAAGATTGTCAGCAATCCTTGCCGTTCCTGCGGCGGAACCGGTCTTGTGCGCAAGAGAGTGACTATCAAGGTGAATATTCCTGCCGGTGTGGAGGATGGTATGCAGCTCACGCTTCAGGGACAGGGACATTCTGCCAAATCCGGCGGCGTGAACGGAGACCTGCTCGTGGTCATTGAAGAGATTCCTCACGATTCTCTCAAACGTGACGGCAAGAATCTGTTCTACACCAAGATAATATCAGTGACTGACGCCATTCTCGGTGGTGAGACAACCGTCCCTTGTCTTGACGGCAATTACAAGATCAAGATTGAGCCTGGTACCCAGTCCGGCACGATTGTCAGACTCAGAGGCATGGGCCTGCCTGCTGTCAAGGGATATGGCTCAGGAGTTGGTGACCTGTACGTGAAGTACCTCGTATGGCTGCCTAAGAAACTCAAGAGTGACGAGAAGGCCGCACTTGAATCAATGCGTGGAAGTGACTCCTTCGTGCCTAATCTCAGCCGGGAAG
>OHAW01000552.1_pt1 | contig 17022 bp, 10 predicted proteins | sample 1577221 | NCBI WGS metagenome assembly OHAW01 (sample SAMEA3879583, study PRJEB24766) | human gut metagenome | biome: human-associated habitat; feature: feces | place: USA | collected 1985/1987 | reverse complement strand
ACCTCTTCGCCGAAACGGACGAAAGCGACGTGCCGATCGAGGAGATTTACCGCCGGATCGCCCAAGCGAAAGACCTCGACCCTGAACTGTTGAAATGCGCGATATACCGCAATTACAGAGAGATATTCGAACGATGACTGACAACTGGCTCGAAAGAACGGAGCTCCTGCTGGGAGCGGAAAAACTCGAAAAACTGCGTGCGGCCCACGTGCTGGTCGTAGGATTGGGCGGCGTGGGCGCCTATGCCGCGGAGATGATCGCCCGGGCGGGCGTGGGACGCATGACCGTCGCCGACGCCGACACGGTGAACGCGACCAACATCAACCGCCAGCTGGTGGCCCTCCACTCGACCGTCGGACGGCCCAAAGCCGAGGTGCTGGCCGAGCGGCTGCGGGACATCAACCCGACACTCGAACTCCACGTAGTCGATAAATACATCAAGGACGAAGAAACCGACCTGTTGCTCGACTCGGCACGGTTCGACTACGCGGTCGATGCGATCGACACCCTCTCGCCCAAGCTGGCGCTGATCCTGGGGGCGCTGAAACGCGGCATTCCCCTGGTCAGCTCGATGGGCGCCGGAGCCAAAACCGACCCCACCAAACTCGAAATCGCCGACATCTCGAAAACCCACCACTGCCCGCTGGCCCACATGCTGCGCAAACGGCTTCACAAAGCCGGAGTACGCAGCGGCTTCAAAGCCGTATTCTCCGCCGAACCGGTACGCGAAGGCGCGACGATCCTCTGCGAAGGACAGAACAAGAAATCCAATACGGGCACGATCTCCTACCTGCCCGCCCTCTTCGGCATAGGCTGCGCCTCGGTAGTCGTCCGGGGAGTGATCGGAGAGCTGTAAGCGGACCGCAACAGCCGTCCCGCGTACAAGAAAACCGTTCAAACGGCTGTCGGAACGGATTTATGACCATCCAGAAGCGGTTAGATCCGTTTTTCGAAATATTTCATATCTTTGGCATAGCCTCGGTTAAATAGGCTGCGCCTCGGAAAACGGGAACAATTCCCGTTTTCTCTCGGCTTTCACTATCTTTGTTTTTAAGATATGAATCGGACAAACTCAACCAAGTTTGGCTTAGTGTCCATCTTTTCGTATCTTTGACTTCGTCTTAGATACTCCGCCTCGGCAAAATGCAAATAAAAATTGCTTTTGCGCTCGGCTTATTCGTATCTTTGCAAAAAAGCGGCGAACGATGCGAACAAGCATAGCCGAGGCAGCTCCGTAATCCGCCGGTCACGACAGATGGACGATACAGTCCGCAAACGAGATTGCTCATGTCCGGTCCGGAGACAAGCCCGCCGGCTGCGACGCGGAACCTACGACTGTTCCGTCGAGGCCCCGGCAATCCCGATCCGTACCGGAAACTGCGGAAACACCTCCGTTTCCCGTACCCGGTACCACCACGGATCCGCAGACAATGGTACAAAAAATGATGGTCTTATTCGGCGAGGCCCCTGCTTCGGCGGATGCACATACCGAAACAAGACCCGAAATAAAACCGCAACTATGAATATCGTATTTTTAGATGAGTACAGCCTGGGAGGAATCGACCTCTCCCGTATCAAGAAACTGGGAAATTATACCGGCTACGAAAAAACGACGCCCGGTGAAATAGCCGAGCGTTGTATCGACGCAGACATCGTCATCACCAACAAGGTTCCCCTGCGGGCCGAAGCCATCAAGGTGCTGCCGCAGCTCAAATTGATCTGCATCGCCGCTACCGGTATGAACAACGTCGATCTGGAAGCCGCTGCCGAACGCGGAATCGAGGTCCGCAATGCTGTCGGCTACTCCACCCATGCGGTGACGGAAACGACGATCGGTGCCGCCATCGCCCTGCTGCGGCAGAGCATCTACTACGACCGCTACGTCAAGAGCGGCGAATACGCCGCATCCGACGCTCCGTTCCATTTCGGACGGCCGCTCCACCAGCTCTACGGCAAACGCTGGGGTATCATCGGCCTGGGAGCCATCGGGCACAAGGTCGCCGAAGTCGCCGCAGCCCTCGGCTGCCAGATCGCCTATACTTCGACTTCGGGTGTCGAACGGCAGGAACCCTACCCCGCCATGCCGCTTGATGAACTGCTCCGCTGGTCGGACATCGTGTCGATCCACGCTCCCTTGAACGACCGCACGCGCGGCCTCGTCGGAGCCCGGGAATTGGCCCTGATGAAACCTTCGGCCCTATTGATCAACGTAGCCCGAGGTGGCATCGTCGATGAGCAGGCCCTCGCCGATGCGCTCGACAACAAGCGGCTGGCCGGTGCCGGAATCGATGTCTTCTCGCGCGAGCCGATGTCGCCGGACAACCCCCTGCTGCGTGTAACAGACCCCGACCGGTTGCTGCTCTCGCCCCACACGGCCTGGGCCCCGGTCGAAGCACTCGAAACATTGGTCGGCTGCATCGAACGGAATATCGAAACCTTTTTAGCCGAACAGCGATAGTAAGACGCCGCCGAAGCGACCGAATGAGAAAACCCCGGACTGAACTTAAGTTCAGTCCGGGGTTTTCTTCGATTTTTCTGTTATGAATCAAACAATTCCGATGCGCACCGGTCCGCGAGCCCTGGCAGCCTCGTAATCCGCATCGGTAAATGTATAAGTCCATTCCACGACGTATTTATCCCCCTCTTCATAAGCCTTGTAAACATAACGATCGGGATCCTGCAAACTTTTCGGAACCGCAACTTCTCCGAGTCCCGACGGATAATAATTTTCCATATAACAGTAAATTATAACTCCTTCTGTAAAAGAATCGTAGATAACATGAGTTTCTCTTCCGTCGAGAAAAGTCTGCAAATCCACGGGCGAAGGTCCTTCCAATTCTTTTACAGCCCGCTCTCCATACTTTATTCCCTGGGATCTCGTGATGCACCCCTCTACATAGAAATATTCGATCCTATGATTGCACCTATTCTCCCACACGAACCGGCTGACATAGGACGAATAGGTTTTATCGTCGCTGTCATTGCAACTTACAAGAGAGCACAGCACGACGCAAATCATCCACAAATAAAGAATCTTTCTCATAATTTAAATTCAGGCTGATTTGACTTCATTATAAAAGTAATAGATAATATTCGAAAATACAACTTCGTTTCTTGAATCTTTTAAGAAAATTCCCGGAAATCGAATCCGACTTCCGGGAAGAATCAAATGCCTGATATTCCTAAAAATTAAATTTCCCCAAGCGTAATATGCACCGCACCCCGGGCTTTCGCCGCCTCGTAATCGGCATTGGTGAAAGTATAAACCCAAACCAAAGCCAGACTACCGTTTTTCTCCTTATTTACCAAAGTATAGCGCTGCACGTCCTGCAAACCCTTTGGCACAGCGGAATTACCCGACCCCGACGGGTCGTAGTTTTCCATATATGCATACGTTTCGCCATCGACGACAAACTGCTCATACCACAGCCCCATCTTTCGGTCCTCAATATAGTCCGACAAACCTTCCGGTGAGCCGGACACCCGCACGGAAACATACTTTCCACGATTAATCCCGTCATGCCACCGATACCCTCCTTCTACATAAAAGAAATCGATTCGATAATCGCTCTCATTTTTCCATTCGATCCAATATTCATCGACCGGTTCGACCTGCTTCTCGTCGTCGCCACAACCGCTCGAAAAGATCAATGCCGAAAGCGCCGCAACGCAACAGATAAACTTTTTCATAGGCATTAAATTAAAATTCAAAAAAATACCCTTCACGAATATAACATCATTTATGAAAAATACAAAATATTCGGGAATAAATCCTCCCGAATCCTCTAAAAAAGATTTGCACTGAAAAACAGATGTTTTTCAGTGCAAATCAAAATCAATATAGAATCCGCTCTATATCATCTATAAGAGTTCCCCTACTTAAATTTCACCAGCGAATGTCCTGTCATGGCTTCGGGCTTTTCGAGCCCCATCAGGTCGAGGACCGTAGGCGCTACGTCGGCCAGGATACCGTCGCGGACCGTTTTCACGCGGTCGGAAACCACGACGATCGGCACCGGATTGAGCGAATGAGCCGTATTGGGCGTGCCGTCGGCATTGACCGCATTATCGGCGTTGCCGTGATCGGCGATCTGCACGACCTCGTACCCATTGCGACGGGCCGCCTCGACGACTTTGGCCACACACGCATCGACAGCCTTCACCGCTTTCTCGATCGCCTCATAAACTCCCGTATGCCCCACCATATCGCCGTTGGCGAAATTCAGGCAGATGAAATCGTATTTCTGCCTGTCGAGTGCCCCGACCAGCTTGTCGGCCACCTCGTAAGCGCTCATCTCGGGCTGAAGGTCGTAAGTCGCCACCTTCGGAGAAGCGACCAGAATGCGGTCCTCGCCCTCGAACTCCTCCTCGCGGCCTCCGTTCAGGAAGAAGGTCACATGAGCGTATTTCTCCGTTTCGGCGATACGGAGCTGCGAAAGCCCCTGCCGGGCGACATACTCGCCGATCGTGTCGGCCACGTTCTCCTTGTCGAACAGGATATGCAGCCCCTCGAACTTGGCGTCATAGGGCGTCATACAGCAATAGTAGAGCGGCAGCGTGTGCATGCCCTGCTGCGGCATATCCTCCTGTGTGAGTACGATGGTCAGCTCCTTGGCCCGGTCGTTCCGGTAGTTGAAGAAGATCACCACGTCGTTCGGCCGGATCATACCGATCGGATTGCCGTCCTCGTCGATCCGCACGACGGGCTTCACGAACTCGTCGGTCACCCCTTCGTCGTACGACTTCTGCATCGCCAGCGCCATATCGGACGAATGTTCGCCCTTGCCCTCGACCAACAGGTCGTAGGCCACCTTCACACGCTCCCAACGCTTGTCGCGGTCCATCGCGTAATAACGGCCTACGATCGAGGCCACGACGCCCGTCGATCGTTCCCGCATGTGCTTTTCCAGCCGTTCGATGAATCCCTTGCCGCTGTACGGATCGGTATCGCGGCCGTCCATAAAGCAATGCACGTAGGTACGTTCGATGCCGTATTTATCGGCGATGTCCGTCAATTTGAGCAGATGATCCAGCGACGAGTGCACTCCCGTTCGATTTGGCGTATTCGAACGCCTTCACGATTTCGGGATTCTTCAGAATCGAATCGTCGCGGCAGGCCCGGTTGATCTTCACCAGATCCTGATAGACTACCCTGCCCGCACCGATATTGAGGTGCCCCACCTCCGAATTGCCCATCTGCCCATCGGGCAGGCCGACGTTTTCGCCGTCCGTACGCAACTGCGCATGAGGGTATTTACGGGTCATTTCCGAAATATAGGCAGGATGCACCTGTGCGATGACATCCCCCTTCTGTCCGTCGCCGATGCCCCAACCGTCGAGGATCATCAGCAATACTTTGCGATTACTCATCCGAAACATTACTTTACTTGTTCCACAATCAGTTCTACGGCCTTGTCGATAGCCGCCTGGATGCCATCGGGGTTCTTACCGCCCGCCGTCGCCAGGAAAGGCTGTCCGCCGCCGCCGCCGTTGATGGCTTTGGCCGCCTCGCGCACCACGACACCGGCATTGACTCCCTGCGCCACGATATCGTCGCCCAAAGCGACGGTGAGCGTCGGCTTGCCGTCATTGATCGATCCGATCACCAGTACGATATTCTTCGAACGCGAACGCACGGCGAAAGCGAGGTCCTTGATGAAATCCGGCCGGCGATCGGTCTGCGTAGCCATCAGCCGCATCCCGCCACGCTCGGGCGTAGAATCGACGATCTTCGCGGCCCACTCGGCCACCTGTTCGCGGCGGATGGCCTCCATCTCGTGCTTCAAAGCCTCGTTGCTTTCCATGATCTTCTTGATCGACTGAAGAATCTGCGGGTTATTGAGATAATCGGCCACGTTGCGCATCGTATCTTCGGCCGCATAGATCACCTCCTCGGCCTTCGCCCCCGTCGTGGCCTCGATACGTCGTACACCGGCGGAAATGGCGCTTTCGTTCAGGATCTTGAAGAACCCGATATTACCCGTAGCGCTCACGTGAGTACCGCCGCACAACTCGACCGAGGTGCCGAAGCGCACCATACGCACCCGGTCGCCGTATTTCTCGCCGAAGAGCATCATCGCCCCGGCCGCTGCAGCCTCTTCCTTGGTGGCATCGCGTTTCTCCTCGAGGGGATAGTTCGCGCGAATGGCACGATTGACCAGTTGCTCGACCCGGCGCAGCTCCTCGTGCGTCACCTTCTGGAAGTGCGAAAAGTCGAAGCGCAGGTATTCGGGCGTCACGAGCGAACCTTTCTGCTCGACGTGCGTACCGAGCACCTTGCGCAGCGCTTCATGCATCAGATGGGTCGCCGTATGGTTGTTGGCAGCCGCCTGACGTTTCTCCGGATCCACGACGGCCATGAAGGTCGCCTCGGGATTTTCGGGCAGTTGGGTAACGATATGGATAATCAGGCCGTTCTCCTTCTCGGTAGCCACGACCGGGATCCGTTCGTTGGCGGTTTCGATATAGCCGATATCGCCGATCTGACCGCCGGAATTGCCGTAGAACGGAGTGCGGTCGAACACCAACTGGTAGGAAACGCGTCCTTTGGAGGACACACGGCGGTAGCGGGCGATCTTCACCTCGGCGCTCAGCGTGTCGTAACCGATGAACTCGCTCTGCTTGATATGGATCAGCTCCTTCCAGTCGTCGGTATCGACCGCAGCAGCGTTGCGCGAACGCTCCTTCTGCGCCTGCAGCTCCTTCTCGAAGGCCTCCAGATCCACCTCGATCCCCTGTTCGCGGGCGATCAGCTCCGTCAGGTCGATCGGGAATCCGTAGGTATCGTACAACAGGAAAGCGTCCTTGCCGGAAATGCGTTCGCCGCCGCTCTTGCGAACCTCGGCCATCACGCCGTCCAACAGGTTGATGCCCGTAGCGAGCGTACGCAGGAAGGAGCTTTCCTCCTCCTCGATCACCTTCTCGATCAGCGTCTGCTGGGCCTTGAGCTCGGGGAACTGCCCGCCCATCTGATCGACCAGACCGGCCACCAGACGGCAGATGAAGGGCTCGTTGAAGCCCAGGTAGGTATAGCCGTAGCGGACGGCGCGGCGCAGAATGCGGCGGATCACGTAGCCCGCCTTCACGTTCGAAGGAAGCTGTCCGTCGGCGATCGAGAACGAAATGGCACGCAGGTGGTCGGCGACCACGCGCATAGCCACGTCGCACTTCTCATCCGCACCGTACGTTTTGCCAGACATGGCGGCGATGCGCTGGATCGTAGGTTGGAACACGTCGGTATCGTAATTCGACTTTTTCCCTTGCAGAATCATGCAGAGGCGTTCGAAACCCATGCCCGTATCGATACAGTTGGCCGCCAGGGGTTCGAGCGAACCGTTCGCCTTGCGGTTGAACTGCATGAAGACCAGGTTCCAGATCTCGATCACCAGCGGGCTGCCCTGATTGACCATCTCGCGGCCCGGCACGGCGGCGATCTCCGACTCGTCGCGCAGGTCGTAGTGGATCTCGCTGCAAGGTCCGCAAGGGCCTACGTCGCCCATCTCCCAGAAGTTGTCGTGCTTGTTGCCGCGGATGATGTGATCCGCAGGCAGGTATTGCAGCCAGATGTCGTAGGCCTCCTGGTCGAACGGCACCCCGTCTTCGGGACTTCCCTCGAACACGGTAGCGTACATGCGGCTCTTGTCCAGTCCGTACACCCCGGTCAGCAGCTCCCAGGCCCAGCCGATCGCCTCCTTCTTGAAATAGTCGCCGAACGACCAGTTGCCCAGCATCTCGAACATCGTGTGATGGTAGGTGTCATGGCCGACCTCCTCCAGGTCGTTGTGCTTGCCCGACACGCGCAGGCACTTCTGCGTATCGGCGGCCCGGGGATAGGGACGGGGAATATTCCCGAGGAAAATGTCCTTGAACTGGTTCATACCCGCGTTGGTGAACATCAACGTCGGGTCGTTTTTCACCACCATCGGTGCCGACGGTACGATCACATGGTCCTTCCCTGCGAAGAAATCGAGGAAAGCCTGACGAATTTTGTTGGATTCCATATACTGTGTTTTCAATTCTTTGCGTTGTTCATAAGACACACTCCGCAGATTCCGGCTGCCTGTGCTCAGGCTGTCATCCGCTCGAATCCGCGAAACTTAAAGAAGTTACAAGATTGCAAAATTACATATTTTACCTTAATTTTGCATCACTTCCAAGGAGTTTTTCAGATCATGGCACGAAAAAAGCAGACGTTCGATCCCCACGCCCTGACCCGTGAGGTGGTTTCGGCCACTCATGAGGTGGTCACGGTCCCGTTCCGCCTGCGCACCTACCGTGTCATTCGCAAAATCCTCATCATCTTCATCGCAGTATCGATCGTCAATGTCGTCTTCGCAAATGTCTTCTACACGCCGAAAATGTACCGCATCCTGCGCGAAAATTCGGAGCTGGTCTTCAAATACCGGCTCCTTCAGGACAAGATCCGCGCGGAGCAGCGCAAACTGAACGAAATACACCACCGCGACAACTTCGTTTACCGGGCTTTGTTCTCGGCCGACACCCTGAATATCGGAGGCATCTACACCCCCTATCCGGCGTCCAAATACGCGGCTCTGGCGGGCGACGAATACGCCCCGCTGATGATCGGCACGTGGCAGCAGCTCGACGCTTTCGGCCGCCAGCTCTACCGTACCTCCGTTTCGTTCGACGAGTTGCAAATCCTGGCCAAGAACAAGGAGAACATGTCCACGGCAATCCCGGCCATCTGGCCCATCGACCGTCAGGCCCTGCGCCACGGCATCGAGCCGTTCGGCTACCGCAACCACCCGATCTACCACCGACGCATCCTGCACAAAGGCATCGACCTGGCGGCCAACATCGGCAACAACGTCTATGCCACGGGCGACGCGACGGTACAGTCCACCGACCTGGGACAGCCCCGCAGAGGCTACGGCAAGCAGATCCTCCTGAACCACCAGTACGGCTACCAGACCCGCTACGCACACCTGAGCCAGATCTTCGTCAAACCCGGCGAGAAGGTCGTGCGCGGACAACTGATCGGCAAGGTCGGCAACACGGGCGGCGTGACCGGCCCCCACCTGCATTACGAGGTGATTCACATGGGACAGGTCGTCAATCCGATCAACTATTTCAACCGCAATATGACCAACGAGGAGTACGAGCGCCTGATGGAACAGATGCAGGAGCTCAACCTCGACACCTTCGACGAATAACATGGCAAGAACCCGCAGACCGATCAAATACGCCACACCGCGCACGCCCAAACAGAAGGCGATCCGCATCACGTTTCACGTGCTGGTGTGGTTCGGCGCAGCCATCCTCTACTACGTCGGGTTTTCGCTCTTCTTCGACACGCCCGTCGAATACGAGCTCAAGCACTCCACCGATCAGTTGAGGAGCGAATACACCCGGCTCGAAGCCCGCTACGACTCGCTGCGCACAGTGATGGAAAATGTTTCCGAGCGCGACCGCAACGTCTTCAACATCCTCTTCGAATCCGATCCTTACGATTTCGACACCGAATACGAAACCAAGCGGCTCGCAACGTACGAAAGCCTGCTGGACAAATCCGACCGTCAGATCATCCTGGAACTCAAAGAGAAGGTCAGACAATCCGAAGCGACGCTGACCAAGCTCAACGAATCGTACCTCGAACTGCAACGTCTGCTGGATACGGTCGGCGACGGCCGCAACCGGATTCCGGCCATACAGCCCGTTATCAACCAGCAGCTCACGCTGCTTACCGCCTCCTACGGCATGCGCATCCATCCCTTCTACCGCACCCTGCAATCCCATCAGGGCGTCGATTACACGGTGCCCGAAGGTTCGCGCGTCTTCGCCACGGCGGACGGCCGCGTGAAGGAGATCGCCACGCGCTCTACGGCGGGCCGCACCATCGTCATCGATCACGGCAACGGTTACGAAACTTCGTACAGTCACCTGCTGGCGGTCAATGTACGCCGCGGGCAGGAGGTCCGTCGCGGCGACATCATCGGACTTTCGGGCAACACGGGACTTTCGATCGCACCCCACCTGCATTACGAAGTGCGGCACAACGGCATGCGCGTCGATCCGATCCACTACTTCTTCATGGAACTCTCACCCGTCGAGTACCAGCGGATCATCCGCATCGCCCAGTCGGGCATGCAGTCCTTCGACTAATTTTTCGAATCGCGAATGAAAAAAGAAACGGCTATCTATCCCAGCCACCGCAAATTGCTGGGCACAACGCTCGCCGCAGCGATCATGACGACCCTCTCCTGCCTGCTCGTCATCGTACAGCCGCATGGAAAGGTCGGGCTGGTCATCGGTATCGTGGGAGCGGTCTTCTTCGGAGGATGTATCTGCATCTTGTTCATCGTGCTGCTGAAAAATTTCTTCCGAAACAGGCCGACTCTGTTGCTGACTCCGGACAGTCTGCGGATTTACGTACCGGCAAAAGGGATATACATCACGATCGAGTGGCAGCGCATTGCGGATTTCAGCGTATTCCGAACCTACGGGCAGAAATTCATCCGGATCGAACTCCACGATCCCGACCGGGCGATCGACGAGGAAAAAAACCGGATTGCCAAAGGGCTTATGCGCTGGCAAATGAAATACTTTGGATCCCCCTACGCAATCACGGCTTCAACAGTCGATATCGGCACGGCGGAACTCGAAAAAATCCTGCGGGAGTATTTACAGGCATCCCGCGAAAAATCCGCTGCGAACTGACCGACCCTCCCGCAAAAGCGGTTCTCCGAGCCGATCCCGCATATCGTCGGAAATACGCTCGCACCGTCCGTCAATGAATCGGATCAAGATATGAGACGCTCTATGGCCGGTATTTACAGGCTGCAAACTGATTTTCCGAACGTGATTATACACTTTCATATACACCTCTTCGGGAGCGCAGTAGCCCAAGCTCCCTCCGAAGAGGGGATTCTGGAGCAGAATTATGAACGCGGCCACCAGCCGCGAAAAGCGATCGTCGGACAAGGGGCAGATTGAAAATGTAATTGCCCTTCCGAAAAGACGACACGGAGAAAATCGCTGCGACATGCCCGCGTCAGCGTTTGCAGATCTCGCGGAAATCGCAATAGCGGCAGGTATGCTCGGCATCCTCGCATTGACGGAACGGAATCGCCGGATCGAACATCTCGGCAAGGGTTTCGCGCAACAGCCGTTCGAAAGGCTCGCGGTATTCGGAATAGCGTACGCCCGTGCGACGAGCCGGGACGAATAGTCGTCCCGGTGCATGGCCCGCACGTAATAGAGCGTCGGCTCGGCATCCACCCCCCGCGAATGGAAAAGCATCATCGAATAGAGCAACGTCTGTAAAATATTGGATTGACGCTGTTTGGCCTCTCCACGAAAGAGCGCTTCGACCCCCTGGAAATCGAGGTGCGGTTCGCCGGTCTTATAGTCCACGACCCGCAGCGTACCGTCCGGCAGGCGGTCGATCCGGTCGGCCAGGCCCCCGAAGACCACACGCAGGGATTTTCCGGCGCTTTCGAACGCAAACTCCTGCCCGATCCGCTCCTCGAGTCCTTCGACCGTAAAATCGTCATGCGCGGCGTCGTAAGGCAATACGCCGCCCCGAATATAGCGGATTACAATATCTTTGACCAACAACAGATTACCGCTATAATCCTCAACCGTCGCTTCAACATCCTGCAAATAGTTTTCATTGATGGCCGCAACTACCGCCTTCTCCACTTCGGACGAACGGGTCAGCGCACGCAACGCCTCTCCGCAGCCGGTCTTCCCGACAAAGGGAGCATAGAGCCGCTGCAAAGCCGCATGGAGAATCGTACCGAACATCGGTGCATCGACCTCCTCCGAAATCTCGTCGTCTGGCTCCAACCGGGCCACGGAGTGAAAATAGAAGCGCAGGGGACAAGCCACATACCGAAAAAAAGCCGTAGGCGACAGCCGCACGGGATCGTCCGGCGCGAGGAAGCGAGCCAACTTTTCGGCGGTTTCCCCTTGCTTGGGGACCTCGATCGGCAGGGTTTCCATCCGATTGACATCGATACCGACCTCCCGGCGGAGGATCTCGAAGGGAGTTTCGTACTCCAGTTGATAGATGTAACGGCTCTGTTCGCCGGTGGTCTTGTCGTCGGCATGAGCGCAATAGAGCATCCGCACGTTCTCGGCCCGTTGCAGCAAACGATAAAAATAGTAGGCGTAAACCCCCTCGTGATGCTCCGGCGTAGGCAAGGCATAGGCCGCCCGCAGGTTGTAGGGAATGAACGAAGTACCGGTCACGACGCTGCCGGGAAAGTTGTCGTCGTTCATCGAGAGCAGCACCACGTTGCGGAAATCGAGGTTGCGGGTTTCGAGGATACCCATGACCTGAATTCCCTCCAAAGGCTCTCCCTCGTAGGGAATACGCAGGGTTTGCAGGTGTCGGCGAAGAAGTGAAGCATAGATCGATATAGACAATTCTATTTCACAATTATCCAGTGAATTGCGAAGTTTTATCACCTCTTCGGAAATGACGTTCAGGAACTCTACGCGGCGGCGTGCCTCCGTATCTTCGTAAGGCATCCGGGCGATCTGCGCGATCACCGCCAGCAGGTAGTCCGAAAATCCGCGCCACCCCTCGACGCTCCGGAACAGCGTAGCAAGCAACGGCGTGCAGGCCAGCCACTCCGCCGCGACCGTGATACGCCGGTTTCGGACGATCTCCTCCTGCATACGGACGATCCGGGAGGGGTCGCTTTCGAGGATATAAGGGTGCGACAGAAGTCCCAGCACGTCGGCGTGGTAAAAAAGCGGTTTGCCCTCCTTCTGCCGGGCATGGTTTTGCAGTTCGATCAATCGTTCAACAAACGAATAGGAAAGGCTCTGTTTCAGCGGATAGCCCATCGTCACATTCACCTTTCCGATCTCCGCAGGCAGAGCGTGCAGCAAGGGCAGCAACAGGTTTTCGTCCGTGAGCACGACGGCAGTCTCCTTCCCCAGCGGCCCCTGTTCGGCAGCCAGATCCCGCAGGATCGAAGTCACGTACTTGCATTGCACGGCGTTCGATACCGTAGAAATCGCTTCGATTCGCTTCGGCGACCGGAAATGATCGTGCGGAAGTTCGCGCCGGGCGGGAAACAGGATCCGGTTCTCACGCAGGAACATACCGGCCTCCTGGTCGGCATTGTCCGTATAATAAGTATCGTAATCCCAGTAGAAATCGGTTTCGGCAGCCGTGGAGAGAAACTTGAAAAGCCGTTTCTCGCACTCCGAGAGCGCGTTGAAGCCCGCCACGACGAACCGCCGGGACTCCGGGAATGCGAAACCGCCGGCCTTGATCCGCTCGGCGGCCGCCCGGTGTACCATCCCCGTATAGGCCATCCCCAGCGACCGGAGCCGCTCGCGGAAAGTCCGATAGACCGGGCCCAGCGTCTGCCAAACGGCCAGGAAGCGGCGTTTCTCCTCGGAAAGGGAGGTTTCGTCCGTGAAATTGGCCCAGAAAGCGATGATTTTCAACTGGACGGGGCTCAAATACGAAACGTCGGCCTCCAACTCCTTGATGTCGGCCAGGTTGCGGAAAAGCATATCGGCGTCGATCAGGTACTTGTCGATCGTATCGAAGTCCGTGAGGAGCATCTCCCCCCAGAAATAGAACTTGTCGAAGGATTCGGGATGAAATTCCGAATAGACTTTATACAGTTCGGTCACCAGACGCACCCGGTCGCCGATGCGGAGACCCGAAATCTCGCTCATCAACTCGTCGATAGTCGTCCAGCGGGGCTGCCACAAAGGACGTTCGGCGATGCCGGACAAGGCGTCGATAAAGAAAAGCCGTGCACGTCGGGAAGGGAACAGAACAGAAAGGGACGAAATATCGTCCCCGTATCTGTCGTATAAATCGGCAGCGACTTCCTGCAGGAATCCCGGCATGGCAAGTGCGCTATTTGAAGGTGATCTCGCCCCCGATCAGGGAGTTTGAAGTGTGCAGCAACTCGGGCTCTCCGATGCAGGTGATCCGGCCCTTCGTACCGACCGACGCCTCGAGGCGCTCCGGAGCGGTGATGGTCACGTCGGCCTTGGAGGTGGAATTGACACGCACGGACATCACTTCGACAGCGGCAGCGTCCACCTGGGCCGTGGAAACATTCAGATCCCAGTAACGGACCTTGCCCGTCAGGACCACGACGCTCTTGCCCGTCACATCCATCTGAAGATCCTTCACATCAAGCGCCGCGCTGACGACCGCCCCGTTGGAAAACCAGCACCGGGCCTGCGGAAAGTCGATCGGTTCCCCGAACGTGGCATTCGCCCCCGAAATACGGATCTCCTCCAGGTTGTTGTAATAAACCGTCACCTCGGTTTCGGAACGTTCGCGGGCGCCGATGCGCTCGGAAATCACGAGCATCTTATTCTTGTTCACCTCCGCCGTGAAGCGGCTGTCGTAAACGCCTTTGGTGTTGAAAATGATCTTGGGAGCCTGATCCATAGGCACCCGCTCGAACCGGATCCGGAACAACCCCTCGACGATCACACCATTGAAGGAAGGAAGCCACTCCATTTTCTCGCCGCTCGCCGCTGCGATTTCGGGAGCCAACTCCCCCCGATCGATCAGATCATTCTGGGCCGAAGCCGTAAATCCCAGCGTCAGGAGCGCCAGGCTCAATATCCATCTTTTCATAGTTTTTTCTGTTTTTTGCTTTTTCGTAACGCCAAGATACGATATTTTTTTGAATTTCTCCGTCCGTTTCCCATTTTATCGCTACCTTTACCAAAAAAACGTCGGTTTAGCCGGCAGGCATCCGGCTCCGGCAGCCTTCATCCGCCACCGGCATCGATGCGGCCGGAAAAAATGCCCGGGCAGCAGCAAACCTGCCGCAAAGCGGGATTCCACCGGCCGCTTCCATCCGACATTTTGAAGCGATAACCAAGTGAGAGCGAGAATACTGAACGCCAGCGCCGGGTCGGGCAAGACCTACCAGCTGGCATACAAATACGTGCGGGACGTGGTCGAGCAACCCACGCTGTACCGTCACATCCTGGCCGTCACGTTCACCAACAAGGCCACCGAGGAGATGAAATCCCGCATCCTGTCGGAGATACATACGCTGGCCTCGGGCGGCAAAAGCGGCTACCTGGCCAGCCTGTGCACGGAGCTGTCGCTCGACGAACGGACCGTCCGCACCCGAGCTCGGGAAGCCCGGACCCGCATCTTGCACGACTATTCGCGGTTCACGATCCTCACCATCGATACCTTTTTCCAGCGCATTCTGCGGGCTTTCATCCAGGAGTTGGGACTCGATCTGAACTACAACGTAGAAATCGAAACCGCCTCGGTACTCTCCAAGAGCGCGGATGCGCTGGTCGAACAGATCCGCATCGACGAAGAACTGCAACGGTGGCTCACGGCCTTCGTGCAGGAGCGCATCGAAGACGGCAAACGCTGGGATGTACGCGAAGGCATCCTCGCCCTGGGCAACGAAATATTCAAGGAGAGCAACCGCGAAACCCTCTCGGCGGAGCGTTCCAAGGCCGAACTGGACCGGATCGTCGGCAAGGCGACGGGGAGGGCCAAGGCCGGGAAAAAGGAGTTTCAGGAATTGGGCGTTCGGGCCATGAACCTCATGAATACCGCTGGCGTCACGACGGCCGACTTCACCGGCAAGAGCCGCAGCTTCGCGGGCTACTTCGCGGCCGCAGCCGCCGGAGAGATCAAAGCACCCACAGCTACCGTGCGCAAGATGAGCGCGACGACGGAAGGCTGGTGCGCCAAGGACTCGCCGGCCCTGCCGCTGGTCGCGGAGCTTCAGCCGCTGCTGGCCGAACTGTGCGCCCGTTACGACCGCAGCATCCGCTTCTGGAACACCACCGACCTGCTGCGCGAGAACTACCGCAGCTTCGCCCTGCTGCAGGACCTTTACGGCAAAGTACGGCAGATGTGCAGCGACGAGAACGTGATGATGCTCTCCGAGACCAAAAACATCCTCTCGGAGTTCATCCGCCACAACGACGCCCCGTTCATCTACGAAAAAGTCGGCAACCGCTACGACCGGTTCATGATCGACGAATTTCAGGACACCTCGACCCGGGAGTGGGAAAACTTCCTGCCCCTGCTGGGCAACGCCATGGCACAGTCGGAACAGACCTCGGTGCTGATCGTGGGCGACATCAAACAGTCGATCTACCGCTGGCGGGGCGGCGACTGGGAGATCCTGCACCGCCGGGCGGCACGGGAGCTGGGAGAAGCGAGCACCGAAACGATACACCTGAAGGAGAATTTCCGGAGCTTGCCGCTGGTGGTGGAGTTCAACAACCGGATGATCGGCAAGGTGGTCGAAAGCGACAACACGGCACTGAACCAACTGCTCGCCCAGGCTCCGCCGCACGCCCTGGGGGGAAAGGCCCGGGAAGAGCTGCGCGACACCCTGCAGGAGGCCTATCGCGAACACGCGCAGAGCGCCCGCAAGAAAGGACTGCATCCCGGCTACGTCAATATCACCCATTACACCGGCGAGCCGCCCCTCATCGAACGCATCAAAGCTCTCGTGGACAAGGGGTTCCGACCGAAAGATATGATGATTCTGGTGCGCAGCGGCACGGACGGCGCCAAAGTCGCCTCGGCACTGCTCGACTTCAAGCGCCGGAACACGGATCCCCGCTACCGGTTCGACGTGATGACGCAGGAGGCACTCATCGTCGGCACGGCACCGATCAGTTCGTTCGTCATCACCTGCCTGAAGCTGGCCATGAATCCTGCGGATTCGCTGAGCCGGGCCATTTACAACCATTTTTCAGCCAAACCCTCCTTCGATGCGGAACTCACGGAAGAGGAGGTCGTCTTTCTCAAATCGCTGCGGCTGTTCCCGCCCGAAGAGGCGTTCGAACGGATCGTCATGCGGTACGACCTTCAGGAGCGACGGGAGGAGATCGCCTACCTGCAAGCCGTGCACGAACAGATCATCAACTTCTGCGCGGGCCGCGTAGCCGACATTCCCCTCTTCCTCAAATGGTGGGACGAACAGGGAAGCGGCCGCTCGCTGAGCGTCGAACAGGGCGAAACGACCATCGAAATCACCACGATACACAAGGCCAAAGGGTTGGAAAAAAAGGTGG
>OHAW01000551.1_pt1 | contig 17026 bp, 8 predicted proteins | sample 1577221 | NCBI WGS metagenome assembly OHAW01 (sample SAMEA3879583, study PRJEB24766) | human gut metagenome | biome: human-associated habitat; feature: feces | place: USA | collected 1985/1987 | reverse complement strand
GCATTGCCTGACACATTGCCTTTGCTGGCATTGCGCAATGCCGTCATCTTCCCGGGTGCGATTTTTCCTATTACCATAGGACGTGAAAAGTCCATGCGGCTGATCGATGAAGCCCAGAAGCGTCAGATGATCATCGGCGCAGTACCGCAGAATGATGTGAGCGTGGAGGAACCTGGCCTTGAAGACCTCTTCCCTTACGGAACCGCCGTGAGGATCATCAAATCTTTCGAGATGCCTGACGGAACCATTTCCGCTGTGCTTCAGGGACTTAAGAGATTTGAACTCGGCGCCCTCATTGCTGAGGAGCCGTACCTGAAGGCTACTGTGCAGTATGTCGAGGATATCGACCATGACGTGCAGAATCCTGAAATCAGAATGATTGCGGAGTCGCTCAAGGAGAAGGCGTCCGCCATTATGCGGAATTCCCCTTATGCCCCTAAGGAGGCTGCCTCGGCGCTGCATTCCATCGAGGACTTCAATTTCCTTGTGAACTTCATAGCCACGACCGTGGATGTGGAGAATTTCCAGGACAAGGTCGATCTCCTGAAGTATGAGGATATGAAGGTAAGGGCAATGAAACTGCTCAATGTGCTGGACACTCAGGTCGAACTTCTGAAGATCAAGCAGGAAATCAATTCCAAGGTGAAGAATGAAATCGACCAGCAGCAGAGGGAGTATTACCTTAACAATCAGCTCCGTACCATCCAAGAGGAACTCGGTATGGACGAGGATTCCGATATCGAGAATCTCCGTTCGGAGGCTGCCGGCAAGAACTGGCCTGAATCTGTCGCGGAAATTTTCGCGAAGGAACTTGCCAAACTCGAGAAATACAATCCGTCCACTCCGGATTACAGCATCCAGTACAACTATCTGAAGTTCATGCTGGACCTTCCGTGGAATGACCTCTCCAAGGACAATCTGGACCTGAAGCATGCCATGAAGGTGCTTGACCAGGACCATTACGGACTGGAGAAGGTGAAGGAGAGAATCATCGAATACCTCGCGGTGCTGAAACTCAGGGGTGACATGAAGTCTCCTATTCTCTGTCTCTACGGCCCTCCGGGAGTCGGCAAGACCAGTCTCGGAAAGTCCATTGCCAAGGCCATTGGCAGAAAGTACGTGCGTATAGCATTGGGCGGTATGCGCGATGAGGCGGAGATCAGAGGCCATAGGAAAACCTATATCGGAGCGCTTCCGGGCAGGATATTGAACGGTATCTGCAGGGCCGGCACGTCAAACCCGGTCATGGTCCTGGATGAGATCGACAAGCTTAGCAGCGACTTCAAGGGCGACCCGTCTTCGGCATTGCTCGAAGTGCTTGACCCTGAGCAGAATGTGACGTTCCACGATAATTACCTGGATGTGGATTATGACCTGTCGCATGTGCTGTTCATCACCACGGCGAATGACATTTCCACTATCCAGCCTGCCCTTCTGGACAGGATGGAGCTGATCAATGTCACAGGTTACCTTGCCGAAGAGAAGATGGAAATCGCCAGGAAATTCCTTCTTCCTAAAGAACTGGAGGAGCACGGCATTGACAAGAAAATGCTCAAGGTAGACAAGGCTGCATTGGCGGAAATCATTGACCAGTACACTCATGAGTCCGGCGTCCGCGGTCTGGAGAAACAGATTGCGAAAATCGCTCGTGTGACAGCGAAGAAGATCGCTTTGGACGAGTTTTGTCCTCCGGTCATCAAGCCGTCGCATCTGAAGGAGTATCTCGGATTGCCTACAGCGTTCCATGACAAGCAGGAGGGAAATGAAGGTGCCGGTGTGGTCACAGGTCTTGCCTGGACTCAGCTCGGCGGAGAGATTCTGTTCGTGGAGAGCTCGGTGAGCAACGGAAAGGGCCAGCTTACGATGACCGGCAATCTGGGCAACGTGATGAAGGAGTCCGCGACCATCGCTTACCAATATATAAAGGCTCATCCGAAACTTGTGTCATTGACCTCGGAGGAGTTCGACAAGAAGGACATCCATGTGCACGTTCCGGAAGGGGCGACGCCGAAGGACGGTCCGTCTGCGGGTATAACTCTCGTCTGCTCAATGATTTCCGCTCTCAAAAACCAGCCTGTGAAGAAGGGCGTGGCCATGACAGGTGAGATGACGTTGAGGGGAAGGGTTCTGCCGGTGGGCGGAGTGAAGGAGAAGATTCTTGCTGCCAAGAGGTCAGGAGTGAAGACGATTGTGCTGTCTGAGGAGAACCGCAAGGATATCGAGGATATCAATGCCAAGTATGTGGATGGTCTGACATTCGAGTATGTGAAGACTATCGATGATGTAATCAAAGCAGTGTTCACCAAGTAATGAACGTCCAGATAGAAGAAAGTTGGAAGAAAGCCCTGCAGGCGGAGTTTGAAAAACCATATTTCACTTCGCTTGCTGAGCGTCTCCATCGCGAGAAAGCAGAGGGAAAGGTCATTTTTCCTCCGGGCAAGGATATATTCAAGGCATTTGAACTGACACCTGTAGATAAGGTGAAGGTTGTGATTTTAGGACAGGACCCATACCACGGATACGGACAGGCTATGGGCTTGTCTTTTTCTGTTCCTGAGGGCGTCCCTGCTCCGCCTTCATTGAAAAACATCTTCAAGGAAATCGAAAGCGAGCTGGGAATCAGGATGAGCGGTTCTCCGGATTTGAGGAAGTGGGCTGAGCAGGGAGTACTTCTGCTCAATGCTGTCCTGACGGTCCGCTCCGGTGAAGCGGCTTCCCACAGCGCTATCGGATGGCAACAGTTTACCGACGCTGTCATCAGTTATATTTCTGCGAACTGTGATGGCGTGGTATTTCTTTTGTGGGGAAATTTCGCAAGAAGCAAAAAGCCGTTGATCGACACGTCCAGGCATTTCGTCCTGGAGGCGGCGCATCCTTCTCCGTTGGCGAGGGGCGCGTTCTTCGGCTGCGGACATTTCGCAAAAACCAATGAACTGCTCGTTTCGGAGGGCAAGTCCCCGATTGACTGGCAGTTATAAACTTAGTGATTATGAAAACCAAGGCATTGTTCCCGGGGTCTTTTGACCCGTTTACTGCAGGACATCTGAATATATTGAAAAGGGCATTGACAATGTTCGACGAAGTGGTCGTGGCTGTCGGAATAAATCAGGACAAACGCGGCTTCTTCGATATGGACAAACGTATCGACATCATCAGTCAGGCAGTCAAAGGGCTTGAGGGTGTGAGCATCATCAAGTATGACAACCTTACTATAGATGCTTGTCACCAGCTCGGCATCAGGCACATCGTGCGCGGTGTCAGAAATATGATCGATTTCGAGACGGAACGTTCCATAGCAGACGCGAACAGGAAACTGGCGCCTGAAATCGAGACCATCATCATCCCGACCGCCCAGGAGTTTGCGCATATCTCTTCTTCAGCGGTACGTGATATCCTGAAACATCATGGCGATACCTCTCTTTTCCTTCCGGAAGGAGTGGTTCTGCCGGAAGCCTGAATCGTATGAAACTCAAGTCGTTGCATATTCTGCTGGCGGCATTGGCCTTTACCTGGTCAGTGCTTGCGGGCGCGCAGCAGACTCCGGATTCCGCTTCGTTTGCCGCATTGGGCGCGAAGCTGGATTCCTATATGGAGGCAATGGCTCCTCTGAGTGTGCAGGAACAGGAAAAGGAATGCTCGTTCCTGATAGAGAGCTGCTCGGATTCTCTTGTGCGTCAATATGTTGCGCTGAAGCTGTACTCCTCTTACATCAGCTCGGACGTGATGGGAGTCGAGGCTGTGGCCATAGACATAGCGGACAATTGGTTCTTTAACGGGAAGATCCGGATGAAGAACGACATTGACCTGATGAATGCCAGGATTTATGCTGAATTCAACAGGCGTTCTCTGGTGGGGAAACAGGCCGAAGAACTGACTTTATATACGGCAGAGGGGGATTCTCTGAGTCTTTTCGGCGGAGATGGACCGAGGCTGCGTTATTCGGTGCTTTACTTCTATGACACCGGCTGCACGGAATGCCTCTTCCAGTCGGTTATGCTTCGGACTTTCCTTGCTTCAACTCATTGGTCTCTCGATGTTTACGCGGTCTATACCGGAGCGGACAGCGTTGCCTGGCAGACTTATCGGAACAGGCGCATGTATGAGGGTTCGGCCAATGTCAGCGTGACCAATCTGTGGGACCCGTCGCTGAACTCTGATTTCCAGCGGAAATACGGCGTGCTCAAGACTCCCCAGATGTTTCTCATCGGTAAGAATGGTGTGATTATGGGCCGGAAACTGGATGTTCCCGCGCTTGAGTCAATGCTGGCAAATATCTATGCTTCAGATGATTACGTTTTCGGCAGTGAGGAGTCAATGTCCTTGCTCGAAAAGATATTCGGCAGTCTGGGCGATGATTTCGAGGTGCAGGACGTGAATGCTCTGACGGACAGGATCGCCTCGCAGTCGTTGCCTGACGTGGCGGTTTTCAAGGAGACTGTCGGGGATATGTTCTACTGGCTGTCATACCAGGAGGACGGCCGCTACAAGGAGGCGGAAAAATACGTCATTGACAAGTATATCTTGTCACGGCATGACATCTGGGATACCGCAGCGGATACTGTCAATGTCATCGGCTACGCGCGTACGATGTCGGATCTGCTGTCCAGGTCGCTGCCTGGCACGCTTGTGCCGGACTTGAGGATTTACGGGACAATGGCCTCTGGCGGAGTTCCGGAATCCATTCTGGAGGCGTCCGGGCTTGAGTCCGGGAAAGTAAAGGTCCGTGCAAGGTCCCGCGTCTGGAATATACGTCGTCTGCCTTCCGGGACATATGTGTTCTTCTTCGATACCAAATGCCAGCATTGCAGGGAGTCGCTCATGGCATTGACAAAACTGATGGCGGCCGACCGCAAGATGCGCGTTTTGTTCGTCACTCCTTATGATGATTCCGTGAGTCGAAAATGCGTTTCACCGAGGAATGATGTACTGGATTCGTTTGACTTGCAGATTCTTCCGATGACGGTGAAGATAGGGGAGAAGGGGATTGTACAGGAAAGATATGTGGATTTTGTCCGACTTGCGGCGAAGGCTTTGGACAAGGAATTGCTTGACAAATAGATTATGGTGAATTATACAAGATTATTGATGGCCGCCATTGCACTGGCGAACGTGACAGGTGCTGCGGCATTTGACATGGGGGCTGTATTGACCCAAACCCCTGATACTACGGGGATTTATGACGGAAGGGCTGACAGCCTGGATGCGACTGTGTTCGTGGGCAGGCAGAACGGCAATTATCTTTCACGGGGAAAGGAACTCCGTACCGAGGTGATTTCCTCCGCAGGTCTGAAGAAAATGGCGTGCTGCAACCTTGCGGAAAGCTTCGAGAACTCGGCCAGTGTCACGGTCGGATATTCGGATGCCGTTACCGGTGCCAGGCAGATCAGACTCCTGGGCCTCAGCGGGATATATACTCAGATGCTGGACGAGAACCGTCCGTCCATGCGCGGTCTTGCCGCTCCGTTCGGACTGTCCTATGTGCCTGGCCAATGGCTTGAAAGCATCCAGGTCTCCAAGGGCCTCTCATCCGTGAACAACGGCGCGGAATCCATTACAGGCCAAATAAATATGGAATACCGCAAGCCTACTGACGAAAAGCCGCTTTTCCTGAATGCGTCAGTCATGAATGACACGAAGACTGATTTCAATGTCGCCTCATCCCTGCAGATGGGCGAGAAGTGGAGTACCGTGCTGCTCGGCCATGTGTCCGGAAATTTCCGCACATTCGACCACAACCATGACGGGTTCATGGACGATCCCGAGATGTTTCAGGTCAATGTCGCCAACCGCTGGCTCTATTACGGGCCTACCGGTGTGCAGGTCCGCTTCGGTCTGCGTGCCCTCCAGGATATGCGCAAGGGCGGGCAGCCGGGATATGACTACAAGAAATATACATTGGCCTCCACTTCGCCGTGGGGCTCTGATATCATTAACCGTCAGCTGAATACGTATGTGAAGGTCGGTGTGCCGATCAGTGAGGACAATGCGAAGAACATCGCTTTCGTGGCCGACTATACGCTCACTGACATGAATCTCCGGGCAGGAGCGTCCAAGTATCTGGCCACACAGAATTCCGGTTTCTTCAATGTGCTTTTCCAGGATGAAATCAATGATTCCCACAAGTTTACGCTGGCTCTCGGCGGTACGGCTGACTGGTTCTCGGAAGATTTCATGCGCAAGGTGGCTGCTCAGAAACTGGAGCCGGGTAAGAAATCCGACGCTTTCTACAATGCCGGCATTTCCGGAGAATACACATTCCACGCAGGCGATAAGTTTTCTTCGATTGTCGGACTTCGCGGTGACTGGTTCAATGGCGAAGGATTCAAGGCCGTGCCTCGTCTGACATTGAAATACAGTCCGTTGGAACAGATTGTCCTGCGAGCTAATGGTGGACGCGGCCTCAGGCGGGCATTGCCGGTCATTGACAATATCGGCGTCCTTTCTACCGGCAAGGCATTTGCCGGAGCGTATTCCGACCATCTTTTGGAGGATGCGTGGACTTTCGGGGGCAATGCCACATTTTATCTGCCTTTCGGGGCTTCTGATGACACGTACTTAAGTTTTGACTATTTCGGGACGCGTTTTGCGGAGCAGATGGTAGTCGATTATGAGCATGGACTCAATGCCATCGACTTTTATGCCCTTGGCGGAAAACGCTCATTTTCAAATAATTATCAGATTGATTTCAATGTTGAGGCTTTCAGGAGATTTACCGTTTCCGCTACGTTCCGTTATACGGATGCCAAGGTGGAACTGGAGGGGCGCGGTCTTGTGGAACGGCCGATGACGAGCCGCTACAAGGGAGTGCTGAACCTGCAATATGCCACAAATCTGAACAAGTGGATTTTCGATTTCACGGCTTCTGTCAATGGCAAGGCACGTGTCTATGAATTTATGAAGGATCTGCGTGGAGATGACGGCAAACTTCTGTATGCTGATGGTTATACGCCGGCGTATCCGCTTCTGTATCTTCAGGTTACCAAACGTTTCAAGGGCGTGGACCTGTATCTCGGAGCAGATAATCTTACCAATTTCAGGCAGAAGAACGTGGTAATCGGCACGTCTGTTGATGGCATGTCCTCTCATGTGGACGCATCTCGTCCGGATTTCGACGCGAGTGCTGTCTGGGGACCGATTATGGGAACGAAGTTTTATCTTGGCGTAAGGTTTACGCTTTGGAAATAATATGTTTATATGGGAAAATTGATTTATGCTGCTGTAGTTGCAGCAATGCTTCCGCTGTCAATGACTGTCGCTGAGCCTGTCATGGCCAATGTTATGGAAGCCGCTCCTAAAAAGGAGTTGAAGACGGTGGTCTTCAATGTAGGACTTCATTGTCAGAACTGTGTGAAGAAAGTTCAGGAGAACATTTCTTTCGAAAAGGGTGTCAAGTCATTGGATATCAATCTCGAAAAGAAAACTGTGACCATTACTTATGACGCGGCGAAGACTGATGAGGCCACATTGAAAAAGGCTATCGAGAAACTCGGCTACACTTGCGGCAAGCCGGAAGAGAAATAGGCGAAACGCGTTAGAAAGCCTATACTTTGCAAATACTTTTGGCAAAAACGGAAAATAGTCCTATCTTTGCCGGGCTGAATTGAGGTATGGTGTAATGGCAGCACAAGTGATTTTGGTTCACTTAGTCCACGTTCGAGTCGTGGTATCTCAACATGAAAGGCGTTTCGGAACAAATAGTTTTGGGACGCCTTTTTTGGTTTCACGCGAAACATATAGGCAGGCTAAGGCGGAAACCAACAGCTACCTGTGTGGCGACTGACGACATTGATAACACTTTAATGTATGAAAAATTTTTCTACACTTGCAGCTGTGATCCTGCTGTTGACCGGCTGCGCGCATAATCTGTCATTGAAAATAACGGATATGGGCGCGAAAGCAGATTCTGGATTTGACAATGCATTGATTATCAATGCGGCAATCGACAGCTGCAACCGTTCAGGAGGCGGAACGGTCGTCATTCCGGCAGGCCGTTTCTTGAGCAGTACCATATATCTGAAGGCAGGCGTGGAACTGAGGCTGGAAAATGACGCAGAACTCATAGCGTACAGGAACATTGACTCTTACGGGCATTATGTGACGGACACGGATATGTCCAGGTACGATACTGGAGTGGGGACTGCCAATCAGAATTGCGCTTCGGATACCATCTGGTCCCAGGCACTTGTCATTGCACATCATGCTGACGGGGCGGCTATAACGGGATGCGGCAGAATTGACGGCGGCGGCATTCGAAATCCTCTCGGCGAGGAGGGAATGCGCGGGCCTCATACTGTACTTGTTGCGGAAACGACCGGTTTTACGATGTCGGGAATCAGCATTGACAATTTCTCAAACTACGCGGTTCTCGGCTATGAACTGACTGACTGCAAATTCAATGACCTTAGGATTACAGGCGGCTGGGACGGAATCCACATCAGAGGAGGGGAGAGCGTCAATGTGAGTGAGTGTGTTTTTTCTACGGGCGATGACTGCATGGCCGGCGGTTATTGGCATAATATGGTTATTGACAGGTGCCGCTTCAATTCTTCGTGCAATGGTCTCCGTATGATCATGCCGTCTGAAGATGTCCGGATTTCCGGCTGCACATTCATCGGCCCCGGACGTTCCCCGCATCTCACCAGATCTGATAAAGGCGGCGATATGCTCCATGCCATGATTTTCGAGCCGGGAGGATGGGGCGACGCGCCTGGCACATTGTCAGGCATTTGCGTCAAGAATTGTGTTGCAGACAGTGTCCTGTCTCCGTTTTGCATGACATTGCAGGATGACAATCATTGCACAGACGTCACGATAGACGCTTACCGTGCCACCAACTGCCGCATGGCATTGTCCGTGAAAAGCTGGGGGAGCGCAACTACCGATAAGGTAACAATCTCTAATTCAGCATTTTCATTCATCGGTATCCCGGAGCCGGGACTTGGCAGAAAAATCGCGTCAATGCCTTTTGACCGGTGGCCTTGTTTCCCTTCTTACGGCGCGTATTTCCGCAATGTAGCAGATGTCGTCCTGGACGATGTCACCTTCTCCACCATCGGTCCCGATGACCGTGATGACATTTACACCGACAATGTCACCCGCCTGAAACGGTAGCCTTTGAAAAATTCTATACACGATCAGATTTCTTGATTCTCTTTTGTTTCTTTGTTTCTTTGTTAAAATGAAACTATATTTGTATTGTCAATGGCTTGGGCTGTTGGCAGATACATATTGATGAAAGTGTTTTCGTCTTTGTCCCTCAATGGAAATGTGGAAGTTTTCAAACCAATGGACGGTCGAATACGCTCATTCCTTGTTTAGACTATGGCTTCGTGCTCGTGTCATGCGAACACATATACCCCATATCTATTCGGGTGTGGGGTATTTTTCGTTTATATTGGTAAAGGTCTTTCCACAACCTCCATTGAGATAAACGGAATCAGCTCCACACTTTTCTTTTAACCACTAATTGTCTGTTTTGGAGTTGGCAGAATCTAATTATAGCTGTGAAAAAAATTGTTTTGCTTCTGCCATTATGCATTATTGCTCTTTCGTGCAGCGGGGAACTCAATTCGGACAATCAATCTGGCGGATCGGGCTACTCTGTTAATGGAAATGTCCAGAAAGGACCTTTTACACAGGGCACATCCATCACCATTCAGGCATTGGACGATGCTCTCAATCCTACGGGAAAGAACTATCAGACAAAAACTATCGATGATGCAGGAACCTTTGGTATAAACAACCAAATTGACAGCCGTTATGTGGAAATCATCGCTACAGGCTACTATTTCAATGAAATAAGCGGTCGTGTCTCTAATTCTACGATAACATTGCGGGCATTGTCAGACCTGACGGAGTCTGGAAAGACGAATGTGAATCTTTTGACAACTCTTGAAATTGACAGAATCAGGCATCTTGTTGTTTCTGAGGGAATGTCTGTGTCGCAGGCGCGTGAAATGGCTGAAAAAGAATTGTTCGACGTATTCCATATTCCTGAAATAATTTCAGTGTCAGAAAGTTTCGACAAGATGGATATTACGCGCGGAGGTGATTCCAATGCCATTCTTCTTGCCATATCTGCGACATTGCAAGGAAAGAGAAGTGAAGGTGAGTTGTCGGAACTTGTAGCAAAAATTGCTGCGGAACTCCGGACTGCCGGTAAAATTGACAACACTTCTATACAGACACAGATTCGAGATGGCGGAATGTCTGTTGATGCCGCATCTGTCAGACGCAACTTGGAAAGCCGTTATAAATCGTTGGGCATTACTGAATATGAAATTCCTCCGTTTGAGGACTATCTGGATGTCAATGGAAACGGTGTGATAGACAAGCATGACAGTTGGTTGATTCTTAGCAAGAAAGATGTTTTTATTTCCGATGAAGGCGGCTCGTTTGACATTGATGTGCAACATAATCTGGTCTATGATGTAGTGATAGAGACCGATGCGGACGGATGGCTTTCTCAAGACGTGACAAAAAGCTATCTTGAAACGGATAAACTTTCATTTACAGTTTCTGCCAATGAGACATATGACGCAAGATGTGCAAGAATTGCGGTTAAGGACCGGAACAGTGAACTTGTAGAATATGTAAATGTGACTCAGAAGCAACATGATGCGCTTTCTGTGACCCCTAGTCGAATCAATTTGACTCGTGAAGGCGGTACATTCGAGATAGAAATGAAGGCGAATGTAGATGTTTCATTGGAAATATCGGAATCCTCCCGGTCTTGGATTACTCAAGTGCCAGCGACCAAAGGACTTGTGTCGTCCGTTCTTACATTCTTTGTTACACGGAATGACGAACCTCTTCAACGTCATGGCGAAATCATCCTCAAAAGCGGAGACCTTACAGAGAAGATAGTCGTTTATCAGGCTGGTGAGCGTGTCCTTCTTCTTGACGAAAGCGACTTCGTCGTGTCAAGTAAAGGTCAGAATGTCGTTGTACATGTTACTAGCAATATCGATTATGATGTCGTCATGCCGTCCGTCGATTGGATATATCGTACGTCCCCGACAAGGTCACTTGTCTCCAACGAACTTGTATTTGGCATCCGGGCCAATGAAGGATATGATGACAGACAAGCCAAGATTGTGATTCGGGCTGCTGGAAAGCAGGCTGTGGTGAATATAACTCAAATGCAGAAAGATGCCATAATCTTGGCAAAGAACAGATATGAGTTTGACAATAACGGTGGTGAACTAGCGCTTGAGGTTCAGACAAATGTCGATTTTGGGGTTGAGATTGCAGATGAATATAAAGACTGGATAAAGCAGATTCCGCAGACAAAGGGACTTGAGACAAAGAGATTGAACTTTAGAATAATGCCGAATACCTCTTATGACGGAAGGACGGGATTCATCCGGATAGTTAATTCTGAGGCGAAGTTACAGAAGTCCATAAGTATTTCTCAGGGCCAGACGAATGCCATAATTCTTTCTGAATCGAATTTCGACTTCCCGGATGCCGGAGGCTCATTTTCGGTGAAGGTTAGTTCCAATGTTACTTATGAAATGGCTATTGGAGCTTCTTGGTTGCATTGGGTGCAGACTAAAGGTTTGACGGACAACAGTTATGAATTCATTGTTGATAAGAATACGACCTATGATTCCCGTGAGGCTACAGTGACGTTTATCGACAAGACGACTGGAGCAAGCGGTATCGTGACTGTAAGGCAATCGCAGAAGGATGCCATAATTCTTGGCTCAGACAAATATTCGCTGACTTATGAAGGCGGCACAGTTGCGGTAAAACTGAAAAGCAATGTGAAATACGATGTTGCAGTAGCCGATGATGCAGACTGGATTTCGTATGTCCCGGCGACGAAGGCCTTGACAGAATCTGTTGTGTCATTGTCTGTGTCGAAGAATCAGGAAGTAATAGAAAGAACGGGAACAGTTACAATAAAGAATACGTCCAGCGGAATCTCGAATACCGTCACAATCACTCAGTCCGGGAATACGGAAACTTTTGTCGTGAATGTTCCTACAGTAGGGACGTTGTCAACGATACTGTCCGATGTCCAGAAGGCGAACATCGTAAGCATGAAGGTGACCGGAATCATAAACAAAGATGATTTCAAAACAATGGAAAAGATGCCTAAGCTTACGGAACTGGATCTCGGTGAAGTCAAGGTCGCCGGAAACATTGTTCCGGATGAGGCGATGGGTACATATAGTGGACGGTTTGGTGTAACAGGTTATAGCTCAGAGTCAAAATTACAGAGAATCGTTTTGCCTGACGAGGTTATTTCAATAGGGAAAGGGGCTTTTTGCATAAAAACATTGGAAAGCATAAATATGCCACGAAATCTGACGGCTATAAAAGAATACGCTTTCAATAATGCCGTTATTACTGAAGTGACAATCCCGGCAAATGTGTTGTCTATAGAACAATGTGCCTTTTTGTCTTGCAGAAAGTTGGAAACGGTTAACTTCGCTCCTGAATCCAAGTTGTTGCGTTTGTTGAGTTCTGCATCGAATGACCCGTTGGGAAATTCATCTTCCAGTGGAGTCTTTCGTTATTGTGTGTCTCTTAAGCGTATTGAAATTCCTTCATCTGTTAACTATATAGGAGTCGGTACCTTCTATGGCTGTAGTTCATTGAAAGAACTTATAATTCCAGAGGATACCGCTTTGGATAAGATTGAAGGGTATTACTATCTTGATAACAGTGTGCTTGGCGCAAAACCTGTGACAGGTGGACTGATTGAAGGATGCTATGCGCTTAAAGAGATAAAAATTCCGTCTAAAATCAAAAGCCTTGACAGATACGTCTTTGCTAATTCCGGGGTGCGAAGTGTAATATTTAGCGAAGACTCCCAATGCGAACGAATAGGAGAACAAGTCTTTGCAAATTGCTTGTTTCTTACAAATATCACTCTTCCCTCCTCAGTGAAGACCGTTTCTGACCAAGCGTTTGTAAACTGTAATTCATTGGAATTCTTGGATTTATCTAATGTTGAGACTCTGGGAAATGCAGTCGTCTCTGGATGTTCCTCCCTGCAAGAAATATTGTTGCCGAAAAATACGACAGAGATTAAAGACAATATGTTTTATGGCTGTGCTGCATTGGAAAGATGTACACTTTCCAATAATGTTAGACGAATAGGAAAGTCTGCTTTTAGGAAATGTTCGTCACTTAAAACCATTCCTGTTTCAGAGTCTTTAGAGATAATTGATGAGTGTGCATTCGAAGAGTGTTCTTCTTTGAGCACAGTTGTCATTCCCAAAAAAGTTTCTAATGTCGGCAGGGGGGCCTTTAGTAATTGTGAGAACTTGACTGAATTCCATTTGGAGCATCAGGACAGCATTATCTTGGGGAGTAGTCTTTTTCGAGGCAGTAAAAAATTGTCGGTACTTAAACTGTGTGCAAAGAAGATAATTACTGGTTCATACCTTTTTAGCGGTACCAACATTTATGAATTTGAGATGCCGGAAGAAGTAGAGTATTGGGGGATTCCTGAATATCCGAATGTTTCATACGGGTCATATACCATGAATACATGGGATGGACCATTTGATGGTTCTATTGTCTCGTCAATAACCTTTGCGCCCAATAGTCGTTTGAAAGAATGTGGGGCATTGGCATTTGCCGGAGCAAAGTATATCTCATCGTTAACATTGCCTCCTTCAGTGGAGATAATAGGTGCGGATATGTTACGAGGAGATGAATTTCTGACAGACTTTAATATTCCAAGCCATATTAAAAAGATAACAGGACCGGTATATAGCGGTTCTTATGTCATATCTCCGATAGTAGAAAATAGTGCGAATCTGGAATATGTGGGTGGACTTGGTCTAATGAACACTGTTAATACATATTTGGACTTGTCGAACTGTTCGTATTTGGGTACAAGTGCATTGTCTTATTGTGAAAAGCTCGAGAACGTAAAACTCAAACAGGGTGGTGTGCTTCAGATGGGGGACGAACTATTCCGTTCGACCCCTAATGTTAAGGAAATTGTCATACCGAGTGGGTTGAAGGAATTGCGAAGAACAGAAAAATCCATGACCGGACCATTTGAAGTAAGTGCCGTGGAGTGCGTTAGGAGTGAGCCTATGTCTTGTTTAGAGTATTTGGATATTTCGTTTCAGACAAAAAGTTGGCAGGATTGGCCTGCATCGCTTAAGACGATTGATCTGTCAGGTGTCACATCTGATTCTATGGTCTTTTCTGGTAAGGTGTTTCAGAACTGTTCTGCTTTGGAGTATTTGAATCTTCCGCATTCTTCTGAATTATTTTTGCCGGCAAGTGCTTTTACCGAGAGTTATAAACTGACAAAATTGACAATTCCCGCGACTATAAAAAAACTGACGTTGGGAGATAAATATGGTAATGGTCGGAGTACTTCAATATCAGAGATATACTCAGAGGAAGGTGGAAGCGGTTTTGAATTGGTCGGCTGTTTTAATGATTGTACTGCTTTGGAAACTGTTAATATTGATGCGCTACGAATCCCTAATGGATGCTTCAGGGGTTGTAAGAATTTGAAATCATTAATTCTTCCTATGGTGAGGTCCATTGGTGATAGGGCGTGTGGGTATTGTTCATCTTTGAGATGTGTTTCAATGCCGAATGTTGAGAGCATTGGAAAAGAGGCTTTTAATGAGTGTACCGAATTATCTTCCCCGATGATATTGAACAAAATTGTTTCAATATCCACCCGTTCTTTTGAAGGATGTGGTAAAATTGAATTCATGGATTTGGCTTCGACATTGGCTTCAATATTCGATGACTCATTCCCACCATCATTGAAAACATTGATATGTCGCCGAGTAGAACCTTTGAAGATGGAGTCGGGGCTTAGAGGTTTCACAGGTTTCACAGCAACATTATATGTTCCGGCAGAATCTGTTGAATTATATAAAAAACCTGATTATGAAATTGGTCCATGGTCTAGGTTTAAAGGTATTTTGCCAATAGAATGAATTTGATACCGTCCCTGCGATACCAATTGGTGTCGCAGGGACGTTTTTTTATGCTTAGTGTGCATCTTATTCTTACATTTGCCGCTGTCCGGCTATGAACTGGTCCGTCCAGAGCTACCTTGCAAGGAAGAAAGTGCTTTCCTGTGTTTCCATTGACTATTGACGTTTGTAAACGCAAAGGTAAAGGCCGATCAGCTGTACGTCAAGACATAACTGCGGAGACGCCTGTAAATTTTGGAACCAATGAGCATCCCCATAAAGCCGCAAAAATCCTTGTAATTTATTGAGTCATTGATTGTTACGCTGACTTTAACCCGCTATCCGATATGCTCACTCCCATAAAAAAATAGGGTGATGAGCATATTTGCATATCACCCTAAACCTATATAATCAATTGTATATCAATTTATTATATAGGCGTTCGCAGACTTCTTAGGATGCTCATTGGTTCAGAATGGTAGTAGGGATAGCGAACCCCCGTCGGCCCCACCACCGACCGGGCGCATAAAAAAAACGGCGGGACGCTGCCACGCTAACAGATTTTCTCGGACTTTATCCAAATACTAAGCATTATTCTATTAGAATTATGCTAATAAAATAATCTTTATGTCAGCTGCGTAGGCATCGGCAAAATCATCTACCTTGTTCTGTTCCACTTGGTGTTGGGTTAATACGGAGGTGTCTGTTACTCGGCCAAGAGTTTTTCTATCTGCATCCAGTAAAAGAAGGCTTCTGGACGGAAGACCTTAACCTTGTTGATGGCAGGATTAATAGGACCACCCAATTTAACGGAACGCAAGTTGAAGGAGGGATCATAGTGCGTGATAGCGTTGATGCCCTTCTTGAGCAGTACGGAAAGATACGCCGCCTTGGAGGCATTGACTATAGCCGAATAATGGTTGTATTTTTCGCTGATGATTAGTGGCCTTATCTGGTTGATGCCACGAACCAGCTCCTGATATTCGAAACTCCGGTCATTCTTATAGATGCCCGTGCAGATAAGTTCGGAGGTATTGTAAATATCGTCAAGAATGGGTGTTAGATCTCCACTGTCCATCTGCCTGTAGTCCAGTTCGATTGGCGCAATCTTTTCGAAAGTTGCTCTGGTGGCACTTAAATCGTCAATCCTATCGAATAGGGAGGCTACGTCGAACAATTGCTTGATGATTTCCATGGAACAGTGCCGATCCTCCGGCAACCCGCCGCGACCAATAACTGTTTTGATGTATGGGATCCCCGTTGTGTTAGGTGCAAAAGCCGTCAACTTATCACCCAGCAAATCGTCTTTACTGGGAAGCTTGACTGTCCAGGATTCGCCGGTTACCGCCAGAAAAGGACTGACGATGGGCAGTTGCTCAATGCAAGAATACCAATTATCCTCGAACAATACATCCAGAAGAATCTTCTCTGTAGCAGTATTGGTGACGTACGAGACCTGATAGAAACACTTGGCGTGCGTCTTTGGAACGTTCGTCCGAGAAATGCGGTCGGAAGGTTTGATTTCTCCGAATCCATACTCCTCAGCATATGGTGTCAAGTATGATATAACGTCAGTACCAGGCGGGCAGACAATGTCTATATCGACAGAGAGCCGCTGTGTACAAGCGAGTTGCAACATTAATGCGCTGCCGCCTTTGAAGAGAAAAGGACATCCTGAACGAGCCAAGGCTTCCAGCAACGAAAAGGCCCTGATAGTCTTTTCCATCAGCGTCGGATCACTCACTTTGTTTGTTCGGCAGGACTCGAGAATCCATTCCAGACTTCTGCTTTTCGGATCAATCATAGCATTGTCGATTCTATCAGTTTCTCAATATTATCTTTCTTGCCACGTCGTGCGGCGTAACGGAGTATGGTTTTTTTGCCGATGCGGTACATCTGGTCGGCGTTCTCAAAAATAGTATAGAGTTCTGAGCCGCGAGCAAACTCAAACTCCGGAGCGATGGTGGCATCGACCAAGATTTTCTCCAGAGAGGCTGTTGTCACACCGTCCACGCGGATAACAGGAGCTTCCGAAATCAAATCCTTGACCAGGAGGGATGGCGTTCCTGAGGCATAAAGCCGGCACTCCTTTTCAGTAGGCCGCAAAAGGACTG